>Ga0081538_10001902_pt1 | contig 18024 bp, 15 predicted proteins | sample TabmetS5T2R1_FD_71022 | JGI IMG/M metagenome (GOLD analysis project Ga0081538, IMG submission 71022) | Tabebuia heterophylla rhizosphere microbial communities from the University of Puerto Rico - S5T2R1 | ecosystem: Host-associated > Plants > Roots > Rhizosphere ... | reverse complement strand
TCACCACCCTGGCCGGTGGGTTTGCGGCCTTGCGGTTCCGCGACTACCAGCACCTCATCCTCGGGCTCGCCGCCGGGCTCATGCTCGGTGTGGTCGCCTTCGACCTGGTGCCCGAAGCGCTCAGCCAGCAGCCCGGCGAGCTGTTCGGCGTTCCACTGGCCCTGCTCGCCGCCGTCGCCGGCTTTCTGACCTTGCACGTCGTTGAGCGCTCGGTGGCGATCCACCGCGCGCACGAGGCCGAGTACGCGGGCCACCTGCACGCCCCCGGTGTCGGCCTCTTCGCCGGGTCCGCCCTGGTCGGGCACAGCGTGATGGATGGCTTCGCCATCGGGGCCGCGTTCCAGGCCGGCAGCACCGTCGGGGTGGGCGTGTCGATCGCCGTGCTCAGCCACGACTTCGCGGACGGCTTCAACACCTACACCATCACCTCGCTGTACGGGAACGACCGCCGGCGCGCCCTCACCCTCCTCGTCGCCGACGCCCTCGCCCCCGTCATGGGTGCCGCCAGCACGCTCCTGTTCACCATCTCGCACCAGCTCCTCGGGCTGTACCTCGGCTTCTTCGCGGGCGTGCTCCTCTACCTGGCAACCTCCGACATCCTCCCCGAGGCCCACGCGCATCATCCAAGCCGCCTCACCCTGCTCTGCACGATCCTCGGGGTCGGCTTCATGTGGCTGGTGATCGGCCTTGCCGGCTGAGCACGGGAACGCGGTCCCGACCTGGTCGGGTGGCGGCGGGTCACTGCGATGGTCAGCGCCAGCGCCACGACGGTCACGTGAACGACGATGGTGACGGGGCCGGTGGTCGGCATGGCGAGGGGAAGGGCGCTCCCGGCCGCGGTCAACAACCAGGGAAACGGACGGTCGGTCAGGTCGGCGCGGGCCGCTCGGGCGAGGTAGATGCCGACCACCAGGTGAACCAGGTTCTGCAGTGGGTCCACGCGCAGGAGCAGCAGGGTCGCCTCAGGGTCGAACAGGGGGGTGAACCCGGTCGTCGTGAAGCCGAGCAGACCGAGGGTGGCAAGGACGAGGCCGAGCACGACGGCGAGGCGTCCGGTTGGGGTCTCAACGGCGCGCGCCGGGGAGGTGGCGGTGCGCTCGGCGCGGCCGGGCCGCTCGAATCGGCAGAGCAACAGCGCCATCGGGGTGAGGACCGCGGTCAACAGCGCCAGCCACACCGGCCGGGTCGCCCACCACGCTCCCGTGCCGGGGACTGGCAGCGGGCCGCCGAGGGCGAGGACGAGCCCGTAGAGGGCAACCATCGCGGTGATGTGCCACAAGTACAGGGTCATCGCCAGCGAGCCGACCGCGATCACCAAGGTCCAGGGGCCACGGCGGGCCAGCCAGGCTGACACCCGATCGCGGGCCAGCATGACGAGAGCGACCTGCCAGACGGTCAGCGCGATGATGCAGACCGTCGGAGGGGTCATGTTGGACTCCTCGCCGGGCAGGCCAACCATGCTTGGCGGATATCGGCCCGTCCCGGTGAGCACGACCAGGCTGCCAAGGCCGGCGGCGGCGAGGCCGGCGAGCGCCCGGCGGGACAGCCGTGTCAGCGTGCCGTCGGCGTAGAAGAAGCCGATCTGCTGGACCAGCGTCCACACCACCAGCAGATTCAAGTAGCCGACCTGCTGGAGGCCGGCGGCGAAGCGGAGCGTGTCGACCGCCGCGGCGACCGCGGCCAGCGTGGCCGGCACCCACAGGCGGAACCGGCGGTGCAGCCGCACCATCACCGGGGCCAGCGCCACGACCATCAGGTACACGCCGAGGAACCACAGCGGCTGGCCCATCACCTTGCCGACCAGCTCGACCTGCTCGGTTGGCAGGCCGAGCCGGCCGAGGACCAGTGGGAGCACCAGCCAGACGATCACGAAGACGAGCACCGGCCGCAGCAGCCGCGCCATCCGACCCGCCAGGTATCCGACGTACCCGCCGCCGCGGCCGTCCGTCGTCTGCCAGCTCACCATGTTGGCGAAGCCGCCGACGAAGAAGAACACCGGCATGACCTGGAACACCCAGGTGGCCAGCCACAGCCATGGGGTGGCCGACAGCACGTTCCCGGCAGCCAGGCCGTCGGCGGAGCGGCTCACGGCGGTGATCGTCCAGTGGCCGAGGACCACGGTGGCGATGCTCGTAACCCGCAGGAAGTCGGCGTAGCGGTCTCGGCCGGCCGGCGTGGCATCGGCGAGCACGCGCAGCCCCCCACGGACGCCGCGACCAGCGGGGCGGCGACGCCCGCGAAGCCGTGGCAGGAACGGCGCGGCCAGCACCGGGATCGCGAGCCCCAGCGGCCATCCCGGCAGCCGCTCCTCGGCGGGGTTGCCGTGGTGCTGGCGCCAGGAGTTGAAGGAGACACCGGTGGTGAACAGCTCCGCCACCAGGTGGCAGCCCGCCCCGGCGAGGCCACGCCCCATGACCTGGCAGTGGGCGTGCAGGTCGCGACCGAACATGGCGTCGAGCTGCCGGCGCGCCTCCGCGGTCAGGTGCTGCCCGGTGGCGTGCGCGTAGCGCAGCAGGTCGTAGCCGTAGTCGTGGACCTTGCACGCCTGCTGAAACCCGAACGGCGCCCCGCCACCAGGCACCGAGCAGGCACCGGTCGGCTTGGCGAGCCGACGGGTCCCGTCGGCCATCGGCACGGGCACGGGCGTGTATCCCATCAGTGAGGGGAAGTCGGCCGGCGCCGCGGCCACCGGGTCCTGGCCGGCTGGCGCGGTGACCAGCGCGGTGACCGCGGCCGCGGCGGGTCCGAGACCAACCGAGGAGGCCACGGCGTCAGGAGTGGGATCCGTTGATTTCCGCGGCATCGCGTCGACACGGACGAGCAGCAGTCCGAGCGCCAAGATCACGAGCGCGACCGCGGTCGCGAGCCGCCATGAGCCATGCCGCGGAGCGGCCGGTGTGGCCCGAGGGGCCGGGGCGCCGGCCGCCCGCACCGGGCGCTCGAGCACCACAAGGGGAGGGACGGACACCGGGGATGCCTTCCGTTCCAGCAGGCCAGCGGGTCTGGCCGTCCCAGGGAAGGTCCCGGCGCAGGTCGGCGCGGCGCGTCACACTCGGGCGTGGTCTTGCGAGTCCCGCGCGGGTATCGGGTGCGGTGCGGGTGGCCCTCGGGTAGCGGCGCTCGGCCACCGTGGCGCCCTGTGGGCGACGAGCGAGCGCCAATCCGGACATCCCGCGCACCACCGCGCCGGGTCCGGCGGTGCGGTCGGCCTGGCTCTCAGGTATGAGCGCGCGGCCGCGAGATCAGCCCGCAGGGTCACGACCACACCCACGGCCCGGCGGTAGCCTGCCAGCCATGAGGTTCCCGGGACGCCAAGGGCGGCAGGGCCGCACGCGCCGACTCGGGCGGTCGCTCCAGGGGAGGTGGCCGCAGCCGCGCCGGCTGCTGCCCGGTGGGGCGGACCGCCAGGCACCGTCGTGGTGGCGCACCGCCCGCGAGGCGTCCGACGTCCGCTCGTTCCAGGATGCGCTCAGGCGCCTGGTGACCGCCCCGACCGAGCTGGTCGTCGGCCCCGAGCCGCCGCCCCTGCCGGACGGCGGCGGACGCTTGGGCTGGCTGCGCCGCTACCGCGCGCCCGTCCTCTGGCTGGCCGCCCTGGCGACGTTCCTCTTGAGCACCCAGCTGCTCCTCGAGCAGAGCGCGCTGTGGGAGATCTTCGTCCCGGTGGTGGCCGCGCTGATCGCGCTGCCGCTCGGTCTGGCGGCCAGCACGCCGCTGCGGGCGTGGCGGCTGCAGGTGGTGGTGGCGGTGGTGGTGGCGGCGCTCGTGCCGCCGGTGGGTTGGGTGGGCCCCCCGTGGCCGGCGACCCTGGTCTTCGTCGCCCTGTACCTGACCTACGCCGTGGCGGTGCGGCTGGAGCTGCACCTGCTGGTCGGGGTCTGGCTGGTCACCGACGCCACCATCGTCCTCGGGTATCTGGTCGGCGGGGCCGGCACGGACAGCCTCAACGACGCCTACGTGGCGATCCTGTTCGCCACCATCGTGATCGCCTACGGCTACCTGCTCGGGACACGGCGGCGGCTGCAGCGCGAGCTGGTCCAGGGCAGAGAGCGGGAGCAGCAGCAGCAGGCCCGCAGCGCGCTGCTGGAGGAGCGCGCGCGGATCGCGAGGGAGCTCCACGACGTCGTCGCCCACCACATGTCGGTGATCGCCGTCCGCGCCGAGACCGCGCCGTTCCGGATCCCCGGGCTGCCCGAGGCCGTCAAGGACGACATGGCCGAGACCGGCGCCATCGCCCGCGAGGCGCTGACCGAGATGCGCCGGCTGCTGGGTGTGCTCCGCGGCGCCGACGCCGGCGCCGAGCGCGCCCCCCAGCCCGGCATGGACCGCCTGGAAGGGCTGGTCGCCGCCGTGCGGGGCGCCGGGCTGGCCGTGGACCTGCACATCACCGATGGGCAGCGGCCCCTGCCGGCGGGCGTGGAGCTGTCCGCCTACCGGATCCTGCAGGAGGCGCTCAGCAACACACTGCGCCATGCGCCCGGTGCCCGCGCCACCGTCGAGGTCGGCTACGAGCCCGACCGCCTGCGGCTGCGCGTCCACAACGACCCGCCGCCCGCCGGCGCCGAGCGCCCACCGCCGGACCCGCCCGGGCACGGCATCGTGGGCATGCGCGAGCGCGCCGCCATGCTGGGCGGCACGCTGGCGGCCGGACCGACCTCCGATGGTGGCTACCTGGTGGAGGCGGTCCTCCCACTGGAGGCCAACCACGAGCGGCGAGCATGACCATTCGCCTGCTCCTCGCCGACGACCAGGCGATGGTGCGCCAGGGATTTGGTGCCCTGCTCAACGCCCAGGACGGGATGCTGGTCGTCGGCGAGGCCACCAACGGCGAGGACGCCGTACGGGCGTGCCGGGAGCTGCGCCCCGACCTCGTCCTGATGGATGTCCGCATGCCGGTGATGGACGGGCTGGAGGCGACCCGGCGGCTGATGAACCCGCCCGGCGGGGCAGGCTACCGGCCGCGGGTGCTGATGCTGACCACCTTCGACCTGGACGACTACGTGTACGAGGCGCTCCGGGCGGGCGCGAGCGGGTTCCTGCTCAAGGACGCCACCGCCGACGACCTGGTCGCGGCCGTCCGCATCATCGCCGCCGGGGAGGCCCTGCTGGCGCCGACGGTGACCCGCCGGCTGATCGCAGAGTTCGCCCGCCAGCCGCGCCACGACCGCCCGCGTCCCGACCAGCTCGCCGGCCTCACGGCGCGCGAGCTCGAGGTCACCAAGTTGATCGCCCGCGGGCTGTCCAACGGCGAGATCGCCGACACGCTGGTGCTGGCCGAGCAGACGGTGAAGACCCACGTCGGGCGGATCCTGGCCAAGCTCCACCTGCGCGACCGCGCCCAAGTGGTGGTGGCCGCCTACGAGAGTGGCCTGATCACCCCTGGCGAGGGCCATTGAGTCGCCAACCATCGCAGCCACGCCGATCCGCTGCCCACTCGCACCTGGCTGCCCGGCGCCTGCTTCGGGAAAGATCGGGCGTTGGGCTGTCGGGGGCTTGGGCTAGGGTCCTGGCTATGACCAGTGAGCTCTCCCAGCGGGCGGCCGTCGCGTCCCGGGTCGGGCGGCTGGTCGAGCGGGCGATGACCTTCGCTATTGACGAGCGCGACGACGACCTCGCGGTTGCCCGCCTGGCCTGGCTGGCCCAGGATGACCAGGCCGCCGTTGAGGAGGCCGGCGAGGCCTGCCTGGGGCATCCCGAGGCCGGCCTGGTCGTCCGGGCCCGGGCTGCCGGGCTGCTGGCCCGGGTCCGCCACCACGACCCGAGCATGCGGAGCCAGGCGATGGTCGGCTACGGTGAGCGGTCAGCCGTCCAAGCAGGTATGGGGGGTCGGGCAGACCTCGAGGGGGCATCAGCGAACATGTCGACCGAGGTCGGCGACCTGGACGCCGCCCTGACCGCCCTGTACCAGCTGCCGTTGGAGCAGTTCGTCGCCACCCGCGACCAGCTCGTCCGCCGCCTGCGGGCCGCCGGCGACCGCGCCACCGCCCGCCAGGTCGCTGGCCTGCGGCGTCCCCCGGTGAGCGCCTGGGCGGCCAATCAGCTGGCCCACGCCGCCCCGAACGCCGTGGCCGAGCTGCTGGAGGTCGGCGCCGCCCTGCGCCAGGCCCAGGAGGACGCGCTGGCCGGCCAGCCGGGCGCCGCCCGACAGCTGCGGACGGCGACCGCGCGGCTGCGGGCGGCGATCACCCGCCTCAGCGCGCGGGCGGAAACGCTGCTGGTCCGAAGTGGGCATGCGGCCAGCGACGCCACCTTGGCCCGGCTGGCCGCCACCCTGCGGGCGGCCGCCACCGGCGATGCGGCGACCCGGGCGGCCCTGGCCCAGGGACGGCTCCCGGGGGACCTGGACCCGGCGGGCTTCGGCCTCGACCTTGGGTCGGCCCCCGCGGAGCCGGCCGCCCCCGCCGCCGTGGTCCCGGCCGCGCCGGTGGCGCCGGTCGACCAGGCGGATGCGCGGCGTGCGCAGGCTCGGGTGGCGGCCCGGCGGGCGCTGGAGCAGACCCGGCGGGCGGCCGAGCAGGCCCAGGCGGTCCTGGAGCAGGCCCAGGGGCTGGCCGCCAGCCGCCAGCAGGCTGCCCAGGAGGCCCACCAGCGTGCCGAGCAGCTGGCTGCTGTGGCCCGGGACCTGGCCGACCAGGCGGCGGCGGCGGCCACCGCCGCCGAGGAGGCCCGCCAGGCGGCCGATGCGGCCGACCGCGACGCTGACGAGGTGGCCGACCGGGTCCGGGTCGCCCAGCAGGCAGCGGAGGCGGCAGCGGCCGCCCAGGCCGCTGCCGTCGCCGCGCTGGAGGAGCTGGAGGACCAGACCTAGGAGCTACGACGAAGGGTCAGGTGGTCGATCGGTCGGCCGCAGCCAGCCTTCAGCCGCAGATCGTGATCTCGATGGGTTGCCGCTTGCCGGATGCTCGCGGTGACGGGATGGGCGAGCAGCATGACCACCAGAAGGCCGGCGAGGCTGCTGGCGACGATGACGACCTGAGGGTTGGCGAGTTCCGCGGCGGCGCCGGCGGCGGCGAAGCCGAGGCCATTGGCCAGCATGAGGCCAGAGGTGGCCAGGCTCAGGGTGCGGCCGCGCAGGTGCTCGGGAGTCGCGTCCAGCAGACGGTGGTCCAAGCCGATGCTGTAGGCCCAGCCGAGCCCGGATAGGGCGAGCAGCGCCATGGCGGGGACAAGCCCCGGACGAGCGGCAAAGCACAACAGTGGCAGGAAGGTCCAGGTGGCCAGGGGCACCATGAAGCGCAGGCGCCTGGACGGGCTGAGCCAGGAACCGGCGGTGAACATGCCGGCCACCGAGCCGGCCGCGGCCGCGGCCAGCAGCAGGCCGACGGCTGCCGGGCTCCCGCCGAGCCGGGCGATGTAGGGCGCGGCCAGGGCCTCTGGGGCGACCGTGAACGCGGGCGGCAGCCAGGAGAACAGCAGCAGCGGCCGCAGCCTGGGCGAGCCCAGCGCCAGCCGCACGCCGGCCAGCGAGTCCCGCGCCATCGAGCGCCGGGCCGCGTCCGCCGCCGATGGGAGGTCAGCTCGTGGGGGCCGCTCCCTGGTGCCGACGCGCAGCAGGACCGCCGAGGCCACGAAGCTGGCCGCGTCCAGCAGCAGCAACGATCGCGGCGACAGCACGGCCAGCAGCGCCCCGCCCAGCGCGAAGCCCCCGACCTGCGAGGTCTGCGCGACCATCCGTAACAGCGAGCGGCCAAGCACGAAGCCCTCGCCGCCCAGCACGTCGGGGAGGCTGGCGGCGCGGGCGCCCCCGAACACCGGGGCGATCGCGCCCAGCGGCAACAACAGCGCCAGCAGCAGCGGGATCGGCAGGCCGGGCAGGGCCATCAGCGCGACCAGGCCGGCGCTGGCCAGGTCGCAGCAGATCAGCGTGCGCCGCACGGGGAAGCGGTCGGCGACCGACGACAGCAGCGTGCCGCCGAACGCGTGCGGCACGAAGCCGAGCGCGAAGGTCAACGAGGACCCCAGCGCCGAGCCGGTGCGCTCGAAGACCAGCACCGCGAGCGCCAGCTGCGCGATCACATCACCCGAGAAGGAGACCACGTGCGCGGCGAAGACGGCTCGGAACTCGCCCACGGCCAACACCTGGCGGTAGCCAGAGCCGCCGGTTGTGCTCGTGGTGGTTGCCATGGCCGTAGCCTGCGCGGTGCTACCCTCGTCGCCGAGAGATTCGGAGCTGGCCGAATCTTCCCCGGGGAGGTGGCGCCGATGGCCTTGGCGCTCAGGTTCGGATCAGAGGACCTCCTGCGCTGCCGCTTCGCCCTGTCGCCGCTGTGGGAGACGACCAACGCGATCCGCACCCTGGCCGAGCCGCAGCGCCACGGCTACCACCTGCCATGGCTGCGCCAGGTGCAGCCGCAGCTGCCACGCCTGGAGCTGGCGCCGCTGCTGGCCGTCCAGCCCCGCCACGGCTACACCCCGGACTTCCTCGCCCCACCGCCGCAGAGCCCCCTGGTCACCATCGACCAGGAGCTGGAGCGGGTGCGCTCGACCCCGGCCGACGAGGTCGCGGTGGAGCTGGGCCGCAGCCTGGCCCACCGCGAGGGCGCGCCACCGGCGGCGCTGCAGGCGCTGCTCGCCGACCCCGCGGCCGCCCCCCATCGGCTCAGCGAGCTGCTGGAGCGCTGTTGGCGGGCGCTCCTGGCACCCTACTGGGAGCGCATCCGCGACCTGCTCGACGCCGACATCACCTTCCGGGCGCGGCGGCTCGCCGACGGCGGCCTGGAGCGGCTGTTCGCCGACCTCGACCCGAGCATCCACTTCGACGGCGACACCCTGGTGGTGAGCGGGCGCGGCGAGGCTCACCGCGACCTCGCCGGCGAGGGGCTGGTGCTCATGCCCAGCGTCTTCATCTGGCCGGGGGTAGTGCTGGTGCTCGACCCGCCCTGGCAGCCGACCCTGATCTACCCGGCCCGCGGGATCGCCGGCCTCTGGCAGGCACCGGCCGCCCAGCCACCCGCCGCGCTCGGCCGCCTGCTGGGCCGCACCCGCGCCAAGCTCCTGCTCGCCCTCGCCGAGCCGGCCTCCACCACCATCCTGGCCCGCCGCCTCGGCCAGAGCCCTAGCGGCGTCTCGGAGCACCTGTCCGCCCTGCGCGACGCCGGGCTGCTCACCTCCCACCGCGTCCGCCACCAGGTCGTCTACGAGCGCACCCCCCTGGGCATCGCCCTGGCCGCAGCGGCCGCGTCCACGGCCGGTGACCACCCCGGCCCGCCACCGCGGGCTTAGTGCTCCAGCCGCACTGGTCGTATGCGTCGCTGATGGTGTGCGCGTCGTGCCTGGGCCTGGTGGCGTCGGCGCCATCGTGGCCAGGCCAGCACGAGGCTGGGCTCAGCGGGTGTCGACCCTGGTCCCGGGCGACGCCAGGTCGCTTGAGGATGTGTTGGCTGACCTGGACCTACCTCGGCCGGGGTGATCTGACCTACCGGGTCAGCGTGGAGGCGATCCGCGCTTCGGTTGCCTCGCCGCCTGACGCCGGCCGGCGCGACCTCGCCACCGCGTTGCAGGCGCTCAGCCAGCTGGTCGCCCCGCACACCCGGCCACCAGGAGCGCCGGCAGGGCGCCACTCGCTAGCCACCGCACCTAGCCGCACGCCTTGGCAACGGCCTCGTCCACGGTCATCGCGCGTCCCCGTGTGCGCGCGCGCAGGAACGCCTCGTCGCCCAGCCGCTCGCGCAGGCTGAGTGCATGCCGGTCGAAATCCGCGCGTTCGCTCTCGGACGGAAAGGCGCCGATGGTCTCGCGGAGCACCTCGGCGTTTCCCCACAACAACGCCGCCTGCTCCAGCTCATCCTTTGCCTCCGCCACTCTGGCCAGGTTCTCCAGGGCTTCGGCCACGCCGATCTTGTCGCCGAGACGGCGGAACAGCTCGAGGCTGTCCGTCGACAGGACGGCCGCCTCCTGGTGATTGCCCTGCGCGAAGGCGACGCAGCCCAGGTTGACGAGCGACGCGGCGATGCCCCAGTCGTCCTGGAGCCGCCGCTTGATGTCCAGGCTCTCGTGGTGCAGGCGGGCCGCCCGCTCGTAGTCGCCCTGGTCGAAGGCGACCAGGCCGAGGTTGTTGAGCGACGCGGCGATGCCCCAGTCGTCCTGGAGCCGCCGCTTGAGGGCCAGGCTCTCGTGGTGCAGCCGCGCCGCCCGCTCGTAGTCGCCCTGGCCATGGATGACGTTGCCGAGGTTGTTGAGCGTGCCGGCCAGCCCGTCCTGGTCGTCGACCTCGCCGAACAGCCTCAGGCTCTCCTCCAGCAGCGCCACCGCGGCCCTGGTGTCGCCCTGGGTGTTGGCCAGCCCACCCGCCCCCTGCAGCACCCTGGCCCGCAGCGCCACCAGCTCCGGCGGCGCGGCCCGGGCGGCCGCCTCGAGCCAACGTCTTCCCTCGTTCAGGTGACTGAGCGCCTCCCAGAACATGGTCAGCGCACGCGCAAGCCGCGCCAGCAGCTCGCCCTCCTGGCGTTCGAGCGCCCACACCAGCGCCGCCCGGAAGTTGTCGTGATCCTGCTCCAGGCGGCGAAGCCAGCTCACCTGATTGGCACCCTTGAACCAGAGCTCGGCCTCCTCGGCGAGGGCCGTGAAGTGGCGGGCGTGCGCCAGCCGGACCCGCTCCGCGTCGTTGCTCGTCTCGAGCCGCTCGGCGCCGAACTGGCGCAGCGTCTCGAGCAGCCGGTAGCGGAGCTCGCGCTCCTCCCGCTGGACGAGCACCAGCGACTTGTCGACCAGGCTGGAGAGCAGGTCGAGCACGTCGTCAGCGTCGACCTGAGGACCGGCGCAGACGGCCTCAGCGGCCTCGAGGGAGAACCCGCCGGCGAATACCGACAACCGGTCGAAGGTCACCCGCTCGGTCTCCCCGAGCAGCTCGTAGCTCCAGGTCACGGTGGCGCGCAGGGTCCGGTGCCGGTGCGCGACGGCGGCACGTCCACGCCCGGTGAGGAAGCGAAGGTGGTCATGCAGGCGCTCATGGATCTTCTGGAGCGACAGGGCCTTGACCCGGGCGGCGGCCAGCTCGATGCCGAGCGGCATGCCGTCGACCTGCCGGCAGATCTGCGCCACCACAGCCTCGTCCTGGTTGTTCAGCTCGAGCCCTGGTGCCGCGCTTGCCGCGCGTTCGACGAACAGCCGCACCGCATCCGAAGGATAAGGCTCGATTGTGGTCACCTCGAGCGGTGGCACCGGATAGACCACCTCGCCGGCGACACCGAGCGGTTCTCGGCTGGTGCAGAGCATGCGCAAACCCGGGCAGCGCTGGAGCAGCAGGGCGGCGAGCTCGGCGCAGGCCTCGACCAGGTGCTCGCAGTTGTCCAGGAGCAACAGCAGCGAGCGCGTCCGGAGGTGGCTGGCCAGGGTCTCCGTCAGGGACCGGCCGGGCTGCTCGGCGACCCCGAGCGTCGAGATCGCAGCCTGCGCGACGAGCGACGGGTCGCTGAGGTCGGCGAGCTCCACCAACCAGACACCGTCATGGAAGCGCTCCACCAGCTCGGCGCCAGCCTGCAGCGCCAGGCGGGTCTTGCCGATGCCTCCGGCGCCGGCGAGGGTGACCAGACGGGTCTGGGCAAGCAGCTTCTCGAGCTCGCGCAGCTCGCGCTGTCGTCCCACAAAGCTCGTGAGCTGCGATGGGAGGCTCTGCCGGACCGCGGCCGCCTGCTCTGGGGGGAGCGTCGCCGCCGGCGGCTCGAGCGCCGCGTCCTGGTTGAGGATCGCCCGCTCCAGCTCTCTCAGCGCCGGGCTGGGGTCGATGCCGAGCTCCTCGGCCAGCACCTCGCGGGTGCGACGGTAGACGTCGAGCGCTTGCGCCTGGCGACCGGAGCGATACAGCGCGAGCATGAGCTGGCCGGTCAGTCGCTCGCGCAGGGGATGCTCGGCGAGCAGCATCTCGAGCTCGCCCAGGAGCTCACCATGGCGCCCGAGGGCGAGGTCGGCCTCGAGCCGGCTCTCCAGGGCCGCCAGCCGACGCTCCTCGAGGGCGGCGACGACGCCACGGCCGGACGATGCCAACACGAGGTCGGCAAGGGGAGCGCCGCGCCACAAGGCGAGCGCCTCCCGCAGGATCGCAGCCGCGTCCGCCGGGAGGCCGGCGGCCAGGCTCGCGCGACCCTTCCTGGCGAGCCGTTCGAAGCGGGCCGAGTCCAGCGCCTCCGGGTCCACCTCCATCACGTAGCCGGGTCGCTTGGTGACCAGCAGTCCGCTCGCCGTCCTCCGGGTCCGTCCGGGCTCCAGCAGCTTCCGTAGATTCGCCACGTACACCTGCAGCACGTTGAGCGCGGTCTCGGGAGGGTCATCGCCCCACAGCTCGTCGATCAGGCGGTCGGTGGAGACCACCTCGCCGGCCTGGAGCAGCAGCACCGCCAGCAGCACACGCTGCTTGGCACCGCCGAGGTTGAGCCGCTCCCCCCGGTCGATGACCTCCAGCGGTCCGAGGACACGGAACTCCACAGGCCGTTGCCTCGCCGTCGACGGTTCTGCCGGTACAAGTTAGCAGGCCGCCCGCCCACGGTGATCGCATCCGCCCACGTGACAGCCCCACCCGGGAGGCGCTCACCCGAGGCCAGGCGGCGCTGCTGTAGCGGTTCGGGCGCCGCCAGCAGGCCCGTGACCAGCGTCTTAAGCGGTTCTTAAGTGGCCCTGAAGCGGCCGGCTCCAGCCTGACCCCGACAGGAACGGCACCGCTACAGCGAGGAGAAGCACATGTCGCACGCTCCCACGCCCTGGGTCGGTCTGGCCGCACTGGTCGCCATGTTCGTGATCCCGATGCTTCCCAACTGGCTGTTCGAAGGGCCCCGGACGGTCAGGCACCGCCCCCGCCGGCACATCTGCGCCGACTGCTCCGCACCCTGGACCAGCCACCACGACTGCGCGGCCGAGCTGCCCGTGGTCGTTGCCTCCCTGCGGGGCGAGCTTCGCCGACTGGACGGAACCGCCGCGCTCGAGCGCCACACGACGGCGTCGCCGTCCCGCTGGGATCCTGACGGGTCGTCGCTCTAGCCTGTCCTGTGAGGACCGTGCTGTGGGGATGCGCCCAGCAGTCCCGGCAGGGGCGGAGCGTCGCGGCGATCCGGGCCGGCAGCTCGGCGTCGAGATACAAGCGGACCCACGCGAGCCAGGAGACCGCCGTGAGCGGATCCATCGGCTCGCATCCCGGCGGTAGCCGCGTCTGCGACAGGGCTCAGGCGAGCAGCGCGGCGAGCCCGGCGCCGGCCGGTCCCAGCCAGGTCGCCAGCTTGCCGAGGATCGGGAGCAGGCGGTCGGCCGCGGCCGCCAGCGCGCCCGCGCTGCCCAGCAGGTGGGTCAGGTGCTCCAGGCGGGCGGCGATCCGCGGCTTGTCGGGCTGGGAGCGCTCCAGCTCGCGTTCCACCTCGTCCAGGACACGCCCGGCCTCCACGCGGGTCGGTTCCGGCATCGGCGTCCGGTCGAGCGCCGCGCGCAGGTCGGCGACAAGCTGGTTGCCGACCTGGAGCGTGCCCTCGATGCGGTCGACGTTGAGGTCGCCGCCGACATTGTTGATCACCCCGGCCTGCTGCTGCCCGATGTTGAACTGCGCACCACTCATAGCCGTCGCTCCTTGGCGGTCGCGCTCCGCCGCATCAGCAGCCCAATCACGATCAGCACCAGGCCGGCGAACAGGAGCGTGAGCCCGATGGGCGTGTACCGGATCACCGGCTCCAGGATGTCGCCGAAGTCCGGCGGCGTCTCCGGGTCGATCGGCCCACCGACCACGCGGAAGACGTTGAGCACGCCCTGGAGGACGGCGTACCCGTACACCCCGAACCCGGCGAGGGCCAGCGCGGTCCCGAGCCGGACCAGGATGCGCGCCCGCCGGCGCATGGGCGCGATCTCGAGCCGGTAGTACTGGTTGCGGTTGTAGTCGCGGCCGATGTTGTAGATCTCGCCGGCCTGCTGGGAGTCGACGTTGTGCTGGACCGCGGCCGGTGCCGGCGGAGGCCCGGGTGCCGCGGCGGCCTCGTCACTCAGGAGCTGGAGGTCCAGGCGGCCGAGCCGGACGACGTCGCCGGGCTGGAGGGAGGTGGGACGGTCGATGCGTCGGCCGTTGACGTACACGCCGCCGGAGGACCCGTTGTCCTCGACCAGCACCATGTTCCCCGTGGCCCGGACCAGCGCGTGGTGGCGGCTGACGTACGGATCGTCCAGCCGCAGGTCGTTGTCCCCGGCCCGGCCGATCGTGAGCACGTCGCCGCCGGTCAGCGGGGCCTGCCGCCCGTACAGGTCACCCTGGCTGGTCACGACCAGCCGCGGCGGTGCCCGCCACGCCCAGGTGGCGTCGGTCCCCGGGTCGCCATAGGGAGGCTGCCGCATCGCCGGCTCCTTCCCCCAGATCAAGCACGACGTCGTTGCCGAACGTAGGATGCTCCCCTGATGGCTTCCTGACTACTGAAAAGTGTCCGCGATGCCTCCCAATGGCACCACCTTGAGTCAGATTGCGCTGGGCATCGTCACAGCCAGCTATCGCTCGGGTCACGCCGGCGGCGTCGCGTATGGCCAGGAGATGGTCAGGCGAAGGGGCTCGGGGTCGCTCGGGGCGTTGTGCCAGATCTCGCGTGGCGGCCCGACCGGAGTCCACCCGGCTTCGGTGATCCAGCTGTGGACCTCGTCGTAGAGCGCGAGGATCTCGGGAAACCACGTCTCTGGTCCCTCGGCGTACCGGTTGGCGACCAGTCCGCCCGGCAACCGGTAACTGCGGAGCTCGCCATGGAGGTCGGCCAGCCCGTCGACCGGCAACGTGATCTCCAGCGGCCCGTCGGAGTCCTCCGTGACCGGGGCGTGGAAGATCCCGAACGCGTCTCCGGTCACCATCAGCCCGGCGGCGGCGGCGGCCTCCCGGAGCCGACCGACCTCCGGTGGGATGAGAGCCTCCATCTGCTCCGGCCGCATCCGGCGCAGCACGCTGAGCACGGGACGGTCCACTTCGAGGGCCGTGCTCACATGCGACATTGTGACCTCCTGGCGCAGGTGGAGCCGCACCCGGTTGAGCACGGCGTGGATGGCCTCGGTCCGGCGTTGCAACCCTGCCGCCGACCGCTCCAGGTGGCGCAGTCCCGTGTCAGGGTCAGCCCTGATGATCTGGCCGATCTCCTCCAGCGACAGGCCGGCAGAGCGCAGCAGACGAATCAGCCAGCCAGTCCGGATCTGATCGGGCGCGTAGTAGCGGTAACCGTTGGCAGGATCCACCCGGTACGGCGCCAGCAGCCCTCGGTCGGCGTAGATCCGAAGCGCCTTGGGTGAGAGCAGCGTCAGTGAGCCGAACCGGCCGGCCGTCATCAGGTCGTCCGGATTCTCCTGGCCGCCTGGGTCCTTTGGATGGTCGATCGAGGTCATGGCCCCATCGTGCGGTCCGCCCCAGGGGCGAGGTCAAACCGGCGCCGGCCAGCTCGGTCATGCGGCCGAGCCGAGCTGTACCGATCCAGCGGCTGGTGATCTCCCGCGCCAACGGCGGCATGGCCTGACGCCATGCGCCCCGAAGCCCCACGTGTGCGAGGCTTGCGCGGACGCACGCCGAGCCTCGAGGAGGAGCGGATGGGAGAGGTCGCCAGCTACCCGGTCGGGACGTTCCCGTGGGTCGACCTCGGCACGACCGACGTGAAGGGCGCCAAGGCGTTCTACGCCGAGCTGCGCGGCTGGGGCGCCCAGGAGCCGGGCGGGTCGTGCTGCTGCCGCCCATCGACGTCCCCGTCGGCCGCCTCGCGATCGTCGCCGACCCGGCCGGGGCGTCGTTCAGCGTCACGGCCGTGCCCGGCGGGCCCGTCCGCGGCGTGGACGGCTCCTGACCAGGGGGGTGGCCGGTGACCTTCTCGATCATCGCGAGGGACCCGGAGACCGGCGACCTCGGCGGCGCGGTGCAGTCGAGGTTTCTGGGCGTCGGCTCGCTCGTCCTGCACGGGCGGGCCGGCGTCGGCATGGTCGCCACCCAGGCGTGGGCCAACGTCGCCTACGGCCCGCGCGGGCTCGCCCTGCTGGAGGTCGGCGCCACCGCGCGCCAGGCCCTGGAGGTCCTGGTCGGTGCCGACGACCAGCCCGGCCAGCGACAGGCCGCGATCGTCGACGCCGCCGGCCGCGTCGCCGCCCATACCGGCGGCGACTGCCCCGACTGGGCCGGCCACCACACCGGCGACGGCTTCTCCTGCCAGGGCAACATCCTCGTCTCCGGCGCGACCGTCGAGGCGATGGCGGCGGCCATGCGCGAGCGGAGCGGCCTGGAGTTCGCCGAGCGGCTGGTCGCCGCCCTCCAGGCCGGCCAGGCGGCCGGCGGCGACGCCCGCGGCCAGCAGTCCGCCGCGCTGCTGGTGGTCCGCAAGGGCGGCGGCTACGGCGGGCGCTCCGACCGCCACGTCGACCTGCGGGTCGACGACCACCCCGCCCCCATCGCCGAGCTGGGCCGGCTGCTTGCCCTGCACCGGCGCTACTTCCGGCGGCCGAGCGACGACGAGCTGGTCGAGCTGACCGGGCCGCTGGCCGCCGAGGTCGCCGGCCTGCTCGCGCGGCGCGGCGCCGGGCCGGTCGATCCCGGCGACGCGGCGGTGTGGGCCGCGCTGGAGGGCTGGGCGGGCATGGAGAACCTCGAGGAGCGGCTGGTCAGGCGGGGCTGGATCGACCCCACCACCCTCGCGGTGCTGCGCGAGGGATGACCGCCAGCTGCTTGCCCTGAGGAACTGTGGGTCGAGGTAGCCGCTGAGCCGCGGGAATGCTGCTTGGGCTTGCTGGTGGGCGCGACAGGGTTTGGACCTCACAAGCCCCTGTGCATATGCTGAACTGTTCGGCATGGAGTATTCCCGATTCCTCGACTGCCTCGCGGCCGACTTCGCCCGCCTGCGGGCCGTCGTGCCGACCGACCCTACCGCGGCGGTGCCCAGCTGTCCCGGCTGGACCGTCGCTGACCTGACCCACCACGTCGGCGAGGTGTACCTGCACAAGACCCTGGCGATGCGCGAGGGCGCCGAGCCCGACCCGTGGCCGCCGAAGGAGCTCGCGGACGAGGAGCCGCTCGCGCTGCTCGACCGGGCGTACGCCGGGCTGGTCGACGAGTTCGCCGCCCACAAGCCGGAGGATCCTGCCGGCTCCTGGTACACCCCGGACCAGACCGTCGGCTTCTGGATCCGGCGGATGGCGCAGGAGACGGTCATCCACCGCATCGACGCCGAGCTCGGCACTGGGCAGCCGGTCGCGCCGGTCCCAGCCGACCTCGCCGTCGATGGCATCGACGAACTGCTGAAGGTCTTCGTGGCGTACAGCGTCGCCGGGTGGGGCGACTACTTCCACGACATCCTGGCCGGCTCGCCGGGCCGGACGTACATGGTGCGGACCGAGGGCGCGGCGTGGCGGGCGCGGACCGGCCCAGGGCTATTCGCCGTCGAGGATGGTGCCGGCGACGACGCGGCCGACGTGACCATGAGCGGCCCGCCGACGGCCGTGCTGCGTTGGCTGTGGAACCGGGAGGGCGCTGGTGAGCCGAGCGGCGTTACAGTCGAGGGCGCTCCAGAGGCAGTCGAGGAGCTGCGGCGCTGCATCGTCGTCGCGACGCAGTGAGGCCCGGTTAGCCGGCCGCCGCTGCCGGCCGAGGCCCCAGGCGGCCTCCAGGAATGACAAGAGCGACCCTCGAAGGAGGCACAGATGCCCAGCAGGGTGGCGATCAACGGGCTCGGCCGGATCGGCCGGGCGGCGCTCAAGCTGGCGGTCGAGCAGCCCGAGCTCGAGCTGGTGGCCGTGAACGAGATCGGCTCGCTCGAGAACATGGTCTACCTGCTCAAATACGACACCGTCTATGGACGCTACCAGCGGCAGGTCGAAGCTGTCGACGGCAAGTTGGTGATCGACGGCAAGCCGCTGGTGTATCTGAGCGAGCGGGATCCAGAGCGGCTCCCGTGGGCCGACCTCGAGGTCGACCTGGTGCTGGAGTGCACGGGCCGGTTCACCGACCGCGAGGACGCCGAGAAGCACGTGCGCGCCGGCGCCAGCTGGGTGGTGCTGTCCGGCCCCACCACGAGCCCGGACGTGCCAACGATCGTCCGCGGCGTCAACCGCCCCGAC
>Ga0081538_10002476_pt1 | contig 18030 bp, 15 predicted proteins | sample TabmetS5T2R1_FD_71022 | JGI IMG/M metagenome (GOLD analysis project Ga0081538, IMG submission 71022) | Tabebuia heterophylla rhizosphere microbial communities from the University of Puerto Rico - S5T2R1 | ecosystem: Host-associated > Plants > Roots > Rhizosphere ... | reverse complement strand
CGCCCAAGGCCGCCCCCCCCCCCGCGGCGCCCAGCCAGTCCCGACCCAGGGGAGCGAGCAGCTCGGGCACGCCGCCGATGCCGGAGCCCAGCACCGGCAGCCCCGCCGCCAGCGCCTCCAGCACGGCCATGGGCTGGCCCTCGTACCAGACTGACGGCAGGACGAGCGCCCGGGCCGCCAGCATCTGCCGGCGGACCTCCGCCGCCGGCAGCCGGCCCACGAGCCGGAGCCGCGCGGCGGGCCGTCGCGCCAGGCGCTCCCGCAGCGGGCCGTCGCCGACGACCACCAGCTCAAGTGGAGTGTCGCCGAGCTCTCGCCAGGCCTCCACGAGCAGCTCCACGCCCTTCTCGGGCGACAGCCGGCCGACGTAGAGCACGGTCGCCGAGGCGGCGGCGGGAGCGGCCCGCGGACCAGGGTCCGCAACGAAGTTCGGCTTCAACTCGATCCGGTCGGGCGGGAGCCCCCCGCGAACGAGCAGCTCGGCCGCGAACTCGCTGAGCGCGACGAATCGGTCGACGGTCCGGCTCCAGGTCCGGAGCCGGTGGTGCAGCGCGATGGTCCCGGCCGCCGGCACCGAGAGCGCCATGGAGTCCCGGTAGCAGCCGTGCTGCACGCCGTGCCAGGGCGAGGTGCCGACGCAGTCCTCACACGGGGCGCCGTCGCGGAACAGCTGACCGTTCGCGCAGACCAGCCGGTAGTTGTGCAGCGTCATCACGGTCGGGACGCCGGAGCGGCGCAGGGCCCACAGGACGGCCGGCGACTGGGCGTACCAGGTGTTGTGGACGTGGGCGACGTCCGGTCGGATCCGCCCGGCGAGGCCTTGCACCCTGCGCGCCTGCAGCGGGTTCCATGGGGACAGGACGAGTGACCCGGTCGCGCCGACGGCACCTGGCGGGTTCTGCACCTGGTACTGGACGACCTCATGTCCGGAGCGCCGCAGCACCTCCGCCTCGGCGCGGACGACGGCGTCCTCGCCGCCCGGCTGCCGGTACTGGGTGTGCAGCTGTAGGACTCGCACCGCGCTCCTCCGCCTCGCCGCCTGTCGCCGGCTGGTACGGTAGCACCGGAGCCCGTGCGTCCTGCCTGGAGCGTCGACTGGCCATCATGCGGATCGCGCAGGTCGTTCCCGCCGGCGCCCATCCGTACTCGGGGGTGCCGGCCGTCATCGCGCACCTGTCGGCGCACCTCGCCCACCGTGGCCATCACGTCGAGGTATGGCTGCTGCGGCCGTGGAGCGAGGAGGAGCAGGCGGTCCACGCGGCCACCCTGGGCGACGCCGGCGTGTCGCTGGTCTCCCCCGCCACGAGCGGGCGGCGGAGGGTTGCCGCGCTGGCCGAGCGCGACGTCGACGTGGTCCAGCTGCACAGCGTGTTCACCCCACCGAACGCGCTGCTGGCGCGGCGGCTGCGCGTCCCCTACGTGGTGTCCCCGCACGGCGGCTACGCGCCGGCCTCCCTTGCCCGCAACGCCCGGCGCAAGGCCGTGTACAAGCACCTGCTGGAGCGGCCGATGCTGCGGCGGGCCGCCCTTCGGGTGGCGCTCACCGACGTCGAGGCGCGCGACCTCGACGCCTTCGGCGCGGGCCGGCCGGTCGCCGTCATTCCCAACGGTGTCATCCCGGCTCCCCGCGACCTCGACGGCGCCGCGTTCCGCCGCGAGCTCGGCCTCGGCCCCATCGACCGGTTGCTGCTGTTCGTCGGCCGCCTGGACATCCTCCACAAAGGACTGGACGTGCTCCTGGACGGCGTCGCCGAGGCGCCGCCCTGGCGCCTGGCGATGGTCGGCCCGGACGTCCGCGGCGGACGCGCCTGGCTCCTGGCCCGCGCCGAGGCGCTCGGCATGCTGTCCCGCCTGACCGTGGTCGGGCCACGGCAGGGACGGGCCCTACAGGAGGCGTTCGCCGCCGCCGACTGCTTCGCCCTGACCTCCCGATGGGAGGGACTGCCCATCGCCCTGCTCGAGGCGCTGACCCACGGTGTCCCGGCGGTGGTGAGCCCGGCGGTCGACCGGCTGGTCGGGGTGAGCCAGGCCGGTGCCGGCTGGTCGGTCAGTGGGTCCGAGCTGGGACCGCTGCTGCGCCGGTTGGACGGCGACGAGCGGACCAGGCGGACTCCCGCGGCGCGCGCCCTGGCCGCCCGCTACGACTGGGCCGCCATCGCGGCCCGCTACGAGGCCGCCTATGCGGGGCTGACCGGGGCGCGGCGCGCCCGGCGTCACCACTCCGACTCGCCGTAGAACTGGGTCGCCAGGGGCTCCACCTGCGCCCGCAGCCGCGACCGCTCCTCGGCCGACAGGCGCCGCCTCCACCCCTGGACGGCCTCCTCGCTGGCCCGACGGATGGCATAGGCCCCGGCGTCGGCCTCCAACTCGGGGGAGCCGCTGGAATACCAGCGCACCCGACGCTGGATGTCCTCGGAGTAGCGGAGCCCGAGCCGCCGGTAGAGGCGAGCGAAGCCGCCAACCGGGTCGAGGGCCAGGTCCTCGTGCCGGACGACGATCCAGTCCGGATGGGCGCGCCGGTACTCGAGGAGGACGGAGTAGATCATCCTCCACAGCAGGGACGCCTGGTCCACGATGTCGTGGTCGACCTTGGCCATCTGGGCGATCTCACCCTCGAAGGCCTGCAGGCGCTCCTCCATGAGCGCCGGCTGGGCCAGGAAGTCGTTGAAGGGATGCGACCAGCCCAGGCGCTTGAGGCTGCTCGCGAACCCCGCCGGATGGCGGACCAGCACGATCGTCGCCATGTCGAAGGTGCCGGCGAGCCAGCTGGAGGAGAACGCGGCGATGGGATCCTTCATCAGCGGCCGCGCCCGGCGCAGGCGGGCCCGCGTGAACTCGAGGCCATCCCGGAGGAAGCGCTCGACGTCGGCGGGTCGGCGGGTGCGCGCCAGCTGGGCGACGGGACGGTACCGGAAGGCCAGCGTGGCGCTGAGGTGCGGTCTGAAGCGGTGCTCGTTGTGGCGGTTGACGTACTGGAACCAGAGCGGAAACCTACAGCCGCAGATCCCGGGTTGATGATGGGGATTGAACGGCTCGTTGATGTAGCCGACCTCCGGCGAGAGGTCGATCATCCTGCCGACCCAGGTCGTGCCGGAGCGGTGCGCTCCGGTCACCAGCAGCGGCCGCCGGCTCCCACTGTCGCGCTCGGCCAACGTCCTGCCGATCCTCTCATCCGAACAGCGGGGCTGACGGCACGGCAGGCTATCACGGGCCGCCACAGGCCTCTTGCCAGGAGCCGAGGCGGCCGGTTGAATAGCGCGCCGTACGGGGGGGTCGTGGCGACCGCACACCGCGCCAGGGAGGAGATGCGAGGAGCTGGCGATCCGGAGGGCGACCGCAGGCCGCCGCGGCTTGCCGTGCCGCCGTCGTCCGGCTCCCGTCTGCCCGGGATCGAGGGCGCTCGCGCCGTCGCCGCCGGCAGTGTCCTGGTGTACCACTGCTGGCTCTTCGGCAGCCCCGACGGGACCAGCCCGCGGCTGGGGCCCCTGACGGGCCTCATGCCCCATCTCGCGCTCGGGGTGATCCTGTTCTTCTCGCTGTCCGGCTTCCTCCTGTACCGGCCCTTCGCGGCCGCGGCGCTGCGCGCCGCTCCCGGACCCGGCATCGGCGGCTACCTGCGCAACCGCGCCCTGCGGATCCTGCCCGCGTACTGGGTCATCTTGTTGCTGACCGGTGTCCTCCTCCAGATGGCGCTGCTTCGCGAGGACGCGTCGGGGCTCCAGCTCGGGTCGCTCGCCCGGGAGCCGGACACGCTGGTCAAGAACGTCCTGCTGGTCCAGAGCTACGACCCCAACACGCTGCTGACCGGCATCGGGCCGGCGTGGTCGCTGGTGATCGAGGTCGCCTTCTACCTCGCCCTGCCTGTCCTGGCCATGCTGGCCATGACGCTCGCCCGCCGCGCGACCAGCCGATCGGGGCGCCGTCGGGCCGCGCTGGCGCCGGCCGCGGCCATGCTGGTCCTTGGGCTGGTCGGCAAGGCGGTCACGCATCTCGTCGCCGGCTCGAGCTCCGGGTGGGAGGCGGACTGGCCCTCGGTGCTGGCGCGCAGCTTCCTCGCCAATGCCGACCTGTTCGCCTTCGGCATGGCCCTTGCCGTGTTGCACACCGAGGTCAGGGACGGCGCGGTCACCCTGCCGAGATGGTGGCGGGCCGGCGCCCTGGCCGCGGCCGGCGCCACGGCCCTGGCGGCCGTGTGGATCGTCCCGCCGGGCATGGGGCTCGGGGTGGCCAAGTACGACGTCCTCATGGCGGTCTCATGCTCGCTGCTGCTGGCGATTGTCGTCCTGCCCGACCCGGGGCCGCCGCGACGGCGACGGCCGCTGGGGCTGCTGGACACGCCGCCCCTGGTGGTGGCCGGCCTGGTCTCCTACAGCCTCTTCCTGTGGCACGAGCCGCTGGTGTACTGGCTCCGCGAGCATGGCCTCACACGCCCCGGAGCCGGTGGGTTCGTCGTCAACCTGGTCGTGCTCGCCGCCGGCGCCGGGGCCCTGGCCGCCCTCACCTACCGCTACGTCGAGCGGCCGGCGATGGCGCGCAAGCAGTCAGCCGCCGCCCCCAGGAACAGCAGGTCAGCCCGGGCCGCGGCCGCGGACCAGCCGTCCCGCCACCGCCGGGAACAGCGCGGCCAGCTCCCGCGCTAGTCCGATGTCCAGCCGGCGATCGAGCGACCAGAGCGCGCCCCCGGCCACGGCTAACCCCACTGACCCGGCGACGACGAGCGCCGGAAGGCCGGACAGCAGCCGGTCGAGCCCCAGGGCGGTGAGGCCCGCGGCGGCCGCGGCCGCCAGCACCGCGAGCACCTGGGCGCCCAGCCCGGTGACCGGGCGGACCACCAGCTTGGCGGTTCCGCCCAGCCAGCCGATCGCGACCACAACCTCGGTGACGAGCCAGGCCACCGAGGCGCCGACCAGTCCCGCGGCGCCGGCGAGGGCCCAGCCCAGCCCCGCGACCAGCACCAGCCTGACGGCGGCCAGGGCGGCGGCGAGCTGGGGACGGCCGAGCCCAACGGCCATGGGCTCGCACGCGGCCGCGATGGTGCGGATCGCGGCGCCGGCGGCCAGCACCCGGATGGGCATCTCGGCGCCGGCCCAGCGGGCCCCCAGCACCTCGTCGACCAGGGACGGGGCCAGCACGATGAGCAGGACATAGCCGGGGACGAGCAGCGCGAGCATCCCGACCAGGGAGGTGCGCAGGGCCCGGGTCCGGCGCACCGGGTCGGCCTGCAGACGGGCGTGCAGCGGCATCCCGACCGACCCCACCGCGTTCTCGACCGAGGTCAGCGGCAGCATGACCAGGCGCATCGCCAGGTAGAAGACACCGAGCTCGGCGACCCCCAGCCGCCGGGCGATCACGGCGCGCAGCAGCGCCTCGCCGGCCAGGCCGAGGACGCCCACCGCGAACAGCCAGCGGCCGAACCGGAACAGCGAGCGGGCCGCGCCCTGATCGAAGGAGATCCGCGGCCGGTGCGGGGCCAGCAGGTAGGATAGCGCGATCCGGACGAGATTCGCGACCAGCACGCCGACGACCAGCGCCCAGACGCCGAGCAGCGTCGCCAGGGCGATCGACACCACGGCCTCCACCGCGGCCTCGGGCACCCGGATGAGGGTCAGCTTCCGGAACTGGAGGTTCCGGGTCAGATCGGCGATCTTGATGCTGGCCAACGACGCCAGGAACGGGGCGGCGGCGAGCGCGGGGAGGATGCTGGCCGCTCGCGGCTCCCCGAAGAGCTGGGCGATCAACGGCGCCCCGACGGCGACGACGATGGCGACCACCAGCGCTCGGGCGATCCCAACCGTCCAGGCCGTGTCGAACTGCGACTCGTCGACCCGCTCGCGCTGCACCAGGGCGGTCACCATGCCGACGTCGGTGAGGGTGAGCAGCAGCTCGATCACCACCCAGGCGATCGCCAGCAGCCCGAAGTCCTCCGGCGCGAGCAGGCGGGCCAGCACCACGAACCGGACCAGCGAGATCAGCCTCGTGACGGCGAGCCCCGCGCCGTTCCAGAGCAGCGCGCTGCCCGTCCGGCTGGCCAGCGAGCCCCTCATGGCCACCCCGCGCTCCGCAGACCCGCGATGATGCCCGGCAGGATCCCACGCACCTCGGCCTGTCCGAGCAGGGCGAGCTCCCTGTTCCGGGTGGCCGCCGCCCGCAGCAGCAGCCAGGGGCCGCGCAGCAGGTCGCGGACGGCGCGCCCGGCGATGAACAGGTCGCGCCGCCGCAAGTGCTTGCCGTAGAAGCCGCCCTGCGCGCGGGCGTACCGTCGGTAGACGACCGCCAGCTCACGGGTGTCGCGCCAGTCGAGATGGGTGACGGCGACCTCGGGCGCGTACACGATGGGGACGCCGAGCTGGAGGGCCCGGTATCCCCAGTCGTTGTCTTCCGCGCCGGCCAGGGTGGGTGACTCGTCGAAGGGACCGACCCGCTTGGCGGTGGCCAGCTCGGCGCCCATGTTGCCGGTGAACAGCGGGTCCCGGTCACGCAGCGGGCGGGTGTGCACCGCAGGCATCGCCGCGGTGATCGTCGACGGGAGCTGCTCGTCCCCCTCGGGGTCGACCCGGCCGCTGACGATGGCTCCGGCGTGTGCCCTGAGCCGCTCCATCAGCCGATCCGACCAGTCGGGAGCGACGCAGCAGTCGTCGTCGACGGCCGCCACGTACGCGGTCTCGGCGCGCTCCAGCCCTCGGTTGCGCGCGGCCGCGGCGCCCGTCTCCCGGGAGGCGACATGGACCGCGTCCAGGCCGCGGTCGCGCAGCCGGTCGACCTGGCGCGCGATGGCCGAGCTGGCACTCTGGTCGACGACGATGACGCGGGCCGGCCAGGTCGTCCCCTGGCCCAGAGCGTTCAGGCAGGCGGCCAGCACCGGTCGGCCAACGGTGGGGATGATCACCGTCAGGTCCGGGTGCGCGGGATGCCCGGCGCCGGTCATCAGCGACCCCGGCTCGCCCGCTGAAGCTCTGCGAAGGTCACCGTCAGGTCGGCCGTGGGCGCCGATGGGCAGGGCCCCGGCCAGTACCGGCCGGACCGCCGGACGGTGAGGTCCCGTCCGGTGTGGTAGCGGGTGGCGTCCTGCGCGGCCCAGTCCCAGTGGAGCTCGTGCAGGGCGAACGCGCCGACCGGCGCCCGCGGCACCACGTTGCGGGGCACCTGGCACACCTCCACCGTGCCGCCCTCGGGAACTCGCGCCGCCAGCCAGCGCGAGGACGAGCGCGTGAACTCGGCCGTCTCCACCCGCACCCACACGCTGAGGGCCAGCGACAGGACCGCGAACGCGGCGAACGCGCCGGCGGTCGCCCCGGCGAGCCGTGGCCGTCGCCAACGCAGCCGCGACAGCGCCGTGACGGCGACGACGTCCAGCACCAGCCAGGTCGGGGTGAACGTGCGGGGCGTGTAGCCACGCGGCAGGGTGACGATCAGCGGGAGGCTCACCAGCAGCAGCAGCCCGGCCACGCCGACACCCCAGCGCAGCGCGGCCCGGCGGTCGAGGCCGGGCCCGGGCGGCCCGCCGAGCAGCACCGGACCCACCCGGGCTCCCGCGGCCACGCCGACGACCAGGACCCCGAGGCTGAGCGGGAACGCCCACAACAGCGCCTGCAGGCCCGAATGGAGGCCGAGCCCGGCCGCGGGGAAGATGACATACCACTCGGGATCGACGAAGAACGCCCCGAGCCGCCGGGTGATGGGCACGGCGGTCCGGAAGTCGGCCCCCGGCCAGGTCGCGTAGACGGCGAGCACCGCCACCACCACCGCGGTCGCGGTCAGCACCGCGGCCCGGCGCTGCCCGCGGGGGGTGAGCAGCCAGACCGCGAGCGGGAAGGCGAAGATGACCTGCTCGGCGCAGAGGCAGGCGGCCAGCGTGACCAGCGCCGCCCACCCGAGCCGCTCCCGCCGGTACAGGCGCAGCGCCCCCAGGGCCAGCCCGAGGCCGAGGTGGAGATGCAGCGCCGACGGCCACAGCGCGGCCTCGGTTCCGAGCGGCTCCAGCAGCCACAGAGCGGCGCCGATCTCCGGCCACGGCGCGGGCAGTCGCAGGTCGCGCAGCAGCCCACGGAGCATGAGGGCGACGCCCAGCTTCAGGGCCAGCGGGATGAGGATCACGAACCCGAACGGGATCCGCTGGCACAGCCCCGCGATCGCCGCGATCTCCAGGAAGCGGGCCGGGCGCACCGCCCCGAGCTCCCTCCAGGAGTCGGCCAGGAACGGCCCGTAGGAGCCGTCCTCGACCGGCCGCAGACAGGTGTGGTAGTCGTCGGCGAGCGGCGCCGACTCGAGCACGACCGGCGTGACCACGAGGAGGAAGAGCGCGGTGGCGACGACCAGCAGCCACCGTCCCGCGGTGGCTGCCCGGACCTGTTCGACGTCGCCGCGGTCCCTGCTCCCAGCGGCCGGCGTCGTCCCCCGCTCGATGGCCACGGCGGCTATTGTACGAGGGTGCCTGGGGTGCTGATCCAGCTGAAGACGGCGGCGAGGGGGGCCATGCGCCATCCCCTGGCGCGCGCGGCCGCGATCCGGGCCGCCGCCAGACGGGGCCATGGCCTCGCGCTCGTCTACCACCGGGTCACCGCCGACGGCGACGTCGCCCACGGCGAGGTCGTGCCGTCCCTGGGCCGCTCCCGGCTGCGGGCCCAGCTGGAGGCGCTCGCCGAGCTGGGGGATGTCGTCGACCTTCCCCGGCTGCTCGACCCGCCGGCCAGCCGTCGCCGGCCCCGGTTCGCGCTCACCTTCGACGACGACTATCCGCACCACACCGCCCACGCCCTGCCGGTGCTCCGTGACGTCGGCGCGCCGGGGACCTTCTTCCTCTCCGGCCGGGCCCTGCACGGCCTCGGCCCCTACTGGTGGGAGCGGCTGGAGGCGCTGGTCGCCGCGGACGGGGTGGAGAGGGCGGGACGGGCCCTGGGGATCTCCGGGGACAGCCCGCAGGCGCTGGCGGCGGTCTGCGAGCGCGACCCGGCGGCGCGGGGCAGGCTCGCCGCCCTGGTGCCCGGGGCCGGCGGGCGCCCGTTGGACGTGGATGGCATCCGGACGCTGGCGGCGGCCGGCATGACCGTCGGGTTCCACACCCTGGAGCACCCGCTGCTTCCCGACCTCGGCAGCGACCGGCTGGCCGTGGCGCTCACCACCGGGAGGGAGAAGCTGGCGGCGGCCACGGGCCGGCCCTTGACGCTGCTCGCCTACCCCCACGGCAAGGCCGACCAACGCGTCGCCCGGGCGACCCGCGCCGCCGGGTACACGGCGGCCTGGACGGGATGGCCGCGGCCCGCCCGGCCGGGCGACGACCGGTTCCTCCTCGGCCGCTGGGAGCCTGGTCCGCTGGATGTTGACGCGTTCGTCGCGAGCGTCGCCGTCCGTTTGAACCGCGCCGCGCCGGTCGCTCGTCGATAGTCGCTACCGTGCTCGGCGACCCCTCGCCACGCTGGGCAGGCGGGCGTCGAGCAGCAGGGCGGCGACCAAGGTGACGGCCACACCGGTGGCGATCCCGCCGGCGACGTCCGAGAGCGAATGCGCCGTCTCGGCCAGGCGCGCCCGGGCCACGACGAGCACGAGCAGGGTCGCGCAGGCGACGACGGCGACCATGACGCCCGGTCGCGCCGTGGCCAGACGCGCGACCAGCACCAGCGTCAGCGCCAAGGCGGTGGCCACGGCCAGGTGGCCCGATGGGTACAGGAGCGCGCCGGATCCGGGCGCCTGCCGCGCCACCACCTGCTTGACCAGCCGCTCCACGCCGAGCGTGAGCGCGGGCGCCCCGAGGGCCAGGAGGACGGCGTCCCGGCGTCGCAGGGCCAGCCAGGCGAGCGCCGCCAGCGCCGCCGCGGCCGCGGGAGCCAGCAGCCTCAAACTGGCCGAGGTGGCCGAGGCGAGCCGGAACTCGAGGTAGCTGTCCGCCCGGAAGGCTCGCAGCGCCCAGGCGTCCAGCCAGCCGAGGCGGGTCGAATGCCAGACCAGCGCGCCGATCAGGGCCGTGACGAGCGCGGCGGCGGCAGTCGCGAGCGGCGCCCAGCTCGGGGCCAGGAGCGTTGTCGTCCCCTTGGGTTGGCGCGCCATGATGGTCGACTAGACTACTGCCTCCGACCCGACGTTCGCGGTCCAAGGCGCGGCCAGGGCGCGGGGTGACAAGCAGGGTGGGCGTGCGGCAGGCAGACTTCTTCGACATCGAGGCGCACCAGTACGCGCAGGCGCTCGTGGAGCGACCACCGCTGCACACGGCGCGGGAGATCGACGCCATCATCTCCGGGCTGCGTCGGCACGGCGGTATCGCGTCGGTCGTGGATTTCGGCGCCGGCAGCGGCCGCCTCACGATCCCCCTGCTCCGGCATCGGTACTCGGTGCTCGCCGTCGACGTCAGCGACGGGTCGCTGGACAACCTGCGGCGTCTGGCCCGGAGGCTCCACCTGCCGTCACCTCCCACGGCGCGGCGCCTGCCGCGGGACAGACGGTACGACGCGGTCGTCGGGAGCGACATCCTCCATCACGTCGATCTCGACATGTACCTGCCGGCCATCCACGACACCCTCCGCGCCGGGGGGCGAGTCGTCTTCTCCGAACCGGGCGGCTGCAACCCCACGTGGTACATCTACCTGCCGCTCACGGCGCCATGGCACATCGAGAAGGGCGTGCGCCGGTGCACCTACTTCAACCTCAGGAGGAAGCTCGCCGCCCACGGATTCGGTGAGGCCTCCGTGTCCGGGCTTGGCCTCCTGCCGAGGCCGTTCTTCAACTGGTCCAGGACGCTGAGCGCGCTGAACGACGCCGTCGGGAACCTGCCCCTGGTCAAGCTCTTCGCCTATCGGTACATCATCGAGGCCAGCGCCCGACCCGAGCCGGCGCCCGGCGACCGCGCTCAGGACTGACCGGGGCTCGTCGCCGGCCGGCGGCGGGCGACCAGGAGCAGGCTGTGCGGCCAGCGCCGGGCCAGCGGGGCCGCCAGCCGGTCGAGAGCCGCGCCGACGGTGTTGAGCATCAGGACCGTCGGGCGGAACAACGGTCGCGCCAGGCGCCAGCGGCGCGCCCCCAGCATGGCGATCCGGCCGAGCGCGAAGGCCAGGGCGGCGCCAGGCCCGTCGATCCCTTCGATGCGCACGTCGCTCCAGCCGGTGAAGAGCCGGCGCAGATCGGCCAGCGACCAGTGCCGCTCGAAGTCGCCCTCGGCCAGGAACAGGTGGGGAACGGTCACGACGACGTAGCCGCCTGGGGCGAGCACCCGGGCCACCTCGTCCACGGTGCCCACCGGGTCGTCGACCATGTGCAGCGCCTGGGTGACCACGGCCACCCCGACGGACCGGTCACGGAAGGGCAGAGGCAGGTCACCGACCACGTCGGCCCTGCCGAAGTGCCGGTCGATGTCCAGGCCCCACACCGGCCGCCACGGCACAAGCTCGAGGTAGGGCTTGGTGCCGCAGAACACGTCCAGCACCGGCCCGCGGGCGGAGGGCAGCCCATCGAAGGCGCCCTGGAGCGCCCGTCGAAGGCCCTCCAGGTGGAGGTAGTCCCACTGCGTGGGTCGCGGCGCGCGCCGCTCCCGGCGAATCCGCTCGACCTCGGCCTCGGTGAGGCCCGGGCGGATCACCCGGACGCGAGCTCGCGCAGCCAGCTTCGAGCCTCCGCCAACCATGCCTCGTCCTGTCCATGTCGCAGGAAGGGCCGGTAGTATACGCGCCGCCCGACGGCCGGATGCAGCAGTCCGATGGCGGCCCGGGCGAGCGATCTCGGATCTCCGCCCTTGGCGGCGCGAACGGAGGCGCGCAGCGAGGCTCCGCGGCGTCCCGCCCGAAGGCAGGTCCAGGCGATCCAGCGGTCCACCGCGACCCGGTCGGCCGGGATGCCGTAGCGGTCGATGATGGCGTCCAGCTCGGCCAGGGGCTCCTGCGGGTCGAAGGCGGTGTCCATCGTCGCGTTGGCCCGGTGGAGGCGGTAGGCGAGCAGCGGGCGCGGAACGGTCGCCGGCATGCCGGCACGGCCCAGCCGGATCCACAGGTCCCAGTCCGCCATGTGCCGCAACCGGGGGTCGAATCCTCCCGTGCCAGCCAGCAGCTCGGCCCGGACGAGCACGTTGGATGCCCCGGCCGGCACCGAGTTGTAGCGGTCGAGGTCGGCGACGATGCGCTCGGGGGCCAGCGGCGGCTCCCCGGTGAGGACCCGCAGCCCGTCGTCGACGCTGACCGCGCCGGTCACCGCCCACGCCCGATCGTCACGCTCGGCCGCGGCGAGCTGGCTGGCCAGCTTCTCCGGGGCCCACAGGTCGTCGTCGTCCAGGAAGGCCACCCAACGCCCGCGGGCTTCGGCGACGCCGCGGTTGCGGGCGGCGCTCACCCCCTGTGGGCGTTGGTGGCGGATCAGCCGGAACCGGCGGTCCCCCATGCCGGTGACCACGGCCGGGGTGCCATCAGTCGAGCCGTCGTCCACCACCACCGCCTCGAGGTCCACCGCGCGCTGGGCGGCGACGCTGTGGAGGGCCTGGCGCAGCATGGTGGCGCGGTTCCGGGTCGGGATGACCACGGTGACCTCAACCATGGGCCTCGGGTGTCCGATGCCGGGGCTCCGGTCCGGGCGACTCGTCGAGCCAGCGCTGCCCCGCCGCGATCCAGGCCGCCTCGGTCGCCGACGCTCGCGACGGGCGGCGCACCGTGCTCGGCCGCGGGTGCAGCAGCGCCACGGCCGCACGGGCCAGGGAGGCGACGTCGCCGGCGAGCACGGCGCCGGCATAGGCGCGCAGCGCCGCCCGGCGGTGTCCCGCCCGCAGGTGCGACCATGCGACCCAGCGGAGGATGGCAGTGCGGTCCGCGCCGTGGCGGGCCTCCAGCGCCCTGGCCTCGGCCAGCATGCCGGTGGTGTCCAGCGTCGCCTGGCCATGATGCAGGCGATAGGCGACCAGGGGGGCCGGCACGCATGCCGGCGAGCCGAGGCCGGCGAGGCGCAGCCACAGGTCCCAGTCGGCCAGATGCCGCAGGTGGGGGTCGAAGCCACCGCTCGCGGAGAGCAGGTCGGACCGGACCGCGACGTTGGACGAGCCCGCCGGCATGCGGTTGCGCCGCCGTAGCCCGGCAAGCAGCTCCTCGGGCGAGGGCGGTGGGCCACCGCCGAGGAGCCGGCCCTCGGCGTCGACCTCGACGACGCCCGCGTACACCCACCCGGCCTCGGCGGCCGAGGCGGCCTCGAGCTGGCGTCTGAGCTTGTCCGGGGCCCACAGGTCGTCGTCGTCGAGCAGCGCCACCCAGGCCCCGCGGGCCGCGCCGGCCCCGGCGTTGCGGGCCACCGCGACGCCGAGGGGCCGTGGGTGACGGATCAGCCGGACCCGGTCATCACCCAGGCAGGCGATGGCGTCGGCCGTGCCATCGCTGGACCCGTCGTCGACCACGATGACCTCGACCTCGACACCAACCTGGCCGAGCGCCGACCGCGCGGCCTGGCCCAGCAGCCGTTGGCGGTTGTGGGTGGGGATCACCACCGAGACGTCTGGCATCAGGGCTTCCGGGCGATCAGCATGACGTTCTTGCCCAGGGGTGGGTGACGCAGCAGGTGCTGGAGCCCGCGACTCGCCGGGACCACGACCCGGTCGTAGCCCCAGAGCGTCGAGCCGGTGATGTCGTCGTGGCGGAGGACCCGGTAGACCAGGGCGTAGGGCGCGACCCCGAGCAGGTCGAAATAGCGGGCGGACACGATCTCCAGCCCGGCGTCGCTGGCGAGCTTCCGCAGCCGGCGCAGGCTGTAGCGGCGGTAGTGGCCGGCCTTGTAGTCCAGCTCGCTGTACATCCACCCGAGCGCCGGCCCGAACACCAGCAGCGCCCCGCCCGGGCGGAGGGCTCGGGCGGCCAGCCGAAGCTCGCCGGCGTCGTCGTCGATGTGCTCGAGGACGTTGATGTACATGACCGCGTCGAAGCGCTCGTCGGGGCCGGACTGATGTTCCGCCAGGGTCTGTTGACGGGCGGTCACCCGCGGCTCGAGGGCGGCGACGGACTCCAGATCGGCGAAGACGTTCTCGGCCGGCTCCAGGGCGACGATCGACAGGTCGGGATAGCGGTCGAGGAGCTTGCGGGTGATGGTGCCGAGACCGGCCCCCACCTCGAGCACCCGACCCCTCAGGTAGGGGTCGAACTCGTCGAGCACCCAACCGAAGAAGTGCCGGGCGGTGCCGAGGCGCTCCAGGTCCTGAGCCGCCCCGAAGTGGTCGTCGGTGAAGGTCCGCCCCGGTGCCGAGAGACGGCGCTGCCTGGTCCGGTCGACCTGCGACCGGAGGGCCAGCAGGTGCGACGCGAAGCTGACCACGTCGCGTCCATGGAGCTCGCCGCCAGGACCCACCGGCAGCCGGTAGATGATCGGGCCCTCACGGACCCTGCGCCCGCGGGCGACGGCCATCGCCACGAACGCCGTCTGCACGCTGTGACTGGTGAGTGGGACCCCCCTGAACTCGAAGTCCCGCATGACCTCCATCCGCGCCACCCGGAAGCTGGTGGTCGCGTCGGCGATGCCTCGGGTGCCGGTGAGCACCCGGAAGCTCAGGTTGGCGAGCCGCCCCAGGACCCAGCGCCCGGGACTGAGACCTGGTGTCCCGCTCCCGCGCGCCCAGCGCGAGCCGATGACCACGTCGGCGTCCTGGGCGACCAACTGGTCGATCAGATGGGGAAGCTGGGTGGCGTCGTGCCGCCCGTTGGCGTCCAAGGTCGCGACCAGATCCGCGCGGTCCTCCTCGACCACCCGGCGGAAGCCCTCCAGGTAGGCGGCGCCCGAGCCGGTCGGCGGCCCGGGGAGCGGGGTCAGGGAGAGCCCGAGGTCGTCCGCGGCGCGTGTCGAGATGGCGGCGACGTCGTCCCGGCCGTCGTGAACCAGCAGGACGTCCAGGTCGACGCCCCGCGAGCGCAGGGCATAGTCGGCGACCGCCAGGTCGCGGACCATGCTCACCATGGCCCCGGCGACCTGGTAGGCGGGGAGCACCACGGTGACCGACTTGACCGCCCGCACGCCGCCCCCTTCTGCCCGGGGCACCCTCGCCATTTGGGTGCACCCAGGTATGGTATGCACGCCGCGCAAGCCACCTGCCGCCGGCGGCGGCCGAGGAGCAGCGCGAAGGGGGACATGGGGACGAGGCTGAGATCGGATCGGGCGCTTGAGCAGGAGCCCGGCACAGCGGGGGGGTCGCCCCGTATCCGGTGGCTGTCGGCCGGGCTGGTGCTGGTCAGCGCCTGTGTCCTCGGCGCCTGCGTGCTGCTGGCGGCGGCACACGTCGATGACCGGTACAAGCTCGACCACGTCTCGGGGGCGCGGATCGCCCTCGCCCAGTACGTCAACGGCGGCACGCTCTACCCGGAGCTCGACGACGGGCGGCTCTACGGCGGGACCCGGTTCATGCCGCTGCCGGTCCTGTTGCATGCGGCGGCGGCCAAGCTCACCGGTGAGTACCTGGTCTCGGGCAAGCTGCTCGGCTACGCCGCCGCGGCGGCACTGCTCGGCCTGGTCTACGTCCTGCTGCGAGGGATGCGCTGCCCGCTGCCCATCGCGGTCGCCCTTGTCGCGACGATCGTCGCAACCCGGACCGGGCTGGCCGCGGCCATGGACCTGCGGGCGGACATCCTGCCGCTGCTGCTGCAGGTGCTGGCCGTCGCGGTCGTGGCCCGCGCGCGAGGGCCGACCCCGACCATCGCGGCGGCGGCCCTCGCCGCCACCGCCCTCTTCTGCAAGCTCAACGCGGTCTGGGCGCCGCTGGCCATCGTCGTGTGGCTGCTGGCAACGGACCGGCGGCGGCTGGGCTGGTTCGCCGCCGCCTACGGCGCGCTCGCCGTGGCGCTCCTGGTCCTGTTCGTCGCCGTCAGCGACGGTCGCATCCTCGAGAACGTCTTCGGTCTGTCGACGGCCGGTGTCCAGGGCATCGGCTCGGTGGTGCGAGCGCCCTACCTCCTCGTGCGGCTGCTGGTGGAGCAGGCCACGGGCGCCTGGGTCCTGCTTCCGGCGGTGGCGGTTGCGGGATGGCTCGCCTTCAGGGAGCGCCGCCCAACGATCTGGCTCGTCAGCCTCTTGTGCTGCCTCGGCGTGCTCCTGGTCGTGCTCAGCGACGTCGGCACCGGCTGGAACCAGCTCATCGACCCGGTCGTGCTCACCGTCCTCGTCGTCGGCGAGCTCGCTGGACGCCGCTGGCCGGACCCGGTGACCGCCGCCGCCCCCGCGGTCATCGCGATCGTGCTGCTGTGGGTGAACCTCGGCGGTCTGGCCGTCACCATCGTTCCCGACCTGCGGCCGGCCCTCGCGGACCTGCGCGGCGCGCCGCGGTACAGCCCGGAGCCCCTGGCCGGCCGGGCGACGGCGGCCACCCCGCTCCTCTCCGAGGACCCCTACGTGCCGGTGTCGCTCGGACAGCGCCCCGTGGTCCTCGACCCGTTCATGCTGCTGCGGATCGGGCGCCGGGACCCGGCGGCGACCCAGCGGCTGGTCGACCGCATCCGCGCGAAGGAGTTCGAGCTGGTCGTGCTGGTGGTCCCGTTGCAGCCGGTGGATCAGCAGTGGTGGAGCGAGGTCCATTTCGGCAGGGACGTCGCCCAGGCGCTGGCTGACTCCTATGAGCCTGCCGGCACCGTGGAGGGCTACCTGCTGTACCGCCCCGCTCCGATGCCCAGATCGGGGGAGGCTGGATGAGCGAGCTCAGCGAGCGCCACGCCACGCCAGCCTCCCCGGCCGCATCCGGGCGAGGCCCGGACGGCCGTCTGATCGTGCTCGCCATCCTGGCTGCCTACTTCGCCCTCGTGGCCCTTCCCCGGGCCCTGTTCGACGTGGACCTCTGGCCTCGCCTGGGCGTCCCCGCCGAGGACACGCTGTTCTACGACGCCAGGAACGTGGCCGCGGCCGCCGACTGTCGGCGGTTGGGCCACGACCCGCTCGTCGACAACCCGTGCGACCCCACCGACCGTCCCATGATCTACCCCCGCCTGTGGCTGCTGCTCCGCTTCCTGGGGCTGCAGCAGTCGCACACGACGCTGTTCGGCGGGGTGGTCGTGCTGCTGTTCCTCGTCTCGGTGCTGTTCCTCGTGGGTCGGTTGACGGTGCGGCAAGGGATCCTGGTCGCGGCGGCGCTGTGCTCGCCCGCGGTCATGTTCGCCGTGGAGCGGGCGAACATGGACCTGGTCCTGTTCTCGATGATGGTGCTGGCGGTGTTCGCCTGGCAGGCGCGGTCCGCGGCGGTGCAGCTGCTGAGCCCGGCCCTCGTCCTGGTCGCCGCCGCCGCCAAGCTCTACGGGGTGTTCGCGCTGCCGGCGTTCGCCCTCACCGGCCACCGCCGCGGAAGGTGGATCGCGGCCGGGTCCCTGGCGCTGCTCGCCATCTACGTCGCCGCGACCATCGACGACGTCGCCAAGGTCGGCCGGGCCCCCGAGGGAGGGCTGCTGTACTCCTACGGGGCGCGGATCCTCATCGGGCACCTGTATCACCAGGTCGTGCCGGGCGAGTGGCAGGCCGGAACGGTCGTCGCCCAGGCGATCGCCGCGATCCCGTTGCTGGTCCTGCTGTCCGCCGTGTGGGTCTGGGCCCGTCGCCGGCTGGGACCGGCCGGACCGCTGGAGCCGGACACCCACGGCGGCGCCCTGCTCGCCTTCCATTTCGGTGTCCTCATCTACCTTGGGACGTTCGCGACCCGGAAGAACGGCGATTACCGGCTGGTCTTCCTGCTCCTCACCATCCCCCAGCTGCTGGCGTGGGCCTCCTCCACGGCTGGAGCGCCGAGAGCGCGGCTCGCCCGGGCCGGATTGGCGACGGTCCTGACCGCGCTCTGGATCGGAGCGCTCTCGCCGTACATCGGCCCAGTTGACGAGCTCGCCGGCTGGGCCGTCGCCGGCGTGTTCATCGCCCTGCTGGCGGCGTCGGTGCCTCCCCTCCGTCCCCGTCAAGACGCCGTCCCGCCGCCGCAGACGCACGGGAGGACTCCGTGAAGATCCTGGTGACCCTCACCTACTACCACCCGCACTGGACCGGGCTCACCGTCATCGCCCAGCACCTGGCCGAGGGCCTGGCCGCCCGCGGCCACGCCGTCACCGTCCTGGCCTCACAGCACGACCG
>Ga0081538_10002475_pt1 | contig 18032 bp, 16 predicted proteins | sample TabmetS5T2R1_FD_71022 | JGI IMG/M metagenome (GOLD analysis project Ga0081538, IMG submission 71022) | Tabebuia heterophylla rhizosphere microbial communities from the University of Puerto Rico - S5T2R1 | ecosystem: Host-associated > Plants > Roots > Rhizosphere ... | reverse complement strand
GGCCCTACTCGAGCTCGAAGGTCAGGTCCGTCACGCCGATCGTGATGCGGTCGCCGGGTTGCAGCCGGGCCGAGTCGACCCGGCGCCCGTTCACCTTCACGCCGTTCGTGGAGCCCAGGTCGACCACCGACCAGCCCTCCTCGCCGCGGCGCACCTCGGCGTGGCGCCGCGACACGTTGGGATCGGAGACCACGACGTCGGAGTCGCGGCTTCGCCCGACCACAGCGCGGTTGCCGCTCAACACGCTCCGCCGGCCCTCGCCCACCAGCAGGGCCTGGCGGCGGTCGAGGACAGGCTCGAGCCGGCGCACCTCACGATCGGGCGAGTAGACCATCGTGTGGCCGAAGTCGCCGGCGGACGGAGCCGCGGCCGCCGGGACGTCGGGCAGCTCCTCGTCCTCCGGCGGCGACAGCAGCTGCGCCTGGATCCCGAACTCGCCCAGGTCGAGACGCTCGTCGGTGTGGAACTCGACCTGAGGCCGGCTGGTCAGCGCGAAGCCCTCCTGCCGCGCGTGCTCGAGCAGGTAGTCCGACAGCTCCTTCCGCAGGGCGGGCTCGTAACTCGAGAACTGCTCGCGGTCCTTGGGGGAGAGGAACACGCGATAGTGGTTCGGCACATAGACCCGGGAGACGGAGGCCATCTGGTTCTCCTCCATCTCCTTCGCGAGCTTGTGCGCCAGCTCGACGGGCTGGACGCTCGTCTTGAACGCGCGCCCGAAGGCACCCTCCACGAGCCCGCCGAGCTTTGCCTCCAAGTTGCGCAGCATGCTCATATCGCTCCGGAGAGTAGTCCTAGCATCGACTACGCGGTCGTGATTCGTGGCGCCCGCAGGCCCTCCGCCGGCGGGGCAATCCGGGACACTGACAAGACCACCAGCGCGGCCACGATGGCGCCTGCGACCGCGCCGCGCGCCTGGTCGAGCGCCACGTCGGCGGCCAACACGTCGCCGAGCGCCACCTGGGCGACGATCAGCCCGGCGGTCCAAAGGCCGGCGCCGATCAGGTCCAGGGCGATCCAGCGTCCCCGCACCGCCAGCGGCAGCACCACCGCGAATGCGGCCCAGACGAGGAGCGGCCCCAGCGCCGGGGTGGTCAGGAGCGGCTCGAGCGCGTTCGACGCAGCGCCCGTGACCGACCCCTCCCAGTCGGCACGGGGGAGCGTGCCGTCCGGCGCACCGAAGAGCAGGGACTCGCCGCTGAGCGCCTCGCCGAGCACCAGCCAGAGGAAGCCGCACGCCGCGAGGCCGGCCCGGCGCCAGGAGGTGGGCGCCAGAGCCGCGACCCCGACGAACGCCGGCGCGAGCGCGATCGTGCCGAGCAGCGGCGCCAGCACGGGTACCGACCAGAGAAGGCCCGCACGCGGCAACAGGAGGGGGATCGGAGCCGCGGCGGCCGCGACGACGAGCGCAGTGCCCTGGCGATCGGCGTCCGGCGAGGCAAGCCAGACGCAGACGCCGGCGACGGCCAGCAGCCAGCCGACGCGCGGCAGGAGTGCGATGAGGAGCGCCGCCACGCCGGCCGCCGCGAGCGTCGAGAAGGGAGGCTCGGGCCCGAGCGCTTCCAGTGCCGCCAGCACCAGCCCTCCGCCGAGCACTCCCGCGCCGGCCCGCCGAGCGAGCCGTAGCCCGAAACCGGGCGCCGCGAAGGGGTCGGCCCGCCCGAGAAGTCCACGAGGCTCCTCCTCCGGCACGGCGGCGATGCGGCGGCGGCGCAGAAACCCGCGACGCTGGGTCGTGGGCAGGCCCACCCGGCGCAGGGTCGCCGGCTCCACGAGGCCGCCCTCGTCGGCGAGGTCGGGTTCCGCGGCGCGCAGGGCGGCACTGAGCCCGATCGGATCCGGGCGGCGCGCAGGGTCGGGGTCGAGGCCCGCGTCGATCGCGTCGCAAAGCTCGAGGGGCAGATCACGACGCATGGCCGCGAGGGATGGCAGCGGACGGCCGAGGCGGCGCGCCGTCGCGGCCGGGCCCCCCGCCCGCACCGGGTTCGTCCCGGTCCAGGCCTCATACAAGGTCAGCGCCATCGAATAGACGTCGCAGGCGGGCGTGACGCGTTCGCCGTCCGCCTGTTCCGGGGCCATGTACGCCAGCGTGCCGACCACGTCGCCCGTCCCTGTGAGCGAATCTCCGCTCACCACGTGGGCGACCCCGAAGTCGGTGAGCTTCGCGAAACCGGCGCCCGCCGCGGGCTCCGCCACGACCATGACGTTCTGGGGCTTGACGTCGCGGTGGATGACGCCGCGCGCGTGGGCGTGCTCGAGCGCCTCGCAGAGCGCCTGGCCGATCCGAGCCACGTCCCGGTCCGAGATCGCCCCCGCCCGTAGCAGCTCCGCAAGGGTTCGGCCCCGAACGAGCTCCGAGACCAGATATACGTCGTGGACGTCGGAGGCCAGCTCGTACACGCCGACGATCCCGGGGTGATTGAGGCGCGCGGCCGCCCGCGCCTCGCGCTCCACGCGCTCGCCCACCCCGCGCTCGCGCGGGATCGCCTTGACCGCCACTTCGCGCTCGAGCTTCTCGTCCCAGCCCAGCCAGACGACGCCGAAGCCGCCGGCGCCGAGGCGCCGCTCGAGCCGGTAACGCCCCAGCACGAGGCGTGGACCGGGAGCCCCAGGCAGCGCTTCGGTAGGGTCAGAGCTGCCGAGCGGCAGGGTGCCGACCTCCTCGCCGAGGCTGCTGTCAAAGCGTTTCATGCCAGGTTTCCTGTTCGGTCCGCGGAGAGCACGTCCTGCCGCCCGTTCATACTCTCAACCCGAAGCGCCAGAGGCGCCTTCGGAGCGCTAGGAGCGATTCTGCTGTCCTTCCTCGACGAACCGGACGAGCCAGTACGCCGCCCCAGACGCCGGCCGCCGGGTGGTCCGTCCACGGACCGTCAGACGCTGATGGTCCGCAGGACCATAGCCATCGTTGCGGGGCTGATCGTGTTGGTCCTGCTCGTGCTCGCCGTCAGGGGCTGCCTCAACGAGCGCAAGGAATCGGCGATGCAGGACTACGTGACCGACGCAAACGCCCTGGTCCAAGAGTCGAACGCAGAGAGCCGCTCCCTGTTCCGGGTGCTCCAGGGGCCGGGTGGGCAGGACCAGGCGGTGAACACGGAGAGCGCCCTCAACGGACTGCGCACCGCGTCCAGCGGCCTGGTGGACCGTGCCGAGGACCTCGACGTCCCGGACGAGCTTTCCACGGCCCAGCGCTATCTCCTCGAGACGCTCGAGCTGCGACGCGACGGGCTCGCCGGAGTGGCCAACGCAATACCGCAGGCCCTGGCCGACCAGGAGCGGCGCCAGAGCACGGCGCAGGTCGCGCGGATGATGCGGGTCTTCTCCGCGAGCGACGTGATCTATGCCGGGCGCTACGTGCCGAACCTCGAGAGCGCACTCGATGACGAGGAAGTGAACGCCGAGGACCCCGTGGAAAGCCAGTTCGTCCCCGACACCGAATGGCTCGACCCGGCCTTCGTCGCCGACCAGGTGGCCGGTATCCGCAGCGGCGAGGCCGGCGACCAGGCCGCCGCGCCCGGCCTCCACGGCAACGGCCTGGGCACCGTCACCCTGGGAGGCGTGGCACTCGTCCCAGGGGGATCGGCCACGGTACCGCTCACGGGCGATCTCGCCTTCGAGGTGCAGGTCGCAAACCAGGGCGAGAACACGGAGACCGACGTACCCGTCCGCGCGACAGTGGGCGAAGGGGGCAACGCCATCGCGGCCGACGCGCAGCTCGACACGATCGCGGCCGGCGAGACCAAGACGGTCCAGATCCCGCTCAACGAGAACCCGCCGACCGGCCAGAACGTCCCGATCCAGGTCGAGGTCGAGGCGGTGCCCGGCGAGGAGGTGACCGACAACAACGTCGGCGACTTCTCGGTGATCTTCACAGGCTGATCGCCGTCGATACCCTGACCGGCCGTGGATGAACTGAACTCCACGGAGGGAATCGTCGCGCTCGCCGCGGCCGGCGGCGCAGCGCTCGCACTCATCTGGCTGATCGTCGTGAGCGTGAAGCTGCGCCGGCTGCGGGCCGCCCAGCGCACCGTGCTCGGCGCTGCCGGCACCGACTTGGTGGGCCACGCGGCAACCCTCCAGGAGGCGTTCGTACAGCTGCGCGACTGGGTGGAGGAAACGGCAACCCGGCTCGACGAGCGCATGCTCGTAGCCGAGCGCCGCATCGACGGCTGCGTCACCTACACCTCGCTGGTTCGCTACGACGCCTACAACGAGATGTCGGGAAGGCAGTCGAGCACCCTCGCGCTGCTGGACTCGCACCTGACGGGCGTCGTCGTGTCGTCGATCCTGCACCGCGACCAGGCGCGCGTGTACGTGAAGCCTGTGCGTGAGGGCGCCTCCGAGCTCGAGCTGTCCCCCGAGGAGCGAGAGGCAATCGAGGCGGCCGTGGCCGGCTCTCCCGCCGGCGCCTGATGCGCGTCGCATACCTCGGTCCCGCCGGGACCTACAGCGAGGAGGCCCTGCGCGCGTCCGCTCCGGCGGATGTCGAGGAGGTGCCGTACCCGACCATCCACGAGGCCGTCATGGCCGTGCAGGACGGTGCGGTGGAGCGAGCGGTCGTGCCGATCGAAAACGCGCTCGAGGGGGCGGTGGCGATCACGCTCGACACGCTGGCGGTGGAGGCCACCGGGGTCCGCATCGCGGCCGAGGTCGTCCACCCGATCCACCACTGCGTCGTGGCCGCTACGGACCTCGGGCTGGACGAGGTCACCCGGGTCGTCTCCCATCCACAGGCCACCGCGCAGTGCGAGCGTTTCCTTCGCGAGCGGCTGCCGCACGCCGAGCGGGTGGTGGCGGCCTCGACGGCCGACGCCGTCCTGTCCGTCCGCGATGCGCGGAAGCCCGCGGTCGCGCTCGGCTCGCGGCTCGCGGCCGCGCTCTACGACTGCGTCGTGCTCGCCGCCGACGTGGAGGACCATCCCGACAACGCCACGCGCTTCGTCTGGCTCGCGGTGGCCGACGCCGTCGGAGATCCCGGGCCGGAGGCCAAGACCTCGGTGGTCTTCTGGGGCAGCGGCGACGAGTCGCCCGGATGGCTGGTCGGCGTGCTGCGGGAGTTCGCCGACCGCGGGGTGAACCTCACGCGCATCGAATCCCGCCCGCGCCGGGTTCGGCTGGGTCACTACATGTTCTTCGCCGACCTCGAGGGCCCCGTCACGCGGCCCCCGGTCAGCGACGCGCTCGACGCGCTTCGCGGCCGGGTCGAGGAGATACGGGTTCTCGGCTCGTACGCGTCTGTCAGCGGGCGTGCTGGCTACACTGGTCGCCACCATGGCGGTACGCGTGGATCTGGCCGTGGCGGCCGAGGCGGGTGACTCCGAACCAGGCCCTGCCGCCGCGCTGCCCGGTGGGGGCCGGGTCGCGCCGCGGAGAGGTTCATCCGGCCGGGTTCTGGTGCTCAACGCGTCCTATGAGCCGATCAACGTATGCACCGTCCGGCGGGCGGCCGTCCTGCTCCTAAAGAACCGCGCCGAGGTCCTCGAGAAGGGCGATTGGCCGCTCCACGCCGAATCGCTTACCCTCGCGCGCCCGGTCGTGATCCGCCTGCTCGCCTACGTTCGAATCCCGCGCGACGCCCACCGCCGCAAGATCACCCGCCGCGCGGTGTTCGCGCGCGACCGCTGGACGTGTCAGTACTGCGGACACGAGCGCGGCAACCTCACGGTCGACCACGTGATCCCACGCTCGAGGGGCGGCGGGTCGACCTGGGACAACATCGTCACCTGCTGCGCGCCGTGCAACAGACGTAAGGGCAACCGGCTGCCCCAGCAGGTGAACATGCTCCCGGTGCGCCGCCCGAAGGCGCCCAACCCCACGATCTTCATCCACGTAGCGACGCCCAGCATCCCGGCCGCCTGGGAGCAGTACCTAGTGGCGGCCTAGATGGATGAGCCCACGGCCGCGCGTACGCCGGGGTCGGTGTGAGGAGCTCCACTGATGCAAGAGCCGCCGGAGCGGCCGCCCGACGGTCCGCCGACGCCCGAGCGTAAAGACGCGCCGGCCGACGGGGAGCCTAAGGACGCGCCGGCCGACAGCAGCGGCACTCAGACGCCCCCGGAGCAGGAGGGCAAGGCCGCGCCCACGGACGAGGCCGGCGGCGGCGCGGCCGCTGCCCCGGTCGCGCGGCTCGCAACCGTCGACGATCTGCGCAGCCTGAGGCGCTGGCTCCTGGTGGCGAGCGTGTGGGCGGTCGCGGCCACCGCCATCGCCGTGATCGCTCTGGTGGTCGCCAACCGCTTCGACGAAGAGGAGCAGAGCGCCCGCACCGCCGGCCAGATCAGTGAGGTACAGCGCGAGCTCGAAGACCGGATCGAGGATCTCGAGTCCGGCATCGACGAGCTGCCCACCTCCGAGGACATCTCCGACCTCGACAACCGCCTCGGCGAGGTCGAGGATCGCGTCGGCAACACGTCGGACGAGTTGGACCGCCTCAACGCCCGGTTGGACGATCTGGCGCAGCGGGTGGAGGAGCTCGAGCAGACCGAAACCGCCACCGGGACCGGCACCGACACCCAAACCGAGACCGAGACCAACCCGTAGCGGTCAGGGAAGCGACGAGGGGCGCCCCCTCGGACGCCCCTCGCCTATCGAGTTTGCTGAACCTTGTCGGCGGCACTCATACGACCGGAGGGACCACTCCCGGCCAGGGCCAAGCCGACGGTGTCTCGGGTGGACTCCGCTTGACGGGGTCCAGCTCCGGTCTAGCGGCCGGACACCTCCAGGGTCCCAAGAAATCTGTCAGTCAAGCTCGGACCACCTCCTTTCCCTGGTACTGCTCAGTAAAGCAAACCCAGAGGCGGGACCGTGCAATCGACCCTCGTTTGGAGGCTGGCCCTAGCCCGGCGCGGCTCCATCGCCGTCGGTGGGAAGGTCCTCCTGGACCTGGGCCGCCGTGTCCGTCGAGGCCTCCATTACGAGTGCGACGGCGCTCACGCGATCGTCCTCGCGCAGGTTCATCACCCGCACTCCCTGAGCGGGCCGGCCCTGCTTCGAGATGCCCTTGACGGCTGTGCGCTGGACCATGCCGTTCTGCGAGATGAACACGAGGTCGTGGTGCTCTCGAACGATCAGCGCGCCCGCCAGAGCCCCCTTCCGCTCGGTCAGGCTGATCGTCTTCACGCCCATGGTGCCGCGGCCCTTCACGGGGTACTCCTCGATCGCGGTGCGCTTGCCGAACCCACCGTCGGTGATCACGAGCAGCTCTGTGTCGGGCCGGACCACGTCCATCGCAAGAACGCGGTTGTCGCCGCGGTCGACGTTCATTCCCCTGACGCCCCCCGTATCGCGGCCCATCGAACGAACCTGGTCCTCGTTGAAGCGAGCCGCCTGACCGGAGCGAGAGACCATGATGATGTCGTCCTCACCGCTCGTGCGGCGCACCGCAACCAGCTCGTCGTCATCACGGATCTTGATGGCGATGATGCCGTCTGCCTTGATCGGTGTGTTGTAGGCGCCGAACTCGGTCTTCTTGATCAGGCCCTTCCGGGTCGCGAACACGAGGTACCTGCCCTCGTTGAAGTCGCGCGTGGCCTGGACGGCCTGCACGCGCTCGCCGTCGCGCAGCGGAAGCAGGTTCACGAGCGCCCGGCCCTTCGCGGTGCGCGATGCCTCGGGCAGCTCGTAGACCTTCTGGCGGTAGACCTTGCCGCGATTGGTGAAGAAGAGGAGGTAGTCGTGCGTCGAGCAGACGAAGAGGTGCTCGATGTAGTCCTCGTCCTTCATCTCCATCCCCATCACCCCGACGCCGCCGCGCTTCTGCTGGCGGTAGGTGGCGAGCGGCAGGGACTTGATGTAGCCCGAACGCGTGATCGCGATGACCATCTGCTGGTCGGCGATCAGGTCCTCGACGTCGATCTCGTCCTCGGAGTGGGTGATCTCGGTGCGCCGCTCGTCGCCGTAGCGGTCCTTGATCTCGAGCAGCTCCTCCTTGATCAGGCCCATGACCCGAGCCTCGTCGCCGAGGATCTCCCGCAGCTCCTTGATTCGCTCGACCACGTCGGCGTGCTCCTGCTTGATCTCGTTCGTCTGGAGGGCGGTCAGCCGCTGCAGGCGAAGGTCGAGGATCGCCTGCGCCTGGATCCGCGACAGCTCGAACCTCTCCATCAGCCCCTCGCGTGCGGTGTCCGGATCGCGCGAGCCGCGGATCAGCTCGATCACGGCGTCGATGTTCGCAATGGCCACCAGCAGGCCCTCGAGGATGTGGAGCCGCGCCTCCTTCTCGCGCAGCTCGTACTTCGTGCGCCGCACGATCACGTCGCGCTGGTGGTCGACGTAGTTCCTGACGATCGGCAGCAGGCCGAGCGTCCGCGGCACGCCGTCGACCAGGGCGACCATGTTCACGCCAAAGGTCGTCTGGAGCGGCGTGTGCTTGTAGAGCTTGTTGAGCACGACCTTCGGTATCGCGTCGCGCTTGAGCTCGATGACGAGCCGGATGCCGGTCCGGTCCGACTCGTCGCGTAGGTCCGAGATTTCCTTGAGCCGGCCGTTGTGGACCTGCTCGGCGATCTTCTTGATCAGCCCGCTCTCGTCGCCGCGGCCGTCGCCCTTGGCGACCTGGTAGGGCATCTCGGTGACGATGATCGCCTCCTTGCCCTGGCGCAGCGGCTCGATGTGAGCCCGGCCGCGGATGACCACCCGCCCACGGCCCGTCTCGTAGGCCTCGCGAATCCCGCCCCGTCCGACGATCATCCCGCCGGTTGGGAAGTCCGGGCCCTTGATGTGCCGCATGAGGCCCTTGGCGTCGATCTGCGGGTCGTCGATGTACGCGACGACCGCGTCGATCGTCTCGTTCAGGTTGTGCGGCGGAATGTTGGTCGCCATCCCGACCGCGATCCCCGCCGAACCGTTCACCAGCAGGTTCGGGAAGCGCGACGGCAGGACGAGCGGCTCCTGGCGCGACTCGTCGTAGTTCGGCCCGAACTCGACGGTGTCGGCGTCGATGTCGCGGAGCATCTCGGTCGCGAGCCTGGCGAGACGCGCCTCCGTGTAGCGCATGGCCGCCGGCGGATCGTTGTCGATCGAGCCGAAGTTGCCCTGCGGCTCGACCAGCGGATAGCGCATCGAAAAGTCCTGGCCGAGGCGCACGAGGGTGTCGTAGATGGGGGCGTCGCCGTGGGGGTGGAACTGCCCCATCACGTCGCCTACGACCCGCGACGACTTGCGGTACGGCCGGTTCGGCTGGAGACCGGCCTCGTGCATGGAGAACAACACGCGCCGGTGGACGGGCTTCAGGCCGTCGCGCACGTCCGGCAGCGCGCGGCCGACGATCACGCTCATGGCGTAATCGAGATAGGAGGAGCGCATCTCCTCCTCGAGCCCGCGCGGCTCGACGTTTCCTCCTGTCAGCTGGTCGATGCTCATGCGAAGCGTCCTCGGGCGTTGCTAGACGTCGAGGTTCGTCACCTCTCTCGCGTGGGACTCGATGAATTCACGTCGCGGCTCGACGTTGTCCCCCATCAGCATCGAGAAGATCTGGTCCGCGGCGCTCGCGTCGTCGATCGTCACCTGCTGGAGGGTCCGGTGCTCGGGGTCCATCGTGGTGTCGTAAAGCTGGTCGTAGTTCATCTCGCCGAGCCCCTTGAAGCGCTGCAGCGGCACGCCGTCGCGCGCCACCTCGAGCACCTTGCGGCGGAGCTCCTCGAACGAGAGCGCCCGGGCCTCGCGCTTGCCCAGCACGACGTCGAACGGCGGCGTGCCGGCGATCGCCTCTAGCTCCTTGTGGACCTTGACGAAGCCCGCGTACTCGGGCCGCGCGAACATCGCCCGCTTGAGCCGGTAGGTGGCCGCGGTGCCCGTCTTGCGCTCGACGACGCGCGCCACGAGCTCGGTTGCATCCTCCGCCACGAGCTCGGTCTCGTAGGGCTCGCCCTCCGGATCGTCGCCCTGGAGCAGGGCGATCACCCCCTCCGGATCGGTCAGACCCTGATCGAGGATCGAGGACTCCTCGAGGAAGGTGATCGGGTCGTGGCCGAACTCCGCCCGCAGCGAGGCGCCCCAGCCCTCGTACTGCTTGAGCAGGCGGCCGTACTTCTGCCAACGCGCATGCGTGAGCGCGAAACGCCTGCCATCGCGGTCCGAGACCTCCATCTTCTCGAGCTTGTCGCGCAGCAGGACCTCCTCGAGCTCGGACTCCTTCTCGATGTAGACGTCCCGCTTCCCCGACTTGACCTTGTAGAGCGGCGGCTTCGCGATGTACACGTAGCCGGCGTCGATCAGCTCGGGCATCTCGCGGTAGAGGAAGGTGAGCACGAGCGTCCTGATGTGGGCGCCGTCGACGTCGGCGTCGGTCATCACGACCACCTTGTGGTAGCGCGCCCTCGCGAGGTCGAACTCCTCCCGAATCCCGGTGCCGATTGCCGTGATCAGCGCGCGGATCTCCTTGTTCGAGAGGACCTTGTCGATGCGGTTCTTCTCGACGTTGATGATCTTTCCGCGCAGCGGCAGGATCGCCTGGGTGTTGCGGTCGCGCCCCTGCTTGGCGGATCCGCCGGCCGAGTCGCCTTCGACGATGAAGAGCTCGGCGAGCGCCGGGTCGCGGACCGAGCAGTCGGCGAGCTTGCCCGGCAGGGTCGAGTTCTCGAGGGCCGACTTGCGCCGCGTCAGGTCGCGGGCCTTGCGAGCCGCCTCACGGGCGCGAGCGGCATCCACGGTCTTGCGAACGATCCGATTGGCGTCGGTCGGGTTCTCCTCGAGGAACTCGGACAGACCCCTGTTGACGGCTGCCTGCACGAAGCCCTCCACCGGCGGGTTGCCGAGCTTCGTCTTCGTCTGGCCCTCGAACTGGGGGTCGCGGATCTTCACCGAGATGATCGCGGTGAGGCCCTCGCGAACGTCCTCGCCCTGGAGGTTGGTGTCCTTCTCCTTCAGCTCGCCCTTCTGGCGGGCGTAGGTGTTGACCGTGCGCGTCAGTGCCGAGCGGAAGCCGGACAGGTGCGTGCCGCCCTCGTGCGTGTTGATGTTGTTGGCGAACGAGAGCAGCGCTTCCTGGTAGGAGTTGTTCCACTGCAGCGCCACCTCGACCTCGCCGATGTCACTCGAGTCCTCGACGTAGACGATCTTCGAGTGGAGCGGCTCGCGAGTGCCCTGCCCGTGCAGGTACTTGACGAAGTCGACGATTCCGCCGTCGTACTGGAAGCTGGTCTCGAAGCGCTCGCCGCGCTCGTCGCGGAAGTCGATCTTCAGGCCCTTCGTCAGGAAGGCCATCTCGCGGAAGCGCTGCTCGAGGACGGTGCGGTCGTACTCGATCGTCTCGAAGATCTCGAGGTCCGGCAGGAACGTGATGCTGGTCCCGCGGCGCTCGGTCTTCGGCCCCTTCTTAAGCTCGTCGCGGGGCACTCCTCGCTCGTAGGACTGCGTCCACTCGTGTCCGTCGCGCCACACGGTCAGGTCGAGCGACTCGGACAGCCCGTTGACGACCGAGACGCCGACGCCGTGCAGGCCGCCCGAGACCTTGTAGCCGCCGCCGTCACCGAACTTGCCGCCGGCGTGCAGCACGGTCAGGACGACCTCTGCGGCGGGGCGACCCTCCTTCTCCATCGTGTCGACCGGAATGCCGCGACCGTTGTCCGTGACCGTGACGCTGTTGTCCGGGTGGATGACGATCTCGACCTGGTCGGCCTCGCCGGCGAGCGCCTCGTCGACCGAGTTGTCGACGACCTCATAGATCAGGTGGTGGAGACCACGGGCGCCCGTCGAGCCGATGTACATGCCCGGGCGCTTGCGAACCGCCTCGAGACCCTCGAGGACGGTGATGTCCTGTGCGGCGTAACTGCCGATGCCGGCCCGGCCGTCGCCCCCTCCAGCGCGTGCGTCGCGACTGCGACCCGCGCCGCTCCCTGCGGCAGTCCCGCCCGTCTCCTTGCCGCGATCCGCTCTCCGTGCGGCTCCATCCGCCTTCCGCCGCTTCTCGCCGTTATCCGACTTCCTCGCCAAACGCTTCCTTCCGTAAGTACGGCCGCGGATTCGCGGCCGCCGGCACCATCAAAAACCCCGGCTCCATGCCGCCTGTAGCACGGGCCGGGGCGGTACATAAGACCGCCTTCAATAGTAGCAGGCTAACCCCTCGCCCGGACGGTTCGGAGTGTTACAAAATACCCGCAAATCGGGCAAAAATAAGCATCGAAGGGCGGTCCACGACGGGGCCGTCAGGGACGGTTCGGCAGCGAACCGATCACGAACCGCAAACGGCCTACGGGCGCCGCCTCGTCGGGAGCTAGGTCGGCATTGAGGCGCGCAAGCAAATCCGGCGCGAGCAGCTCCAGCTCCCCGGACCAGACGGCCGACTCGCAGACCACGGTTACGACCCCCTCACGCTCCGCGACGGGCGCCGCGACCGCCGCGACCGTGCGCCCCGCGACCTGCGGCCATGCGGCCTGGACGCGGGCGAGGAGAGTCGCGGGCGCGGCGGCGCGCGCGACCTGCTCGAGCGCGACCGAGAGCGGGCGCGGAGCGGAGCGCCTCACGATCGCACCGCCCGGCTCACGATCGCACCGCCCGGCTCACGCTGCGACCGGCGCGCTGCGAGCGCATAGCCGCCACCGCCCTACCGTTCCGTTCCGTGGTCGCCCGGTGACCCCAAAGCAGCACTGGTGCGTCTCCGGTTGGGTCAGGATTTGGGCCTCGATCCACCAGGACGAGACAACCACTGGACGCTGGCGGCGGGATTCGCCGGCTCGCGCGCGAGGGCCAAGCTCCCGTCCCACCAGGGGGGTGGGGCGCGGCAATGAGCAGCAAGCTGCGCACCTCCCGAAGGGGCCCCGGCTCCCCCGGACCTGGCCGGGGCGGACCTCCATGCGTTCGACCTTTTGCTGCTTATGCCAGCAAAAGGTCGAACGCGTCGGCCTTGGCGGGCGCCAGGTCTCCGTCCGTCGCCGCTTCTTCGTCATGACGACCGCGCCCGAAGGGGTCCGGGGTTATTCAGCCGCCCCGGTTTGCCACACACCTGAGCCAGCCGGATACGCACTAGCACAGCTGATCCACGGGTTGCCCAAGGTTCCCGCGGCTCCCCTACGCCACCGGGTGGACCTGGTCCACCGCAATCGCCCCACCTCACGCCGCCACCGCCCTCGGTCCCGCCATGATCCGGCCGTCCTCGACCCGGACAAGTCCGCCACCCGCCGCCGCACCCGGCACATGATCGACCTCGGTCGCGGTGATCACCGCCTGACCACCCTCACGGACCAGGTCGACCAAGAGCTCGCGCCGCTTGCGATCGAGCTCGGACATGACGTCGTCCAGAAGCATCAAGGGCGGCCGGTCGCGGCGCTCGGCAAGCAACCTGCGCTCAGCGAAGAGCAGGGCCAGCAGAGCAGTGCGCTGCTGTCCTTGCGAGCCGAACGCGCGCAGCGAACTCCCGCCGAGCAGGAGCGAAACCTCGTCGCGGTGGGGTCCGTGCGCCGTGAAGCCGCGCTCGAGATCCGCGTCCCTTCGGTCTGCCAACTCCGCCTCGAGGCCCCGGGCCTCGACGGCCCCGGAACGTGGGCGGTAGCGGAGATCCGCAGGGCCGGGTAGGCCGAGCCGGTCGGCGAGCTCGGAGAAGTACCCCTCAAGCCCTTCCACCGCCTCGCGGCGATCCTCCATCAGCCGGATTCCGTGCCGGGCGAGCTCCGCGTCCCAGGCGTCGAGTGCAGCCGGCCCCGCCAACCCGCTTCGGATGCGCGCCAGCAGCGCATTGCGCTGGGCGAGCGCCCTCGAGTAGGCGGTTCGAGTCGCCGTCCGGGCCGGCCACAACGCCGCCACGACCCGATCGAGGTGAGCGCGGCGGCCGGCCGGGGGCCCTTTCACGAGCTCCAGGCGCTCCGGCAGGAAGACGCTCACGAGCGGCCGCGCATCGACGCCGAGCAGGCTGTCCACCGGCGCGCCGTCAACCCGTAGGCGCTTCGGTTCCCCCGGCTCGAACCCGACCTCGATCCGGTGGTCACTCTCGCCGTCGGCGGTATCGAGGACGATGCGCATGACCGCGGCGCCACGACGTACAAGCTCGCGCTCGGCCGACGTCCGCGGCGAGCGGCCCGTGCAACCGAAGTAGATCGCCTCGAGCAGGTTGCTCTTGCCGGCGCCGTTGGCGCCCGCCACCACTGTCAGCCCACGGTCAAGCTCGAGCTCGCCCTCTGCGTAGTTGCGGAAGTTGTGAATCTCGAGGCAGGTGACCCTTAGAGGGGTTCGCCCCATGACGACTCCTCACACGTTCAGGCGAATCGGCATCACGAGATAGAGGAAGCCGGCCCCGTCGTCCCCCGACTGAATCAACCCGGGGCGCAGCGGGCTGATCAGCTTGAGCACCAGCTCCTCCGACTCCGCGCTCTCGAGCCCCTCGCGGAAGAACTCGGGATTGAAGCCGATCTCGAGCGCCTCGCCGCTGAACGGCACCGGGAGCGACTCGGTTGCCTCCCCGACATCGGGAGTCTGGGCCGAAACGTCGAGTGTGCCCTCCGAAAAGCGGAGCCGCAGCGGAGCGTTCTTCTGCGCCAGGAGCCCTACGCGACGCACGACCTCGAGCAGCTCGTCGCGCCCCACCCGCAGCTCGTGCTCGTACGACTCGGGCAGCAGCTGCTGATAATTGGGAAAGCGACCCTCGACGAGCCGCGACGAGAGCACCACGCCGTCCACGGTGAACACCACCTGGTTCTCGAGTGAAGAGACGCCGATGCTGTCGGCGCCGCTACCGCTCGCGATGCGGCCGAGTTCCTGCAGCGTTCGGGCTGGAACGTTTGCCTCCAGCGAGCCGTCGAGGTCTGCGTCGAGCTCGGTCTCCTTGACGCTCAGGCGGTAGGAGTCGGTGGCGACCATTCGAAGCTCGCGACCGCTCGCGGTCACCAACACACCGGTGAGGTGTGGGCGCGTCTCGTCTCGGGAGGCGGCGCGAGCCACACGGGCGATCGTGTCCACAAAAGCGTCCGCCGGCATCCTGAGCGCTCCCTCGCCAGGTGCCTCCGGCAGCTTCGGAAAGTCCTCGGGTGGGAGCGTCCGCAGATGAAAGCGAGCGGATCCGCCTACAAGCTCGACATCCTGCTGTGAACTGCGGTACTCGAGGGTCAGCTGATCTTCGGGAAGGGAACGAACCACGTCGAGCAGCAGGCGGCCGGGGACAACCGCGACGCCGGGCGCCGACTCCGTCGCATCGAGGCTGACGCGGACACCCAGCTCCATGTCGGTTGCCTGAAGTTCCGCGCGTCCCTCCTCGACGCGAAGAAGGACGCCCGACAGCGTCTGAATGGCACTTCGCGCGGAAGCACCGCGGACGGCGACGCTCAAACGCGCGAGGAACGTTTCACGGGAAACGGTGAGCTTCAACTGGTGCTGCCTATCTGAAATCGATGTTGTAGGGGCTGTTGAGACGTTGATATCCCGTCTGGGCCCGCTCGTGGCGCGGGAACCATCGTCAATGGAAGCTGTTGATTCTGTCACTCGTCTCGGCGGTCGGCCCGCGGCGCGAGTCGCTCGAGGAGGTTGTGAACCGCGGCGTCGACATCGGAGTCGGTTTGGATCACGGTTTGCACCCGCTGTACGGCGTGGAGCACCGTGGTGTGATTGCGATTACCGATTCGCCTGCCGATCTCGGGCAGGCTGTATGTAGTCAGCTCGCGCGCAACGTACATGGCGACCTGGCGGGCCAGCGCTACGGTGGGCCTGCGGTCGCGGGCGAGGAGCTCGTCCTTCTCTAAGCCGAACTCCGTTGCCGTTGCCTTGACGATGTCGGCGACGCTGGTCGTTTCGCGCGGCGGCGGGCCGACGCGCGTCAGAACGCGTTGCGCTAGCTCCCGCGTGGGGCGTTCGTCCTTCAGCGAGGCGTAGGCGATTACCCGAATCAGCGCGCCCTCGAGGGCTCGAACGCTGCTGGTGACTCGTAGCGCGATCTCGTCGAGCACCTCGTCGGTTACGCACACGCCGTCGAGCTGGGCGCGCGTCGAGAGGATCGCCCGGCGGACATCGACGTCGGGTGTCTCGAGCTCGACCACGAGTCCTGAGCGAAATCGCTCTGTCAGCCTCGTCTCGAGCTCGGGCAGCTTCTCGGGGCCGCGATCCGAGGTCATGACGAGCTGGCGGCCCGAGTCGAGCAGGACGTTGAACGTGTGGAAGAACTCCTCGCGCGTCTTGACACGTCCCGCGAGGAACTGGACGTCGTCGATAAGAACCACGTCGGCGCCTCGAAAGCTCTCCTTGAACCCGGCCGTGCGGTGCTCCCTGAGAGCCTCCACGAATTCGCTCGTGAACTCCTCGATCGTTGCGTAGCGCACCCGCATGCCGGCCCCGTAGCGGCCGACGTAGTCCCCGATGGCGTGGAGCAGATGTGTCTTGCCGACACCCGGCGGGCCGTGCAGAAACAGCGGATTGTAGGCCTGGGAAGGAAGTTCGGCGACGGCCAGCGCCGCGGCGTGAGCGAAACGATTGCCGCGGCCGATCACGAACTGCTCGAAGGTGTACTTGGGATTCAGGCTCCTTCCGGCCACCGCGGCGGCCACCGGCTCGCGGTGCCCGCTTGGCTGCGACGCCTCGGGCGGCTGCCAGGTGCTGTCGACGACCTCGACCACGGCCCGCCGGTCGAATCGCGCCGCCGCCGCCCGCCGGAGCAACGGGAGGTAGCGCTCCGTGACGGATGTGTGTATGTGGTCGGGCGCGCGAACGTAGAGGGTGTGTCCGCAGACCGCCGCCAATTCGAGGGGCTCGATCCAGATCTGAAACTTGAAGTCCGGTGTCGCCCGGCGGAGCTCGTTGCGGATGTCGTCCCAGAGCGGGTCAGGCTGTGGCGGCACAGGCGATCGCGACCCTCCTCGGGGCCTTGGTGGCCAGGAACCATCGACGGGGAAGGACACGCGGAAGACACGCCCGCTGCCCTCGGCGTGATCGAGAATACACCCGCCTCTCAGGACGGGTGGAACACCGTCAGAGCGACGGCCCGCAAAACGCGTGAAAAGCGTCGAAGCGGCCTGTGAACGGGAAGTCGACAGGGACTCGCCACCCGATCTTGTACCCTGGCCAGGGCGCGGCCTCGCCTCCTCCCACCCGCGCGATCGCCCCTAATGAAGCGCACCTATCAGCCAAAGAAGCGCAAGCGCGCCCGCACCCACGGGTTCCGGGCACGGATGCGTACGCGCGGCGGCCGCAAGGTGCTCAAGCGCCGCCGGGGCAAGGGCCGCAAGCGGCTCACCCCGTAGCAGTGGCGCCTCCGGTGGATCCCCGCTGATGGCTGACCGTGCGCGACGCAGACGCCGCCGGCTGTCCCGGAGCGGCGAGTTCGAGCGCGTGTACCGCGAGGGGCGCTCTCATGCGAGCCGTCACCTCGTCGTCTACGCGTTCCCTCGTGGCGACGGGGACGGCGAGCCGCGGCTAGGCGTATCAGTCGGGCGCAAGCTCGGCGGGGCCGTCGAGCGAAACCGGATCAAGCGACTGTTGCGCGAGGCGTTCTGGGCGAGCGTGGACGGGCTCGAGGAGGGCCACGACTTCGTGATCGTCGCCCGCCCGCCCGCCGGCGAGCTCGCACGGCAGGGCGGAGAGCAGGCGCTCGAGCAGGCACTCGCGACCGTGCTCGCCGACGCCGGACTAGCGCGTGGACCGGACGAGCGATGACGGTGCTGCGACGCATTGCCACCGCGCCCGTGCGCTTCTACCAGCGTTTGATCTCGCCCGGGCTGCCGGCGCGCTGCAAGTACTATCCCTCGTGCTCCGAGTACGCCGTCCAGGCTGTGAGGCGCTACGGCATACTCCGGGGGGTCGTGCTTGCCGCCTGGCGCCTCCTTCGCTGCAACCCCTGGAGCCACGGCGGCGTCGACTTCGTTGAGGACCAGAAAATGTTCCGTTCCCGCCGAGGCCCCGAGCCGCAGGCCTAGTTCGTGGAATCCGTCCTATCACCCCTGATCGACGCCTGCGAGGCGGTCCTCAAGTTCTGGCACGGCGTGGTCGGCGATGGGCCAAACTCCTGGGGCTGGTCGATCATCCTGCTGACCTTCACGGTCCGCATCGTGATCCTGCCGCTCACGTTCAAGGGCGTGAAGTCGATGCAGCGGCTGCAGACGCTGCAGCCCGAGATCAAGCGGATCCAG
>Ga0081538_10002474_pt1 | contig 18032 bp, 22 predicted proteins | sample TabmetS5T2R1_FD_71022 | JGI IMG/M metagenome (GOLD analysis project Ga0081538, IMG submission 71022) | Tabebuia heterophylla rhizosphere microbial communities from the University of Puerto Rico - S5T2R1 | ecosystem: Host-associated > Plants > Roots > Rhizosphere ... | reverse complement strand
CGTTGCATGGACGATTTCAATCGCCCCTAGCGTCCATTGAAGCGCCGCAGGCGTTACGGTAACATCACCGGGCGGTCCCCACTCTTTCGCGGGCCTGTAGCTCAGGGGATAGAGCAACGGTTTCCGGGGCCGTGTGTCGCAGGTTCGAATCCTGCCAGGCCCGCTCTCCGAACGGAGGACGCCGACTGGCGTCGAACCTTCGGGTTACTCCCCGGCCACCCTACCGGGTTCTGTCTTCGACCTCCTAACGAATGCGACGTCCAAAAACCTCAATCCGCTCACGCCCAGAACATCCCACAAAAAGAAGTCATTCTCATCCATAAGCTCCGTAAACTCGGCTAACGTGTAGCTATCCACGAATCTTTCCGCCAGGGAGACCTCAGCGATCACGAACTCCGTCCGGAGCAGGAAGTTGGTTGCGCCCCTTATAACCTGGTCCTCGAAGCCCTCCGTGTCGATTTTGAGGCCGAAGGGGGGCTCGAAACCGTATTCTTCCATAAGCGTATCGAGGGTTTTCACCGCAACCTCCCGTTTCTCGACCTGCTTGCCGGTAGAGGTGAGGTGGGTGCGGGCCAGGAAGGAGCTCATCATCGGCCTCGATTCTACGTTGATGAACGCCCTGGTATTGGTGGCGCCCGCGGCGGCAAAAATGTACTCGCCCCGGTACGGTTCCAGGGCTTTGCGTAAGTCGGACTCGTACTCAGTCAACGGCTCTACGAGGAAGTGGTAGGCCTCCGGGAAAGCTTCGTAGAGCTGCGGGGTTCCGCGGCCCGCTCCCACGTCCACGACCGTCCGGGGACTGAACCTGGCGCTCTTCACCCCGCCGAGGGTCCAACCTCCAATGCCGAACTTCGCCAGCAACCATAAGGCCAGATCCCGAGACGTCCATGCGACCCGACGCTCGAACATGGCTTATCCTTCGTTACGCGATCCTCAACACCGAAGGCGCCAGGATACATGTTGCGTACAATATGGGCAACGTCGACACGGGCACGGGTGAGGCCGTGGTCGTGACGGTCATGCTCCGAAAGAGGGAAGGTTCGGGTAGGTCTTCTGCGCGGACACTTCCGTCCGCAGGAAGCCGAGAATCCTCTGCCGATACTCTGGGTGCGCGTAGGCACCGACGTGCTCGTAGCCCTCAACCCTCCAGAGGGCGGCCTCGGGGCACGCGGCCTTGATCCTCCTGGCATGCTCGAACGGCGTCGTCTCGTCGTCGGAAGAGTGGATGATGAAGAGGGGTATCCCATCTTCGCAGAGTCTTCGGGCGTCCTTCTCCGGTCGCACCGCCCAGGGGTCTATGCCCAAGAACAGTTTACCCATGAGGAAGACGCCGGGGGTGAAGAAAGAAGGCAAGCCGCTAACCTCGGGCAGCTGCCGCCGCAATATCAGCGGGAGATCGGCGTAGGCGGAATCCTCCACGACAGCCGCAACGCCGCTCTCGGGGGCCGCGCGCAAGACCGTCGCCCCACCCAGAGAGAAACCGTGCAGAACTACCTCTCCCGGCGCGAAGCCTCGCTCGTTGAGCCACAAGAGCGCTCCCCGCACATCCCGCACCTCCTCATAGCCCATGGTGACCCGTTCCCCTTCTGAGCCACCCTGGGCTCTGAGGTCGATCATCAAAACGCCGTAGTCCGCCCCGGCGTAGACGGAGGCACTCTTGACGACGTGCCTGTCGGACTTGTCGCCCTGTATGCCGGAGACCAGCACCACAGCTCGGGAAGGGTCATTCCCAGGTACCCACCAGCCCGCAAGCTCCAGCCCGTCGGTGCTCCGGACGCTCACCCCGCGGTAGTCGAGACCGACGTCGGCGGGGGTTAGCTCCTGTGGCCGGTGGCTAGGGGCGGAGAGTTGTGCAGCCACGAACAGGCCGACGCCCAGGTATCCTGCTGCCAGGACCGCCAGCACCAGTAGCGCCCACAGCGTGCGCTTCACGGCAAAGGCCCTCGCGTGGTCTCAGCGCACGATCAAGGACGCTATGAAATTGTCCCGGCTCGTCTGGTGAGATAACGCATCTTCGATCAGCAGGTGCCCGGGCAAGGGACTGAACAAGACCCACGCTACCCTCTCGCGAAGGGCGAACAGAAGCGAGATCATCTCACCAACAGAGAACCCCCTTACGTACCACCCTTCTCCGAGGGCGGCGGAGTCTATGAACCTCCTGGCCGCTTCCCTGGCGCAGAACACCGGCAGCACCCCCTCACCGCAACGGAAGAAGGTGTGGGGAACCTCGAAGCCTGTGGGCTCACGCCGGACGATGAGGTAGTGCACCAACGACTCGTACGTGGGAAGGGGAGGGGTAACTTCCCATCGTTCCCCTCCTTCGTTCTCAGTCAATGGCTCTCAATTCCTGTTGATAGAGCCTCTCCGAACGCAGGTATTCGTCTTGCCTCTCCCGCCACTCCCGATACTCCCGGTCCCACGGGTGGGGTGCCTCGTCCTGCGGTTGCCCGAAAGCCGTGGTCTCCCGAACCAAAGCCTCGTGGTCGGTCCCACACCAGCAGACTGGTTCCGAGACGGTCAAGATCAATGTCTCGCCGCAGTCGCACTCGACCACGACGCACTCAGGGCACCAAACGTACGCCTTCCCGTAGGACATGCGCTGAGTCTCGTAGTGCCCCTCTACGTGATCTATCACCGTCGTCATTCATCCACCCCCTTCTCCCCCTGGACGCCCCACCGCCTTGCCTAACATGTTACTTTTGTGTCGAACACTATAGCTATATGGTGGAAACCTTGTCAACCCCAGATGTCGAACCTTAACCAAAAGTTAACGAGGGGTCATACGGAATCCGGGTGATCAATGCGCGTCGTTTGTCATCGGGGAGTGGGGAGGAGCGAACTTCTGCTCGGCTCCATTTCTCCCATGACAGGTCTTGCCGGATCTTTTGTATCCTTCGATACACAAAAGGGCACCCAGGCCTGCTATACATCCTGATTGGGAAAGGGAAAGCCATTTGGGGTCGAGTCCTGCATTCCACTGGCGAGCGGGTCTGGCCCCAACGGGGGTTGCATAGGAGGTTTTTGCACTTGCAGGCTTACGAAGCTCGTAGAGGCAAAGCGGTGCGGGTGAGGCGCGGTCATTGGAAAGACGAGTTTGCCGGGATGCGGGGCACCATACAGGAGCGCTGGGGCAATTCAGAACATGCTGCTGTCGAAGTTCTGCTAGAGGACGGGAGCTCTGAGTTGTTCTGGCTCGCTGACCTGTCTGAGGTGGATCGGCGCGTCTCCGTCTAGCCGTTGGGTCTGTTGCTGGTGGAGCAGGAGAGCAGAGACGGGCAGGATGGGTTCTGGTTGCCCTTCGGCTATTACCTGGAACGGGAGGCGGACCTGCTGATCCTACGCAGGGCCGACGATTCTCTCGTGGCGGAGTTCAGTGCCGAGGGCGTAGACCTCTTCGAAGTGGAGTTCGCGGTTTGGGCAGACGCCGATTAGCGTTCAGGGTGAGTAGCCTGCGGGCCTCTTCCTTGGCTTGAAATGGGATCGATAGTCTGTCGGCGTGGTGTAGCCTGTTCCCAGCCTCTGTGTAGGTGAATAGATACCCACTCGACTAGTGTACCCGCGGTACAATCCGCTCTCGTGTTTGATCTCGAGGACAGGGCTGCTGCGACGACGGAGGTCTCGCTGGTCCTGGCTGCGACCTTCTGGGGCCTGAACTTCGCCGCTACCAAGTATGCCGCCGCGAGCATCTCGCCGATGTTGCTGGTGGCCCTACGGTTTACGGTCGGTGGGCTATTGCTGCTGCTCGTTCTACGGCTTCTCGAACCCAAGAGCAGGCTCCGAAGGGGCGATGTGCTCCCGATGGCTGCACTGGGTTGCTTCGGGGTGGCGACGGCCCAGACGGGTTTCACGTTCGGCGTTAGCCTCTCCAGCGCTGGCAGCACGGGCCTCATCTTCGCGACGGCTCCGGTGTGGGGCTTGTTGCTTGGCGCGTCCTTCGGTCTCGAGCGGCCGACGTGGAAGGGTGTGCTCGGCGTCGGATTCTCCATCGTGGGGGTGGCCCTGGTCGTCCTGGACGGGCTGACATCGGAGAATGCCAGCCTCGTCGGAGACTTGCTCGTCCTCATCGCCGCCTTCTGCGTCGGCGCATACGCGGTTCTCTCTATGCCGCTGCTCGAGCGCCATACCCCGCTCGCCGTTGCGACCTATCCTGTGTTGTTCGGGATCCCCTTCCTGCTGCTCATCTCCTCGCCACAGCTACTGAGCCTGGATTGGGGGAGCGTGGGGGCAGGACCCTGGGCCGCGGTCGCCTACTCCGCTGTCTTCGCCACCGCGTTCGCGTTCGCGGCCTGGCAGAGAGGGATCAGCCGCATCGGGGCGAACAGGGTGCTCGTCTACCAGTACCTCATCACCGTCGTCGGGGTCACGTCAGGCATCGTGTTCTTCGGCGAGACGCTGGGGATCAATAAGATCGTCGGCGGCGTAGTGATCCTCCTCGGCGTCTATCTGGCACGCCGACAATGAGGTAGGTAACAGGTCTCGGGCTTCAGGTATCAGATCGTGTTCTTCGGCGAGACGCTGGGGATCAATAAGATCGTCGGCGGCGTAGTGATCCTCCTCGGCGTCTATCTGGCACGCCGACAATGAGGTAGGTAACAGGTCTCGGGCTTCAGGTATCAGGCGACAGAGTCCACACGGAATGCCTACTCCCTAGTTCCTAACTTGATGGGCGACGCTCCCGTCTACTCTCTCGTCATTCTCGCGAAGGCAGGGTGTCCGAGGTCGGTGATCATGCATCCAGCCCCTTTCGGTGCAGCAGGCGTGCGATGTCTTCGGCGAAGCGCGCTTCGGAGTCGTCGACGGGCTCGTACCCGATGACCTTCCTGGCGTTGGTTATGCTCCAGAACGTCCTGGCGTTGTCCGAGACACCGTAGAAGATGTGGAAAGGGACGCCGTGTTCGTCTTCTATGTCCGGCGTCTCTACGGACTTGCAGAAGAGCTGCTGCATATCGCGCTCGCTGATGTACCCTGCGAGCTCGCGCACGTAGCGTTTGGGCGGCTCGTTCTCGAAGAGGATTGCGTCGATCTCGCGCGGCACGACTATCCGGATCTGGACGACCTCCAGCTTTCGTCCCAGGCTGCCGCAGGCGTAGAGGAAACCGAGCGGCTCGTATGCCGCCTTGGCCCACCCGTAGAAGCTGTCCGGACGCGGGTAATCTTCGGGGTCTACTCTGTCCTTGAGCCCCGCGTAGAAGGGGTTCTCGTACCACTTCGCTGCCTGGTTGGTGCTCGCCGCGACCACCCGCTCTACGCCATGCTCGAGCGCGAGCCGGTAGACGCGTTGCATCATGTCAACATTGCGCCGCTCACCCCTGTAGAGCACTTCGGGGTCGTCGCCTTCCGGCTTGAGGTGCCCGCAATGGACGACCACGTCCACGTCCGAGAACAAGGGCTCCAGCGTGGAGTCTTCGTCCGAGAGCAGATCGAAGGTCTCGACCCCTTCGATGGTGTTGCCCGAGGCGTCCATCTCCCTGACGTCGATGAGCCTCAGGTCGTAGCGCTCCCTGAACGCCGGCAGGAGCTGTCCTGCTATGTAGCCGGTGGCGCCCGTCAGGAGGACACGCCGGCGCCGGTCTGCATGCGCATCGTCCGTTTCGTAGAGGGCCAAGAGTCTTCTCCCAGGTCGGGTTCCGTCCCCCTTATCTACCCACAACCGCGGGCTTCACGCACTTCGATCTCGAGCCGGTGCAGGCGTATCTCGCCCGGCTCCAGCCGGATGACGCGCCCGGCCGCCTCTTCTGCAGCTGAGCCTTCGACCCTGCAGGTGGCCGGCTCCAGGCCCAGGACGTAAGTACCCTCGCCCGTCATGGTCCACTGCACGAACTCGGGCAGTTCCTCCGGATGGAACCTGACAGAGAATGTGAGCCCGAGCGCGGGGTTCTCCACGCGTGCTTCGGCGAGGCCGTCGAGCCCTGCGGCGGGACGGTGGTAGAAGACCCTCTCCTTGAAACCAGGTGTCGGGGTAGCGAAGCGATCCCAGGCTTCTAGACCGCCCTGTGCCACTTCGTTCCTCGGCTCCGGCGGTTCTCCGGCTCTCCCCGGACCGACCAGTCGGGACGTTTCGTCGAGCAGCGGCCAGCCGAGGTTGATGTGGTAGAGGACCATCAGGGGCTCCGGCTCGAATCCCTCGTTCTCTATTTCGTCCTCGATCCACAGGCGTGGTTCGCCGACTCGGACGGAGATACGGCGCCGCAGAACCAGGTTGGGACCGAAGACGCTTGCCTCCCTGATCTCCCCTCTGGCTTCGAGGACGCAGCCTTCATTGTCCCAGGACGCGTCGTAGGAGACTCTGGACGCGGGAGTATTGGAAGCGCGACCGTGGAGGCCGAGTTCTTCCCCTTCGCGCCCGCCCGGAGGTCCGACGTTTCTGAGCCCACAGGTGACGAGAAGCCCGCCGGGAAAAGAGCGGAGCCAGCCCTCGCCCGCGGGTTCGTAGAACGACGGTGCGACAACACCGTTCGGAGAGAGCCAGGCCAGTGGCGTGCCCCCGTGCTCGGCGAAGCTAAGATCCATGCCGCGGTCGGGGACGACGTCGAAAGACAGGCCGCTACCCGTCCGGAACCGGAAGGTGCGCACGCCACGGGCCGGCCCGTCATCGAAGACGAAAGGCTCTATTCCCGCGACCTGCTCCAGCCGTCCTATCCGCCTTAGCAACTCCCTTCGCGTCATGGGGTTGCCCGAGGGGTCTGTGATCATCGCGGTCCTCCTCCTTTGGGGCCGAGCTTGCGCCCGAGGCTGCCAACAAATGTAGAATACCCCTGTTCGTAGGCGAGGGGATAGGGAGATGTGCCGTGGATGCCTACCCGATCAAGCTGAGTTACCACGTGCGCGACTACTACTTCGGTGAGCGTCTGATCCCCGAGTTGCTCGGCAAGAGCGACGCGCCAGAGGGCGTGGTGGCCGAGACCTGGGAGATCAGCGACTACCGGGAGACGACGGGGACTGTCGCCAACGGTCCCTACGCGGGACGCACGCTCCACGAGCTGGTCGAGGAGTTCCCTGATGAGCTGGTGGGGGAGGGCTGGCGTGGGCCGCATTTCCCGCTTCTGATCAAATTCCTCGACGCCTCCAAGTTGCTGCCCGTCCACCTGCACGCCGACGACGAGACCGCGAGAGAAAGACACGGCGAGCCCCACGGCAAGACGGAGGCGTGGCACATCCTGTGGGCCGCCGCCGACGCGACGATACTCGCCGGGGTCGAGAAGAACCTCTCACGAGAGGATCTCATCGCGGCCTTCAAGGCCGAGGACTACGGCGCCGTCATGCCGCGCCAAGGGATCCGGCCTGGCGACACCGTTTACGTGCCAGGCGGCATCCTGCACACCTTCGGACCGGACACCCTGATCCTCGAAGTCCAGCAGACCTCGGACCTGGGCCAGTTCGTGATGCCTTTCGACCTCTACGGCAACCGCCTGGACGAGGAGGAATGGGACGCGAATATAGAGGCCACCCTCGACGAACTGAAGACGGACTACATGCCCCGTCCGAACCCCGGACTCGTGCTCGAGGACGGGGCCAACAGGCGCGTCTTGTGTTGCGCAGGACCACACTTCGCCCTCGAACGCTGGACGCTCTCAGAGGCTTACACCGAACCTTCGCACCCGCGGCGCTTCCTGACGCTTTCGAACATCGGCGCAGGGACCGTGGAGTTGGGATACGAGGGCGGTTCCGAGACGCTCGGACGCGCCGAGAGCTGCGTCTTGCCGGCCGCGATCGGAGAGGTGAGGGTAACCTCCAGGAACGGAGAGGCAACCCTGGTGGCGTGCTACGTCCCTGACCTCGAACGCGACGTCGTTGAGCCCCTGCGGGAGGCGGGGTATTCGGACGAGGAGATACGGGCCCTCGGCGAGGTAGAGATCTAGCCGTTGGAGAACCAGAGATAGGGTCGGGAGGAAGAGTTGGGGAAGATAGTCGCTCTGGGCGAGGTCGTCTCGGACATCTACAGGGGGGAGGAGATCTCGGCGGTCGAGCTGGGGTTCGTCGCGAGGCCGGGGGGTGCGCCGGCGAACGTCGCGGTCGCCGCTTGCCGCCTCGGCTCCGAGGCCGCCTTCGTGGGAAGCGTCGGCGAGGATCTCTTCGGAGACTTCATCCTGCGGGCGCTCGACTCCGAGGGAGTGGATACCACCGGTGTCGGCCGCCAGAAGCCGCCGACCCGCACCTCGCTGGCCTTTGTGGAGATAGGCACCGACGGGGACCGCGAGTTCACCTTCTACCGGTCCAGCCCTGCCGCCGATGAGCTCCTCTCGCCCGAGGACGTTGCGGAGGAACTGGTCTCAGGGGCGTCTTTCGTGAACTTCGGTAGCATCCCCCTCATCCGCGAGCCCGTCCGCTCGGCGACGCACCGCATCGCCGAGCTTGCCCGCAACCACGACGTCCCCGTGGCCTTCGACGTCAACTTCCGCGAGCATCTGTGGGAGAGTGCCGAGGCCGCAAGAGAAGCCGTGGACCCGCTTCTGGATCTCTCCACCATCGTCAAGCTAGGCGACGACGAACTCTCGCCCCTGCTCGGAACCGATGACATCGAGGAGGCCGCCGGGATGCTCCTGGGTCGGGGCGTCACCCTGGTACTCGTGAGCAAGGGACCGGAAGGCGCGTTCTACGCGACCGAAGAGTACAGCGGCGAAGTGCCGACCTTCGACGTCGGCGAGATCGTGGACGCCACGGGTGCGGGGGACGCCTTCCTCGCCGCAGCCCTCGTCCACCTCTCGGACAAACCACTGGAAGAAGCCCTGGCGCGCGAAGCGACCCTGAGGGGCTGCGCCGCCGGCGCCCTCGCCTGCACCGACTACGGCGCCATGCGCGCCCTGCCAACCAGAGAAGAACTCGAACAGTTCATGGAGAACAATCCAGAATAGCCTGAAATCTGAAACCACGGCTGTAGGGGCGGATCGCGAACCGCCCAAATACGAACCGCCCTAGCGCCGAATCCGGCTGACCTCCACGGGCACGTCCACCAGTTCAGCGAGACGCAGGGCGAGCGGCTCCAGCGCAGGCAGCTCCGTAGCGGCGTGCCCAGCGTCTATAACGGTCAGGCCGAGCGACTCCGCGAGCAACGCATCGTGGTAGTCGACGTCCCCTGTCACGAAGGCGTGCGCGCCCGAGGCGGCCGCTTCGGCAATGAAGGAACCGCCGGATCCCCCGAGAACGGCGACGGCTTCTATCCTTCGTCCCGCATCCGCGACGAGGCGTGAAGGGAAGCCTAACGACTCCGAGACGTGCTCTCGCAACTCTCCGGCTGTGAGCGGATCCGGCAGAGTCCCGAGCCTCCCGTAACCGCAGCCCTCGGGAGATCCCTCGACGGGGTAGACGTCCAGAGCCATCTCCTCGTAGGGATGGGCTGCGGTTGCGGCCCCTACGGCTTGCCGTAGGGCGTGGGCGGGGACGACGGTCTCCATGCGTACCTCCTCGACCTCCTCAAGCCGGCCCTTCTCCCCGAGATAGGGGTTCGTCTCATCTCCGCCGCGGAAGGTACCGGTGCCCCGTGTTCTGAACGTGCATTCTGTGTAGTCCCCGATCACACCCGCGCCGGCCCCCGCGAGCGCCTTCGCCACGGCGTCCACGTTCTCCTCCGGAACGAAGACCACGAGCTTCCGAAGGGCCCCTCTCGACGACAGTACGCGCAGCGGGCCGCCGAGGCCGAGCGCCCTTGCCAGGGCGACGGACACGCCTGCGGGCGCGGCATCGTAGCTCGTGTGCGCCGCGTAGACCGCGAGACCGTTGCGGATGGCCCTGGCCAAAAGGGTGCCAGGATAGGATGAAGTGACTACTTTCTTGAGTGGACCGAAGATAAGGGGATGGTGGAAGAGCAGGAAGTCGGCACCCTTCTCCTCCGCCTCGTCGAAGACCTCGGGCAGTGGTGTTAGCGCGACCAGGACCCGGTTTGCCTCTGCCTCAGGGTCGCCGGCCTGCAGACCGCAGTTGTCCCACTCTTCGGCCAGGGATACTGGGGCTATCCTTTCGACCGCTTCCGTTATCTGTGCCACGTGAACCAAGATCCCGGCATTGTACAATCCCCGGACCGTGAACCGCCTCAGGCTGGCCGAACTCGTCTCAGCGGCAACCCGCCTGCCGGTCATCGCCGTTCCGCTCTTCCTGGCGGTCGGAGTGGAGGCCGCAGGGCTCCGGGGACTGTTGTGGGGCGTCCTCTGCATCTTCCTGACCAGCGGGCTCTCGCTACTCTACCTCGTATACCTCACCCACTCGGGGAAGGTCGGGGATCCGCTGGCCATCTCCAGAGTCGAGCGGGTGGGTCCTCTGCGCGTCGTCGCGGCGTTGCACACTGCGGCTTTCGTTATCGTCACGCTTCTCGGCGGACCGGCGGAGCTCAGGGCCGCGCTTCTCTCCTACGCGCTGGCCACGCTCGGCTTCGTACTCATTACGCCGGTGAGCAACCTGTCCCTCCACGCCGCCGGCGTCTCCGGAGCCGCGGTCTGCCTGGCTTACGTTTTCGGGGTGTGGGGTTTACCGGCCTTCGCACTCCTGCCACCCGTGTTTTGGGCCAGGCTCGAGCTGGGCCGCCACACGCTGGCCGAGTTGGCGCTCGGCGCCTTGGTCGGGGGCGGGGGGACCTGGATCTCATTCCATCTCATCGCCTGATCCGGTAGGCTGCCGGGGAGTGCGGATGAACGAAGGAGGGAGACAGAATGCCCGCAGAAGATCCCGATTCCCCCAAGCTGCCGAGCTTGCTCTCCGTCCCTGGCCTCATGGCCGTAGCCATCTTCGGAATCTCGGTGATCGTGGTATCGCGGCTGTTCGGTCCCGAGAATATCTTGAGGGAGATCGTCACGGAGTTACTGGCCAGCTTCGGCAGCACGATACTGTTGCTCGCCATCTTCGGGTTTTTCTTCAGAACCGGAGTGCAGCGCCTGCTTCGCTGGGCACCGGGCGGGGAGACCTTCGAGGAATCCGCCGAACGCCTCAGAGAGCTTCTGCAAGACTTCGACGTTCGAGGGAGGGAGTCCGAAGGTTCCCAGGCCGGAGAGAAGCTGGACCGGATCGAAGAGAGAATCAGGACCCTGTCCGAAGAGAAAATACCCCGGCTGGAAAACGAGGTACAAGAACTCCGAATGATGCTGGCAGACCCCCCACACGGGGAGAGAGATCAGTCCTCCGAGTGAGACCGATTCCCAGGTCTTGAGACGCTTTGTTCCCGCCGCCCGTGTTCTGCAAGCTCACGTGGAGGATGTAGTTCGTAGCGAGATCTCTGCGAAGGTAGACCGTGCCTCAGGAGATTAGGTTTCTATCCTTTCGACCCACTGCGACCGCCACTCCGGTGCCTCGAACGGCTCGGCGAAGTACCAACGGTCCCGCCACATCTTCCCGTCGCGCAGCTCGAGGATCAGCACCACGTCGAATACCCGCCCGTCGTCGTAGTCTATTATCGCCTCGACAACCCAAAGTCCCTCCTTGACAATCACCCGGCGCAACCGGAGAGATTGAGGTGGGGTCGAGTGGTAGTTACGGGCTCTCTGGAACGCCCGCATGTTCTCCCTGCCCCGAAAGCGCTCTCCTGATTGGGGCATCTCCATCACATAGTCTTGGTGGCGTACTTCGTATTCCTCTTCGGGGCTGAGGTTCGAATACAGCTGGGTGAGGAACTGTCGCGCCTGTTCTTCGTCCATCTCCTCCAGGTTGGGCCCCCGTTGGCCTTCCATGAAACGCTACTCCTTTCGTGGGCACACGACCTTGTACCTCTACCGCCACATTGCCACTTCCTCACGGCCAGAGACCTCTTATGTCCTGGCGTCGATGTCTCGCACATATTCTACGCGGCCAGCGGTCTTGAGTCGGGCTTCGCACGTCGCCTATACTGCCGAGGGCGAGAGAAGGGAGGCGCATGCTGCATCTTGCGGTGGACGTTGGGGGCACCTTTACCGACATTTGCCTCTTCGGCGTTCAGGAAGGCGCTTCGCGTGTGGCGAAGGTCTCATTTACGAGGGATCCTATCGACGCGGTTTTCGAGGGCATCGGGAAGATGTCCGTCGCACTGGGTGAGATCAGCCTGTTCTCCCACGGCACGGCGGTGGCGACGAACGCCCTGATCACGCGCGAATTTCCGCGGGCGGCGATGGTCACCACGAGAGGCTTCAGGGACGTGATCGAGATCCGGCGCCACGGCGTCATCCTCGATTGGGGGACCGGGGAGTTGCTGCCGAAGACGACGGAAGGTTTCCGAGCCATGCTCGAACGGCGCGTCGTGCCCCACTGGAAGAACGGACCGCAAGAGAGTCGAGGAGCGTGACATGGACGAGCCGCGCAACGTGCCGTTCGGCGAGTTGGGCTGGACCGACGACGCACCCGGAATCAGGGCCAGGGAAGCGCAGGTGGGGGGCAAGCGTTGGGCCACCGTCGAGTACGGGGAAGGGGTCTTCCGAGAAGAATGGTGCGAGGAAGGCCACCGCGGCTACGTCATCACGGGCGAGATCGAATACGAGTTCGATGACGGCCGCGAACCCTTGAGGGCCTCGCAGGGTGAGGCGTTCCTACTGCCGCCTGCCGCCCTGGGAAGCGGGGCACACAGGGGTCGAAACACCGCCCGTACGCCCACACGGCTCTTCCTTATCGACGACTAGGTTGGTGGTTCCACAAAAGCTCCACGACCCACCCTCGGGCAACTAGCGTGAGTTCCAGCTCGCGTCTATCCATACCGGACGCCGCTAGACTCGTGGACGCTGTCCTCGAAATGTCCACGGGCAAGGATTCATCCATACACGGCGAAAGCCACTGGCAGCGGGTCGCCGCGGCCGGTCTGACCCTCCTTCCCGAGACGCCCGGCGCCGACCCGGCGCTCGTGTTCCTGTTCGCCCTCTTTCACGATTCCATGAGGCTGAACGATCATTACGATCCCGAGCACGGTCCCAGGGGAGCGGCTCTGGCCAGAGAGCTACGCGGCGAAGCTTTCGACCTCGAGGACGCCGAGATGGGCTTGCTGGCATTCGCTTGCGAGGAGCACACCAACGGGGGAATCGGTCCTGACCCGACCGTGGGGGTGTGTTGGGATGCCGACCGGTTGAACCTGTGGCGGGTGGGGATCATACCGGACCCCCGATTCCTCTCGACGGCGGCGGCAAGAAGCGAGGAACGCATCGCGTGGGCCCGCGGATTGCAGCGAGAGCGATTCGCCTGGGCAGAGTTGTACCGGGCTTTTGGACTTCTCGACGATCGCTGGTGATTGACCGCTGCCAGAGGTGGCGCCAGGCTCGTCTAGACAAGCGTCCCGAAGCGCTTCGGAGAGTCCACGCACACAGGAGGTAGCTATGGACGCAGGCATGGGGCGGAGGCGAACGCTACACGGATCGGAGCTCTGGCGGATGCTGCTATGATAGTGCTGCCTTCAGTCAGGAGAACACCTTGATAGGAGAGGGAACGTGAAGAAACTCTGGCTTGTCCTGGCAGTTTCGATGGCGATCGGCCTAGGGGTATCCGCTGCCCCCGCTGCCACGAAATGCGAACCGGTTCTCACCCCCGGCGAGAACCTTGCCCGGGTGGCAGCGAGCTGCCCTCCTTCCACGACCTTCACCATCAAGGACGGAACCTACAAGCTCTCGACGGCGGTCGACGCCAGTAGTGGGGATACCTTCAAGGGAGTCTACTCCGACGGGAGCCGCCCGCAAATACACGCCAACGGGGCGCAGATGGCCTTCAACGTCGGGGATACCAAGGGGGTTACCATCAGCGGCCTCAGCATTAGCGGGACCGGGGGCGGCGCGTGGTGCGAGCCAGCATGCGGGGGTGCCATCAAGAAGGACGGTAGGAACCTCCACGTCCTCAACGTGAGGCTCCACCATAACCTGAACCAGGGTATCGGTAACCCCGGACCCGGATTTGTCCTCGAGAACTCCGAGATCGACCATAACGGCTCGGCTTCATTCGCCAAGGGCGGGACCTCCTCGGCGGCTGGCGTCAAGATAACCAGGGGTCCCGCGACCTTCAGGAACAATAAGGTCCACCACAACTACTGGCACGGGATCTGGTGCGACGAATACGCAGGCTCGATCGAAATCAGCGGCAACGCAGTACACCACAACGGCAAGAGCGGCATCCGCTACGAAATCTGCAGGGGACCGAGCAAGATCACCAACAACCGCGTGTTTGCTAACGGCCACCTAAAGAAGGACAAAGGGAGCCGGGACGGCATAGTGCTCGTAGGCGCCCATGGCGTCGGGGTGGCAAACAACGTCCTCAGGGGGAACCGCGGGGACGGCATCCAAGCCAAAACCGCCGATCGCCAGAGGACCTCCGGGGTGAGTATCCACCACAACTCCTTGGGCAACGACACCCTGAAGGGCTGCAAGCTCGCTGGAGTGGTGTGCCGGGCGAATGGTAAGTAGAGGTGGATACAAGAGACCCACGCCGGAGCCAAGCTCTGCGTCAAGGAGGCCATTCGGCGGTCTCCTGTCCCCAATGCACCGAACTGCCGGCGAAACCGTCATCAGGGCCACCTTCTCTGAGAAGATGCGCCCTGCTAACGTCATAAACGCCTTCAAGTTCTTCGAGAAGGGCGCTTGATACGGTTTGTGGGCACCTGAGTGGCGTACCCTCGTCGCCGCTGAACCCGAGCGGCTCGGTCAAGACTACCGTCGCGTCAAGAAGAAAGAATCCTTCGGTTCTACTCTAAGCACACGCTCCACCTCTGGCAGGGACAGATCGTTCGTATGGTGTGTCACGGCGTGTCCTCCTTCGACCCACGGTCGAACGCCGGGCCGCAGCGATGGGTGCCGGGCTCCGTCACCGCCCGTCCGACCGCCTCGACGGCGTGCTCCGGGAGCACGAAAGGAAATTGCCCGGTGCCGAAGCAGATCACGCCCTCGCTCGCGAGGCGCATGGCCCAGGTCCTGGCATCCGTCTCCGGCGTGACCGAAGGGGAGAGCTCGCCCACACGCAGGTAGATAGCCCCGTTTCGGTTCCTCATCCTCCGTCTCCTCTTTTGGCACGTAGTCCGAGCAGATCGTAGGTGAGCTCTCCCGCCCGCAGCTTGGGCCTGAGGCGAGACTCTTTGTCTTCTCGCGCCCGCGCCCCCTCCGCGACCTCTTCGACCCTCTCGGCCGGGACGACCACGGCGCCATCGTCGTCCATGACTACGATGTCCCCGGGGCGGATCGTCGCGCCTCCGACCACGACCGGGACGTCTAGTCTGCCGGGGTCGGTCTTACTCGTTCCCCGCACGCGCACGAACCTTGCCCAGATGGGGAGTCCGATCTCCTTGAGCTCCGCAACATCGCGCACCGCCACGTCCACGAGCAATCCCGCCGCGCCGCAGGCCCGAGCCTGAATGACTACTAGCTCACCGACGGCGCCAAACGGCGCCGGCTCGGGCATGGTGATCACCAGCACCTCCCCCGGCCGGACCGCTGCCAGGGCCTCGTGCACCGCCAGGTTGTCTCCCTGGCCGCACAGGACGGTGCGCGCGGGCCCCGCTACGCGGCTGCCCGGGACCACCTGCTTGAGGTCCACGTCCACGATCCCCTCGCCGCCCGCGGCCTCGCAGACCGTCGCCGTACCAAAATCGGCGAGGAGACGCAAAGCTTTCGTCCGCTCGCGCGAACTCATAACGACCTCACCACCTGCGGAATGGCCCGTTGAAACGCCTCGGCGTGGCGGACCTCGCCGTCCCCCGTGGCGTACCTGGCGTGGAAGGCGCGGTGCTCGGCCCTCTCGGCGTAGTGCTTGTGCATGTACTTCTGTGCCGCCATCGCCTCCATCGCCTCGAGCTTGCGCTCAAAGACGCCGGTGATATCCACGAACGTGTCCGGTTGGAAGCCGCAAAGTTCCGGCTGGTGCGGCTCGAAGTAGAGCAGCTCCGGCGGCTTGACGGTCTTGAAGGCGCTTGCCACCCCCGCCCCGCTTGCCAAAAGCCTCGCCCATCTGCTCAGCCTTCCTTTCACCAGCGTCCTCGAACGCTCCAAAAGACCATTGGCGCACGATGATAACGTACATAAGGTTCGACTTCGCAGAAGCTCCTCTTCAGCATCAGTTAGGCTCCTTCGTCGCCGGTCCCGGAAGATCTTTCTCTCCTAACACTCGGAGGATACGCTCCCACAAGCCCTGCTTCGCCCACAGCTCGTGGCGTCGGTAGGCACTCTCCCACTTACCGTATTCTCCGGGCACCTCTCGCCACGACGATCCCGTCCCTGGCCTGCAAGCGGCAGAAGCGGTGACCAATCCGCCGGTGAAGCTTCCCAAACGCCTTCGACCATCCGCCGATGGCAGACGAACTGACGACCCCGTCTTGCGCGAACATGCCTCTCCCTTCCTCGCTCCACCGGAAGGGTAGCTCAGGTACGAGCTAAGTGATGGTGTAGGGCACCTTCTAAGCACCCGGATGAATAGGGACAAGAGGGAAACCCACAGGCCACAAGACTCCGGAGCAAGAATTACTATGGTAGCGTGAGGCGGCAGGCGGTTCTACGATGAACAGGCAAGACTGCGGGAGGGAACAACGATGATGCCGAGCGGCAAACTTGTGGCGGCGATCCTCGCACTCGTGCTCGGCGCCCTCACCTTGACGGGCTGCGGCGGACTCGGGCAGAATGAGGGGCTCCTGCTCGCCAACATAGGTTGGGACGAGAACGTGGCGGTCTCCAACCTGTCGAAGGTTATCCTCGAGGATGAGCTCGGTTACGAGAGCGTCGAGATCCGCACGAATGATGATCTCGACTCGACCTACCGAGATGTGGCCAGCGGCGAGGTGGACGCCTTCCAAGACGTGTGGCTGCCCAACCAGGAGGCCTTGCTCGACCAGGTCGCCGAAGAGGTAGAGCACTTCGACCCGTGGTTTCTGGGCAAGACTAAGCAAGGCATGGCCGTCCCTGCCTACATGGATGTGAAGAGCATCCCCCAGCTTAACGGCACCGATGCGAAGTTCATCTTGGGCATCGAGCCGACCTCGGTGATGTTGCAGGAGGTCGGCAAAGAGGTCATCCCGGCTTACGACCTCGAGCAGAAGCTCGTGGCGGCACCCACCGCGGGCATGCTCGCCGAGGTCGAGCGCCTTTATACCTTCAAGGCTGAGTTCGCCTTCCTCGCCTGGTCGCCACACTGGATGAACCAGAAGTTTGACATCAGGTACCTGGAGGACCCCAAGGACGCCATGGGCCCGACGAACGACCCGGCTGAATGCTCGACGATCGTGCGCGAGGGGCTGCGGGAGGAGGACCCCGTGGCCTACGCGTTCATGGACGCGCTGGAGCTCACCGAGGAGCAGATCAACGACCTGGAGACCGTGATCAACAAGGAAGACGATCCTGTCGTAGGGGCGAGGCGATGGGCATCGGCGAATCTCGAGGTCGTGCGGCCGTGGATAGAGGCGGCGAGGAGCGCTCGGTAGCCCGATAGCGACTCGCTCATGGGTAACTTGGACCTAAGCAGCTGATAGAAGCCCTGGTCCCGCGGAGAACCCTAGTAGCTCTTTGCGCCAAGAAGGAGAGTGCCAGAAGTGTATTGTGAACAAGGTGAGATGATACCCTGCGGCAGCTATCTGAGGTGCGAGACGCTCATGGTTATTGGACCCAGGCTATTCAAGCTCCCGTATCTGATCCAGAGGAGAGAATTCATCCCTCCGATCTGTGTAGCGTCGTCAGAGTGATGTCATCCTCCTGCTCCCATCCCTGGCCAGCGAATGAGTAGAGTTCCTCTAGGAGAAAGTTGACTAGCTCCTCGCCGCTACCCACACTGTTGGCCGCAATCAGCCTTCGAAGCCGTGGAAAGCCGAACATCTCGCCTTCGGGATCGTGTGCCTCGATCAACCCGTCGCTGTAGAAGAAAACACTGTTACCGGCTTCCAGAACGAGCTCCTTCTGCTCGTAACCCATCCCCGGCATGAGACCCAAGGGCATCCCTCTCGCCCTGAGCTCGCGTATGCCACCATCGTGCCGCAGGTAGGGTGGGTCGTGGCCGGCGTTGGCGAAGCGGAGGCGTCCAGTTTCGGGGTCGAGAACAGCGTAGAAGCAGGTAATGAACATGTTGGGTGGGATGTCAGCGACCAGCGCGTCGTTCGCCCGCTTCAAGACCTCCGCCGGCGAGTCGGAGCTCTGGGC
>Ga0081538_10002473_pt1 | contig 18041 bp, 20 predicted proteins | sample TabmetS5T2R1_FD_71022 | JGI IMG/M metagenome (GOLD analysis project Ga0081538, IMG submission 71022) | Tabebuia heterophylla rhizosphere microbial communities from the University of Puerto Rico - S5T2R1 | ecosystem: Host-associated > Plants > Roots > Rhizosphere ... | reverse complement strand
GTCGTCACGGTAACCGAAGTCCAGCCCGCGGAGACGGTCACCGTCGTCGTCACAGAGACGGTGCCAGCAGCCCCGTAGAAGGCCCCGGGCGACGCTTTTCACGCTGGCTCGTTCCGCGTGGCTGTGACTCCCGGTCTAGTCGCTTCCCACGTCCGCAGGTGGAGGTCGAGTTCGAGCCTCGCCGCGTCCGGGCGAAGCGAGCGGATGGACACTCGAACCAGGCCCGGGGGCTTCGGCCTCGGGGATGCACCCCATCCGCCTGAGGAAGGCCACTAGTACCTTGACGCCCCGCCCCCACAAATCCGGCGATCCCACCCGGTACACCCTGCGCCTGGCGGCCGGCCGCCTGCGCATGCCGTGCCCTGCGCTCTCTGCGTTTCAAACTCTCAGGTAGCAGGTCGAGGTCGGACCTTGCACCGAAGGCGCGGGCCTCCGCCCGCACGCGATCACGGGCCGCATCCGACCTGGCCTGCATCCCCTCGGAGTCTGCCTGACGGGACGAACGGCCGAACCCTCTGCATCGCAGATCAGGAGAGGCGAGTTCCGGGCCCCAACCAAAGTCGCCTTCGCGGAAGCGGCGGAGAACTGGTACTGCCACGGCGTCCACGTCGGCGGCTCCCGCGGGCCGTGGAAGCGGTCCACCGCCCGCGACTACCGCTCGGCACCCGACCGCTGGCTCCTGCCGGCGTTCGGCCGGCGGCCGTTGCACGACGTCACGACGAGGGCGGTCGGCCAGTGGCGCGTCTTCGAGATTGCCGAGGGTCGGCTCCCGCGACGGACGGCGGTGAAGCTGACCGCGATGCTCCACGGCATCTTCGAGCGGGCCCGGCGCGAGTCCGACTTCCGAAGCAACCCGGTCGACGACCTCGAGCCGCTGAGGCTCGTGTACGACCCGGACTCGTACGACTTCTACGATCCGGAGGAGGTGTGGGCGCTCGTCCGCGCCGCCGCCTCCGACCAGGACGGCGCCGCCTACCTGACCGCTGCGTTCGCCGGACTGCGGCTCGGCGAGGTCGTCGGGCTTCGGGTCCGTGACGTCGACTTCGCTGCGACGGCGATCCGCGTGCTCGGGAGCGTCGATCCGCTTGCCGGTCGTGGGACCACGAAGGGAGGCCGTGGGCGTTCGGTGCCGATGGTCCCGGAGCTCGCCTTCGTCCTAGCACGGCTCCTCCAGCGCGACCACCACGTCGCGGACGAGGATCCACTGTTCCTCGGCGAGAAGGGCTGGCTCGACGGCTCGGCGCTGGGGCGCCCGCTTCAAGACAGCCCAGCGGCGAGCCGCCCTGCGGCCGCTCCGGTTTCATGACCTGCGGCATACGTTCGGCTCGCTCGCTGCCAGGGCGGCGGTCACGCGCGAGCTCCAGGAGCGGATGGGCCACGCAGACGCAAAGACGATGGCTCGGTACACCCACTACCGGCCCGCGGCGACGAAGCGGCACGGCTCGCACCGGCGTTCGCAGTCGCGGATCCTGCAAGCATCTTGGAAGCGAACGGCGTCCATACGGCTGCCGGCGGGTTCCACTCCGACGCAGCCGAAGGGCAGGAAAGCCCTGCTCAGGCTGCGTTTCCGCGGCAGGAGACGGAAAACGCTGACGCGGATTAGGCGCTTGCCATGCAGAAGGGTCGTGGGTTCGAGTCCCTTCATCCGCTCTAGAAGTACCTGCTAATTCGCAGGTTCCGTCGACGGGACGGCGCTGCATCATCGCGGGCAGGGGGCGCGCGACGTGCCTTGAAGTTCGTGGGATCAACGGTGCAAGCCGTGGCACGTCGCGTTGCCCACGCATGCCCCGTTGACGTGCCATGGCCGAGTATTGATTCGCTGGGGGAAGGCGCCCGCGCCGGGAAGGATCGGCGGTGCCCCGGCGTCTGCATCGAGAGAAGGACAAAACGATCTCAAACGGGAGGTCATCCAATGGGACGACTGCTCATCGCTGGTGCCGCCCTCGCCGCTCTCATCGTTGTCGTCGTTCTCGCGACCACGCTCGGGAGCGGTGGCGGCGGGGGTTTGGGCTACTAGCCTCGTGACGCCCTTGGACCGGCACCCTCACGCAGTGGAGGTGCCGTCCACCGAACCAAGAAACTGAGAAACCGCATGGACATGCGGTTTCTCAGTCCGAAGGAGCCGCCGAGGGCAGCTCCTTCGCGACCGTCGCTGATCATTCCACTCCGGTAGCGGTGAGCCCGGCGAGCGCGGATCCGGCCGTCGGCAGCGTGACGAGCACGCCGACCACGATTGCCAGCACGAGGCGGCGAAGGCGGGTCATGTCTCTCCCTTCAGGACGACAACAGTGTCTGGTCGTTCCCTTCGCACTCCGGCAACGTGGGGTTCAAGTAACCCGGTGAGAGCCGGCCTCGCAGACCGCTAAAGCGCGGGCGGGAGGATGCCGAAGAGACTGATGGTCTCGGTGCTGCGGCCCAAGTCCGCCGAGACCGAGGAAGGGCCGCCTCACGGGCGGCCCTTCCGTTCCCATGGAAGAACACGCGGTGCTTCGCCGTCCAAGAGGGTGATGTACGAAGGGATCAGGACAAAGATCGAAGTGCGCTCGCGGCGCGTTCGGTGATGTTCGCCGAGCTCGAGCGCTGCGGCCGCTGCCACCAGCGCTACCCCGGCGCGTTCGGACACCAGTGTCCGCATGAGTCCTTCGCCGTGAGGCGGGCGGACGAGATCGAGCAGGGGTTCAGAGCGTGGCTCGAGACCAACGAAGGTCGATTCGCCCAGTACTTGGCGTGGCGGCAGCGAGCCGGCTAGCGCCGCCCTAGACGTCCTTGTCGAAGCAGCGGTCGAGATAGCGCCCGAGGTCCGGCCCGTCGGGGCCGGCGAGCACGCCCTCGATCCAGGCCCGCCGCTCGAAGTCGACGATCTCGAGCTCCCAGACACACCCCGCCGGCTGGTTCTCGACCTGGGTGAAGGAGATCGACTCGCCCTTCGGGCTCACGTAGATCCGCTGGTGGAGCTCGTTCTCCGACTGCCACCAGTAGATCAGCGCAATGAAGAGCGAGCTCGCGTCGTGGGCGGTGGCGAAGCCGATGCCGTACCGCTCGTCGGCGACGGGAGGCTGCGGAAGGATGGACGCGGCCAGATCGCGCGTCGCCTCCACAAACGCCGGATCCGGCTCCGTGCCGTTCAGCGCGATACTGTAGAGCTTGAGCTGCCAGCCTTCCGCCTCTTCCCGGCGGACGAAGCGGACGTGGCGGGGCTTGTACGGGGCTTCGAGAGCAATCGTCGCTGCAGTCATGCCCCTCCCAACGCGCCGACGCTCCGATGTCTTCCGGAGGACGGTCGGCTACAGCTCGAGGCGGCGGCGGAGCTCGTCGAGCGGGATCGTGTCGGGCTCGTAGCCCTCGAGCCGGAGCGCTTCCTCCAGGTTCGCGATCAGTGCGTCGCGAAACGCGAGGTCGGCTTCGGCCCTGGCGACGATGTCGTCGAGGCGGCCGCGGACGAGCGGAAGCTCCTGCGCGGCTTCCACCCAGGCTTCCGGGGCCGGCGGCAGTGCTTTGATCAGCTCGGCGAGGCGGTGTTCGTCGTAGGCGGTCATCGGGTCTCCGTCAACTGGACGCGCCGGTGGTGGGATTTCTTCCCTCGAAGATCTCGCGCAAGCGGGCGAGGCAACGGGAGATCCGGCTTGCGATCGTCCCGGACGGGATCTCGAGCGCCACGCCGATGGTCTGGTAGCTCTCGTCCCGCGCGAAGAACCGGTCGAGGATCTCGCGGCAGTTCTCGGTGAGCTGGGCCATCGCCTCGTGCACGGCGAAGGCCTCGTCGAGCGTGGCCATCGCCTCGTCGACGCCACCCGGCATCGCCTCCGGGTCGATCAGGTCCTCCCGCGAGCTTGAGCGCAGATGGTCGATGCAGAGCCGGCGCGTCAGCTGCCCGATCCATGGCCGGATCGCCTCGTCGTCCCTCAGCCTGTCGAGGTGCTGGTAGGTGCGCGAGAAGACCTCCTGAAAGACCTCCTCGGCGTCTGCCGGGCGCAGCCGAAACGCCTGTGAGCAGATTGCGAAGACGTAGCGCGAGAAGCGGGCGACGAGCTCGCGCCAGGCATCCTCGTCGCCCACCCGGCACCGAGCGACGAGCTGGGCATCTGGGAGCGATGCAAGCTGCACGGCAGAAGTATTAAGCCGAAATCCTCGCTTGGGGGAAGATTTCGGCGGGCCCGATCGTCTTGTGGACGGCGATGGGAGGCTCTCGTGATGCGCCCTGAAACCCATCTGGATATCGTTCGGCAGCGCCACAGCGACCTGCTGCGGGAGGCGCGCGCCGGACAGCTGGCGGAGCGCCTCGGGTCGGTGCGAGGCGAGGAGCGGCGCTCGTTCCTCTCGCGGCTTCGACGCGAGCCCAACCCCTGCCCGCCGGCAGCCCAGCAGACGTCGAGCTAGGAACCACCCAGTCTCAGGCAAGGGTGGAGCCCCGGTAGGGGGCCGGGGCTCCTGCCCACCAACGCGGTATCAACCCCGGGACAAGGTTCGCGTCAGCGAGCGTGCTCCTATTCTGTGCAAATCTAACGGATCCTCTCAACCCCGCGTCGCCGAAAAGTTCGCTCGATACGATGTTTTCCTCGTCGGCGCGGTGGCCGAGTGGTTAGGCAGGGGCCTGCAAAGCCCCGTACACCGGTTCGATTCCGGTCCGCGCCTCTAGTTCGCGCAAATAGCGGGAAGTACCGAATCACTCCTTGGCCCAGCGCTCTCCCGCACGCCGCATCCCGGCGACGAGCTCGTCCTGCTCGGCGTGCATGTAGTAGTCCGACGTGGTCGAGATGGAGGCGTGCGCATGAACACGCTGGTCAGCTCGAGGTCGTTGCCGGCGCGGTCGCCGGCGTGGTGGCGAAGCTCGTGTATGGGGAAGTCGGCGACCCCGGCCAGGGTGAGGCAGCGCTTGAACCAGCGATTCGGTTCACCGTTCATGATCAGTCGGGGCACCGGGTGACGGTGTTCGCCGGCTCGCGGGAGCATCGTTTCACCACGCCGGCGGACTTCTCACACGGCTTCGCGCAGTTCCCCAACATGAGCTGCGATCCAGCGGGATCTTTCCTCGTGGTAGCCAGAGTCGGCCCCTACACGGCTCGTCAGACGTTCCCCGGCAGGAACCTCGTCTGCAGCCACGCCTAGCCGAGGCCTCATAGGTGGTCGCCCTCGATCACGAAACCGTCCCCCGGCTCCCTCGGCTCAACCTTCTCGAACCTCTGAAGCCGTCCGCCCATATGCTGGGCGATCCAGAGGGCGAAGGCGGCTGGGTGGTCCTCCTCAGGGATGCCGTGCTCGGCGACGTAGCGGTCGAAGTCGCGCAGGCTGGGCGAGTCGTCCCGCCCCTTTATACGCCTACTCGCAGTTCACGACGGTCTCACCCACACAGTCATCGGTGCCATTCCCACCGTCGAGAAAGTCGCTTCCGTTCGAGCCGAAGAGGACGTCGTCGCCGTCCCGGCCTTCGATGTGGTCGCTACCCGCGAAGCCCAGGAGGACGTTGTTGGCCGAATCTCCGATCAACGTGTCATCGTGGTTCGTGCCCATTGCCCGCTCGAACTCGGTAATCGCATCGAGCCCGATGAAGCTGCTCTGGGCCTCGCCTGCTGCGAAGTCGATGACCGCCGCCGTCGATCCGGATCCGGAACGCCCCGAGACCCAGTCGCTCCGCCCCGGGCCGCCGATCAACTCATCGGCTCCTTGCCCCAACACGAGGAAGTCGTTCCCGTCGCCGCCTCGCAAGACGTCGTCTCCCAAGTCATCGGTGAGGTAGTCGCCCCCGCTGCCTCCGCTGACCACATCGGCACCCGGCCCCCCGTGCACGAAGTCGTCACCATCCGCTCCGGCGTTGACTACGTCGGTGCCCTCACCGGCGTCGATGACGTCGCTGCCGGGGCCAGCCTGAACCGCGTCGTCACCCGTATTTCCGAAGAGAGTGTCGTCGCCATCGAAATCTCGAATCCGGTCGGCCCCGCCTCTCCCGAAGACAAGGTCGGATCCGGACCCGAGCAGGACGAAGTCGTCACCTGGGCCGGCGCCCACCCTGTCGTGGCCCGGGCCAGCGCAGATCACATCGTCGCCGCCCCCTGCCACGATCACGTCTCTTCCGCTACCCGCCCAGATGACGTCCCTTCCCGGCGTGCCCACGAGCCGCTCGCTCGCCGCAGTGCCGACGATCGTGCTCACCAGTCCACCACAGCTCTCCGTCGCCGCATTCGCAACGCCGCTTACCAGGAACGTCAGCGATGCGATGAAAACCCCAACCGCAAGCCTCATCCCGCCTCCTTCATCCCAGCCTTACACGGTGCCCGCGCACATGCAAGTCGCCCGCCGAACCAGCGGTTCGCTCACCCGCTCAAGCCCGCGCCGACCGACAGGCTCTGCCAACGCAGCCGCCGCAGCCTTCGGCCGCCGACCTGCCAGGCCGGCCAGGCAGGCGACCCCACGTCCGGAACCTCGGCGCAGTAACGAGCGTGCCAGCGGAGCGCAGCCCTTCGGAACCTCCGCGGATCGTCGACTAGCAGCAGGATGAGCTCGAGGGCGTCGGGGAGGCTGACGAAGTCGAGCTCGGCTGCGGCTGCGAGAGCGATCGTCGGGTTACCGGTGTCGAGCGCACGTCGGAGACGGCTGTAGGCGGAACCCTGCTAGGTCACGAGCGTCGTGCCGGTGCTGAGGATGGCACCGCCGCCGCTCTGCTGCATCGCCTTGATCTCGTGCTTGAGGCAGAAGAAGAGGCCCTTGAGGTTCGTCTCGATCAGCTCGTCGAAGGCGCTCTCGGTTCCCTCGGGATCTCGCTGAGCTCGAAGGAGAACACGCGCGTCACACCTATCCCAGCCGCCGCCGCCAAGCTTCGCCGGCGGCGCGGCCCTCGGGCGTGGCGAGGAAGTGCTCCAGCGGCACGTGGAGGAACGCTCCCCGGGACTCCGCGACCACCTCGTCTCCGTCGCGGAGCTCTGCGTCGATATGGATCCGGCGCCCGCGGCTGTCAGTCACCCAGGCGGCCAGAATGAGCTCGTGGTTGATGACGACGGGCCGGCGGTAGCGGACGAAGATCCGGGCGGTCACCGCCGGGAAGCAGTGCCAGGTGGCGAGGAGGCCGCTGGCCTCGTCCAAGGCGGCCGCGACGAGGCCACCGTGGACGATTCCCGGCCCCGCCTGGTGGTGCTCCCCGAAGGTGACGACGGCGTCGTAGCGCTCGATCCCCGCGGCGGCCGGCTGGGGGAGATGAAGGCCCTGCGGGGCGTCGCCGCAGCCCCAACACGCCGGGTCGTGGTGGGGCGGGATCGCCACTGCGTTAGCGAAGACCGCCGCGCTCGAAGTGGGCGCGGTAGAAGTTCTCCGAGCCCGCCGTGGCCATCGCCGCGGAGGCCGAGATCTCCAGAGAGAGCGTGGCAGCGGCCACGATCTGTGCCAGACGGTAAACCTTGCCGGGCCCGTCGCAGCCCATCAGCCGAAGCCACGAGCGGGCGTAGGGAAGGGTCGTGCCCCCGCCGACCGTCGCGACCTCGAGGCTGGCCAGGCGCATGGAGACGTGCAGACCGGCGTCCGTCCGGTGCGCCGTCCCGTGCGCCATCGAGCTCGTCCCGACCATGCCGATGTCCTGCCCCGTCGCGGTGAAGAGCGCGGCGATCCCGGTCGCGGGCGTGAAGGCGACGGATTGCATGCCGGACGCGATCGCGCCGTGCGTCCCCACGAACGCCAGCTCGGCGAGGTCGTCCAGCGAGGTCTTGAGGACGCGACGGGCGGCGTCCTCGGTGAGCGTCGCCTCGGCAACGACCGTCTTCCCGTGGCCGCCGCGCTCGAAGTAACGTGCCGACGGCTTCTTGTCGCCGCCCATGTTCCCCTCGAGCATCGAGCGGGTGGGCCGGATCGGCGCCCGCTCGAGCACAAAGCCCTGGTTCAGCGCGTACGAGTTGCGGGTGATCATGTTCATGCCGCAGGCATCGCCGGTGGTGTACGCGTACATGACGTGGCACATCGGGCCGACGACGTGCGTCTCGATCTCGCGGAGCTTCGCGTGCTTCGAGAGGTTGGCCACGGGCTCCGAGGCGAGCCAGGCCTGCATGTCCTCGAGCTGGCCCTCGATCCAGGCGGAGAACGCGACCGCCTGGGCGACGTCCTCGAAGAGGAAGGCGGCGGCGCGGGTGATCCGGTCCTTGAGGACGTACGTGCGGAAGCCGCCCGACTCGCCGACCGCGCGAGCGCCGCGGTAGAGGGAGATCGAGAGCCCGCCCTCGGTGTTGGCGAGCGGGACGTAGACGCCCTCCCGTGCGCGCCCGCGCTCGACGAGCCGGCCTTCGGGCTCCTCGAGGGCGTAGTCGCCGAGCTCGACGTCGATCGGCCCGACGACGGCGACGGGGACGAGCGCGACGCCGGTGATCGCCTCCGTGGCCTTGGCGAAGGGCGTGAGGTCGTGCGCGAAGACGTCGCCTTCGCCGTCGAGCCGCGGCGCGAGCTCCTTCTGTCGCGCGCGGATCGAGTCGGGGTCGTTCTTGCGGGGCCAGCGCCGAAGCTCCACGGCGTCACTTTAGAAGGCGCGGCAGCCAGCGGGGGACGGCGGCGCGGTAGGCCTCGTACTCCTCGCCGAAGCGCTTGCGCAGGCCGGGCTCCTCGACGAGCGGGATGTACACCGCGTTCACCGCGAGCACCGCTGCGAACCAGATCAGGAGGCCGGGCGACGCAAAGAGGGCCGACTCGCCGAGGAGGATGAGGAGGACCCCGTCGATCATCGGATTGCGAACGTACCGGTAGGGACCGCGGATGACGAGTCGCTTCGTTGGATCCCAGGGTGCGAGCGTTCCGCCGCCCACCGTCGCGAAGAGCCCCACGGTCCAGGCGACGAGGCCGAGTCCGAGCGCGATCAGGAGAGCTCCGACCAGGACGAGCGCCCAGCCGGCGCGCGCGACCTCGCTTCCCCAGAGGATGATTCCTGGCACGACGACGGTGACGACGAACGGGCAAAGGCCGATCGCGCGGAGGTGCCGCCAGACGCTCACCGATGGATGATGCCCGTCGGTCGGTTACGCTCCCCGGCCGTGGCGGTCACGCTCATGGACGGGAAGGCCCTCGCTGCGCGCGTGCGCGCGGAGGTGGCGCGCGACGTCGGAGTGCTCGGGCGTCCCATCGGGCTGGCGACGGTGCTCGTCGGGGAGGACGAGGCCTCGGCGCTCTACGTGCGCCGGAAGGAGGAGGCGTGCCGGGAGGTCGGCATCGAGCCGATCCACCACGAGCTGTCCGTCGACACCCGCGAGGGCGAGCTCCTCGACCTAGTCGCCGAGCTGAACGCCGACGAGCGGGTCACCGGGATCCTCGTCCAGCTCCCGCTTCCCGGCCACATGGACGAAGGGCGCGTCATCGGCGCGATCGCACCGATCAAGGACGTGGACGGCTTCCATCCGGCGAGCGCCGGGCACCTGCTTCAGGGCGAGCCGACCTTCGTCGCCGCGACGCCGGCCGGGATCATGGAACTCCTGAGGGCGTACGAGATTCCGCTCGAGGGCGCGCGGGCGGTGGTGGTCGGACGGTCCAACATCGTCGGGAAGCCGATGGCGCTGCTGCTCCTCGCCGAGAACGCCACGGTGACCGTGTGCCACAGCCGCACGCGAGGCCTCCCGGAGGTCGCGCGGAAGGCGGACGTCGTCGTCGCGGCGGTGGGCCGAGCGAGGATGGTTACGCGCGAGATGGTGAAGGAGGGAGCGACCGTGATCGACGTCGGGATCAACCGCGTCGACGGGAAGGTCGTCGGGGACGTGGCCGAGGACGTCCGCGAGGTGGCCGGCCACCTGACGCCGGTACCCGGCGGCGTAGGGCCGATGACGATCGCCAGCCTCCTTCGCAACACGGTTCGTGCCGGCCGCTACCAGGCCGGGCTGCTTGCCTTCCCGGGCGGCTGAGGTTAGGCTGCGCGCGCCGCGATCAGCGGTTGTGCCGGATGCGACGGTTCCAAGCCGGGCCGTCGTTTGTGTGAAGGAGGACAGTTCCGTTGGCTGAGGGCACCGTGAAGTGGTTCTCGAACGAGAAGGGGTACGGGTTCATCGAGCGCGAGGGGGGAGACGACGTCTTCGTGCACCACAGCGCCATCGAGATGGACGGGTACCGCACCTTGACCGAGGGCCAGCGCGTCCAGTTCGACGTCGAGCAGGGCGACAAGGGCTTGCAGGCAAAGAACGTTACGCTGCTCTAAGGCCCCGAACCGAATGACGCTTCGCCGGTGCGGCGTCCTGGGTGAGTGCGATGCAAGGACGAGTTCCTGCCGGAACTCGTCCTTCTGATGCTGTCCCACCCACCCGCGTTCGGAGCCGGAGGCTACGGGCGCAACCGAGGCACCGCAGCGTGCCGCCCAGGGCGTCGCGACGGCATAAGGCTTCGTTCGGGTTCGAGGCCTAGGCCAGCGAAGGTTCGATTGCCACGACGGGCCCCGCGAGGGCCCTCGCATATCTACGGCGATTTCTAGACTGGAGGCTGGATGGCGATCACGAAGGACGATGTGCTGCACGTCGCCGAGCTGGCGCGGCTCGAGATTCCCGAGGACGAGGTCGACGCGGTGCGCGACCAGCTCGGCGCGATCCTCGAGGCGGTCGGAAAGGTCTCGGAGCTCGAACTAGCCGACGTCGAGCCGATGACCCACCCGCTCGACCTCGTGAACGAGTGGGCTGAGGACGAGCCGCGGCCGTCGCTGACGCAAGAGGAGGCGCTCGCCAACGCGCCCGACCCGGCCGAGGGCAGCTTCCGCGTGCCCGCCGTCGCCGGGTGAGGCCCGTGTCCGTGTCGTCGGCGCGCTTTCGTCACACGTTCTGCCACTCTTGGCACGATCCGCGCGTGAGGCGCGCGCTTTTCCTGGTTACGCTCAAAGCGGGTGGAGGCACGGGGTGGCCCCTCAGGCGGCCGGGGTGGCCGAGGCCGTGATCGACACTCTGAGGCTGACTGCCGAGGAGGCGGCAGGGCTGCTCGAGCGCGGCGAGGTATCGGGCCTGGAGCTGGCCGACGCCTACGTCGAGGCGATCGAGGCGCGCGACCCGGAGCTGCACGCGTACCTCCACGTCGTCGGCGAGCGAGGGGAGGGCGTCCCGATCGCGCTCAAGGACGTGATCACGACGAAGGGCGTCCCGACGACGGCGGGCTCGAGAATCCTCGTCGGCTACACGCCCGTCTTCGACTCGACCGTCGCCGGCCGCTGCAAGTCGGCTGGGCTCCCCCTCCTGGGCAAGACCAACCTAGACGAGTTCGCGATGGGCTCGTCCACCGAGAACTCCGCCTTCGGGCCTACGAGGAACCCCTGGGATCCCGAGCGGGTGCCGGGCGGGTCCTCCGGCGGCTCGGCGGCCGCCGTCGCAGCTGGGCTCGCGCCCTGGGCGCTCGGCACCGACACCGGCGGCTCCGTGAAGCAGCCGGCGGCCCTCTGCGGCGTCGTTGGCCTGCGCCCGACGTACGGCACCGTCTCTCGCTACGGGATCGTCGCGTTCGCGTCCAGCCTCGACCAGGTCGGCCCGCTGACGAAGACCGTGCGCGACAACGCACGCCTGTACGGGCTCATCGCCGGCAAGGATCCCTGCGACTCGACGACGGTCGAGCTGCCCGAGCCCGTGGCGGTCCCGGAAGGCGAGGACCTGCGCGGCGTCCGCATCGGCATCCCCAGGGAGATGAACGAAGCCGAAGGGATCGACCTGGGCGTGAGCGAGTGCGTCAACGCCGCCATCCAGCTCATGGAGGAGCTCGGCGCCGAGGTCGAGGAGACGAGCTTGCCCCGCTCGGTCGACTACGGCCTCGCGTGCTACTACCTCGTCGCCCCGGCCGAGGCGAGCTCGAACCTCGCGCGCTACGACGGCGTTCGCTACGGCTTTCGGGCCGAGGCGAACGGAGATCTCACCGAGCTCTACTCCCGCACGCGCTGGGAAGGGTTCGGGGCCGAGCCGAAGCGCCGCATCCTCCTCGGCACCTACGCGCTCTCCGCCGGCTACTACGAGGCGTACTACGGCCAGGCGCAGAAGGTCCGCACGGTGATCGCGCGCGAGCACGCGGACGCCTTCGAGCGCTTCGACGTGCTCGTCAGCCCCACGTCTCCCACGGTCGCCTTCCGCCTCGGGGAGAAGGTCGAGAACCCACTCGCGATGTACCTCTCCGACCTGCTCACGATTCCGTCGAACATGGCGGGACTGCCGGGCATTTCCATCCCGTGCGGCCTCTCCGACGGCCTGCCCGTCGGGTTGCAGCTGATCGGGCCGCAGTTCTCGGAGAACACGCTCTTCCGCGTCGGCCATGCGCTCGAGCAAGCCGTCGGCTTCGACTACGTCCCGGAGCGCCTCAAGTGAGCTGGGAAGCGGTCATCGGCCTCGAAATCCACGTCCAGCTGAAGACGCGGACGAAGATGTTCTGCCGCTGCGCGAACGTCTGGGGCGAGGAGCCGAACACGCGCACGTGCCCGGTGTGCCTCGCGCACCCGGGCACGCTGCCGGTGCCGAACCGGACGGCGATCGAGTGGGCGATCAAGCTCGGCCTCGCCCTCGACTGCCGGATCGCCGAGCGGGCGCTCTTCCACCGGAAGAACTACTTCTATCCCGACCTGCCGAAGGGCTACCAGATCTCCCAGTACGACTTCCCGCTCGCCTCCGGCGGCCGCTTCGTCCTGCCCGCCCCGGACGGTGACCGCACGATCGGCATCGTCCGCGCGCACCTGGAAGAGGACGCCGCCAAGACGGTTCACGTCGGCGGCGCGGCCGGGCGGATCAGCGGCGCCGAATCCTCGCTCGTCGACTTCAACCGCGGCGGCACCCCGCTCGTGGAAATTGTCGCCGAGCCGGACGTGCGCTCCGGCGAGGAGGCGCGGCGCTTCCTCCAGCTCCTCCGTCAGACGGTCGTCGAGCTCGGCATCTCCGACGCGGAGATGGAGAAGGGCTCGCTTCGCTGCGACGCCAACGTCTCCGTGCGGGAGACCGGCGAGGAGGGCTACCGCACGAAGACCGAGCTCAAGAACATGAACTCCTTCAAGTTCGTCGCGGACGGGATCTCGGCCGAGGTCGAGCGCCAGATCGCGCTGTACGAGGCCGGCGGGGAGGTGGTGCAGCAAACGCTTCACTTCGACCCGCAGAAAGGGACGATCGCGCCGCTCCGCTCCAAGGAGGAGGCCCACGACTACCGCTACTTCCCCGAGCCCGACCTCGTCGCGGTGGAGCCGCCGGAGGAGATGGTCGAGCGCGCCCGTGCGGAGATCGGCGAGCTCCCCGGGGCGCGGATCCGCCGGCTCGAGGAGGAGGTGGGCTTCGACCTCGCCTATGGACTGGTGACGAGCGGCCGCGACGGGCTCTACGTCAGGGTGACCGGGGACGACCGGCGCGCGGTCGCCAACGTCCTCATGAACCAGCTGGCCGCCGCGGGAGTCGACCTTGCGAAGGTCGACGGAGACGAGCTCGGCAAGCTGATCGAAGCCCGGTCCGCGATTCCGCGCCGGGCCTTCCTCGACGCGCTGGCGGCCAGCGCGGACCCCGACTTCACCGCCGAGCGCTTCTTGAGCGAGACCCGGGTCTCGGATGCCTCGGAGCTCGATCCGGTGATCGAGGAGATCCTGGCCGCCAACCCGGGCCAGGTCGAGGCGTATCGCGGCGGCAAGGAGGGGCTGCTCGGCTTCTTCGTCGGCCAGGTGATGAAGGAGACGCAGGGGAAGGCCGATCCGCGGGTCGTCAACGAGCGGCTGCGCGAGAAGCTCGGCGCCTAAGCGTCGCTCGCCTTCGGCTCGCTCCAGTGGGGGGAAACCATGTTTCCCCCCACGTGCCCCCTTCTTTGAGACAGTGAGGGAACCTCCCGGTTCCCTCACACACCCTCCCCACGCTCATAGGCCAAGAGTTGGCCTATGACGCCTCGCGCGGCCAGAGAAGCCAGGCGGTGATCGCCGCCGCCACGATCGAGCCGCTGAGGCCGAGGGCGAGGTCGCCCAGCGTGTCTGTGTAGGCGGTCTCGAGCTCCGGCGAGTCGCGGATGAAGGTCGCGTACTCGGCGAACTCCCACAGGATCGCGAGCAGCGCGCCGAAGCCGACGCAGAGGCCGGCGGTCGCCAGGCGGCCGACCGGGAGCCGCAGCAGGAGCTGACCGAAGGCGAGGACGAGGATGGCCCAGTTGACGAAGTGGGTGGCGTCGTCCCACCAAGCGACCGTGTCGTAGAGATCGAACGCGTTCGAGGCCGTGTCGATCACGAACGGGAGCGTCCAGAGGATGTCGAGCGCGTACGGGTACTGGCTCGGCCGACGTCTCGACACGAGCCACCAGGCGACCGGGACGACCAAGACCGCGAGCGGGTAGACGATCGCGCGCGCAGTCATGGCCTTGCCCTCGAACCGCGCGGCCTCCGGGAAGGCGAGGGCGACGAGGAGGAGCCCGACGAGAGCCGCCTTGAGGGCGATGCTCACCCACAGTGGCCAGCGGCGCATCGGTGCCATCGTCCCCGACCGACCGGCCGCCGTCCAGCCGCCGGGCCCTCGGGTCAGCGACGGAGGCGGGCGAGCGCGCGCCGGGCCGGGGCCAGCGCTTGCGCTTGCTCGAGCACGGGTCGGAAGAGGTCGCCGTGGCGCTCGATCCGCGCGAGCGCTTCGGCCATGCCGAAGTCCCGCGGGGAGACGTCCTCGGTCAGCTCCTCCCATCGGAGCGGCATGGATACGGGCGCTCCGGGCCTCGGCCGCACGGAGTAGGCGCTCGCGATCGTCTTGCCCCAGCCGTTCTGGCGAGCGTCGAGGAAGACGCCTTGCCGCTTTGCCTTCCGCCACTCGGTCGTGACCAGGCCCGGGTGCCGCTCGGCCAGAACCGAGCTGACGCCTTCGGCAAACTCCCGCGTGACCTCGTAGCTCGACCGCCGCACGATGGGAACGAGCACGTGGACGCCGTCGGCACCGCTCGTCTTCACGTAGCTCGAGAGTCCCAGCTCTTCGAGGAGGCCCCGAACCAGGTGGGCGACGCGCACGCCGAGGCGGAACTCTCCGTCCGGAGGGTCGAGGTCGAAGAGGACGAAGTCCGGCCGCTCCGGGCGGTCGACGCGCGAGTACCAGGCGTTCATGTCGATGCAGTGCATCTGCACCATCCAGAGGAGGGCGAGCTCGTCGTTCACGACCGGAAAGTCGACGAGCCGCGACTCTCCCTCGCGCGGCCACGTGCGGAAGCGCTTCGTCGGGACCCAGCTTGGCATCCCCTTGGGCGCGTCCTTCTGGAAGAAGAAGCCCCCGGCGGCGCCCTCTCGGAAGCGCTTCATCGTGAACGGCCGGCCGCGCAGGTGCGGGACGAGCGTGGGGGCGACGGCGGCGTAGTAGTCCCAGAGGTCGCCCTTGGTTACGCCGTCCTCGGGGAAGAGAACTCGGTCGGCGCTCGAGAGGCGCACCTCGCTACGACCCCGCCGTACGGTCCGCTCGGCCTTCTCGGTCACCCGGACAGCATGCCCGGAAAGACGGAAGGGCGGCCATGAGGCCGCCCTTCCCGCACGCTTGCAAGCGTTTCGGATCGTTAGTCCATCGTCTGCGGGTTCAGGTGGTCGACCAGGTTCGGCCTGGCGGGCCTCTGGATGTTCGTCCGGTACACCACCATGCCCTGCGCGAGGGCGTTGTTGGTGACGCCGTCCGATGCGTAGACGGGGATCCCGGGCCCGTTCTTGAACAGCGGGCCCGTGTACGGGTACGCGGACCAGGTGCCCGAGTTCCTCGCCGGGTCGTTGTACGCGATCTCCCTCGGCCTCGTGGGCCTGGTGAAGTCGATCACGTTGGCCCCGCCCGTGTACCAGGCGTTGACGAGCAGGTCGCGCTGGATGCCCATGACCTGCATGCCCATGTGCGCGGAGCAGTACTCGCCCGGCGCGGACGAGGGCCGCAAGTCTCCGACGTGGAACTCACTGAAGAACTCCCCAGTCTCCGTGTCGGAGAAGAACATCCTGCCGGTCTTGTGCGTTCCTCCGGCCGGGTTCCACGGCCGCGGCTGGTAGGTCGTCATCGGCGGACAGCCGCTCCCGAAGGACTCGTCGACCGTGTTCAGCACGGTCCCCTCGTTGTTGAACATCGCGGAGTGGAAGAAGTCGACCGCTCCAGGGATGTTCCCGGTGCCGCCCGAGCTGACCTCGTCGTCCACGATCGAGATTGGGTTCTGCGTGTCCGGGATTCCGTTCGCGCCGATCTCCCACACCTGAGCCTGCTCGGCGCAGGCCCCGCCGGCGAGGCGATGCTCGACGTGGACGACGATGTCGTGGCAGGCGACTGCGGCGGGCTCGAAGGGGGGCGAGGGGAGACCCTTTTCACCCCACTCCATCCTGCCGTCCGGGTCGCCCGGATAGCTGATCGCGGGCTGCACGTCGAGCTCCTGGGCCGCCGCCGGGTTGGCGAGTGGCACCTCGACGATCTGGATCACGCCGTGGAGCGGATTGGCCGGGCTTCCGGGGTCTTCGTCGTACGGGTTGGCCGTGTTCAGGAACTCGGTGTCACCACACGTGGGTCCGGCCCCCAGCGGGTACGACGACACGTAGACGATCAGCCTGCCCGGCTCCTCGGGCCAGAGCGTGATCGTGTGTGCGCCGCAGTCCGTGTACACGGACTTGACCTGCTGGATGCTCGTGAAGGGATTCGCCGGATCGTCGCTCATCGTGAAGACCCGGACGCCCTCCCAGCCGGTCGGAGTGCCGCCCGCCACCCGGGCTGCACCACACTCCGGCGAGGCCATGGTGGTGTCCACGGCGAGGAGCATCAGGTCGGCGACCCCGTTTCCGTTGCGGTCCCACAGGATCGGGTCGTTTTGGGCCCCGTCACAGGCGAAATCCCTCACCAGCTGCGGGGCGGCGGGGTTGGAGATGTCGAAAATCCGCACGCCGCCGCGAGGCCCGGTACCCGGCGGGAACCCGGTAGAGCCGGTGTAGTAGCCGACGAAGGCATGGTCGCCCCAGAAAGCCAGATCCGAGTTGGTCGCCTGGTTCGGAGACGTGAACAGCCGCTCCATTTTCTTGCTCGCGTCGGTGGCTGGCTGCGCGCCGGTCGTTCCCGCGAGTAACCCCAGCGCGACAAGCGTGAGCACGAATAACCGCAGGGTAAATCTCATGAATCCCCTCCTCTGGAATCGACGGGGGCGTGCAGTCAAGCGCCTCGGCGGATGGCGAATCTGCCTCGTCTCTCGATAGAGCCCGCACCACCTGGAGACGCCCCCAGCACGTCCCACCTCCCCTATCGGTGTCCGGCAGTCTTCTACGCCTGCGGCTCGCTGTCAAACGGATTTGGATCCACGTGCTCGGACGAAGCTCGCGTAGAAGAGCACGGCTGCGACCGGACAGCATCCCCTCAGGAACGGAAGGGCGGCTCTGAGGCCGCCCTTCCGCACGCTTGCGAGCGTTCGAAGTGCTAGTCCATGGTTTGCGGGTTCAAGTGGTCCACTAGCTTGGACTTGCCGGGCTTCGGCAAGAGCGCGCGGAACACCACGGTGCCCCTTGCAGTGGGCGGATCCTCCACCCCGTCCGAGGCGTAGACGGGAATGCCGGCGCCCTTGAACATCGGGCCCGTGTACGGGTATGCGGACCAGTTGTCCGAGCCGAAGGTCCCGGCGAACTTGTAGTACGCGATCTCCTTCAGGTTCACCGGATCGCTGAAGTCGATCACGTCGACGCCGCCGGTGTACCAGGCGTTCACCAGCAGGTCCCGGTTGACGCCCATGACAGCCATGCCCATGTGGGCCGAGCAGTACGAGTCGGGGTCGGCTTGAGGCCGCACGTCACCGACGTGGAACTCACTCAGGAAGTTGCCTTCCAGGTCCGAGAAGAACATCCGCCCGGTCTTGTGCGTACCGCCGGCGGGGTTCCACGGCCGCGACTGGTAGGTCGTCATCGTCGGGCAACCACTGCCGAACGACTCGTCCACCCAGTTCACGACGGTTCCCTCGTTGTTGAACATCACGGAGTGGAAGAAGTCGATCGCTCCCGGGAATTGTCCCGTGCCGCCCGAGCTGACCTCGTCGTCACCGATCGAGATCGGGTTGGCCGTGTCCGGTAACCCGTTCGAGCGGATCTCCCACACCTGCCCTTGCTCGGCGCACGCGGCTCCGGCCAGGCGATGCTCGACGTGAACGACGATGTCGTGGCA
>Ga0081538_10002472_pt1 | contig 18043 bp, 19 predicted proteins | sample TabmetS5T2R1_FD_71022 | JGI IMG/M metagenome (GOLD analysis project Ga0081538, IMG submission 71022) | Tabebuia heterophylla rhizosphere microbial communities from the University of Puerto Rico - S5T2R1 | ecosystem: Host-associated > Plants > Roots > Rhizosphere ... | reverse complement strand
GGTGGACCGACGAGGACGGCGACTTCGCCTTATGCCTCGCGCGGCCCGTCTCGAAGGGGCGGGACGCCGCGTAGAACTCGATCCCTGCGGCTGACGAGCGCCGCGGCGGTGACGGGGTCGTAGTCGCCCCGAAGCCCGCGTCCGCTCTTCACGCCGAGCGCGCCCGTCTCGACGACGCGTGCGATCGAGGGGGAAGGCTCCCGCTCGGACGCGAGCTCGGGCCAGAGGTTGGCCGCGACTGCGGCGTGGACGTCGAGGCCGGCGAGGTCCATCGCCTCGAACGGCCCGATGCCTGCCCAGCGCGTGCCGAGCCCGTGCGTGACGGCACGGTCGACGTCCGCATAGGAGCAGACACCGGCGTCCACGAGCGAGTACGCCTCCCGCAGGAGCGCGTACTGAAGCCTGTTGGCGACGAAGCCGGGAACGTCTCTGCGAACCACGACGGGCGCCTTGCCGAGCTCCTCCATCCAGCCGGCGAGAGCGGCAAGCGTCTCGGGAGCGGTGCGCTCGCCACCGACGACCTCCACGAGCTCGACGAGGTCCGCCGGGTTGAACCAGTGCAGCCCGGCGAAGCGCTCGGGCCGCCGGAGAGCTCCCGCAAGCGCCGCCAGGGGAAGAGAGGACGTGTTCGACGTCAGGATCGCCTCGGGCGAGGCGACCTCCTCCGCACGGGCGAGGAGAACGCGCTTCGGCTCGGGCTCCTCGACGATGGTCTCGACAACCAGCTCGGCCCCTGCAAGCGCGTCGTCCGTGGAGGTGGTCAGCCGCACCCGAGCCGCCGACTCGCCGAGCCGCTCGCGCGCCGCGTCGAGTCTCGACTCGCGCCGCGAGCAGAGACGCACCGACGAGCCTGCGTCCGCGAAGACGAGCGCGATGCCGGCGCCCATCGTGCCCGCGCCGACGACGGCAACTTCCCGCGGGAGCGTCACGTAAGAGATCGTAAGGGCGGAGAGGGAGCGGCGGCGCTAGCGTGGCCGGGATGGTGGACACCGATTCGCGCCCATTCCCGGGTCGGGTCGTCCTCGTGCTCGTCGTTTTCAGGCTGATGCTCGGGCTCCTCTTCCTCTCCGTCTGGGGCTCGAACCTCGACAAGGGCCTCTACGATCCCGGGCCGTACGCCAACCTGATCGAGTTCTACGCCGACGAGGGGGAAGCGCCGGGCTTCTGGCGGGAGATCATGCGGCTCGTCGCCGACAACGCCGCCGTCGCCGCGCCGCTTCAGCTCGTGGGCGAGCTCGCGCTCGGCGTCCTGCTGCTCGTCGGGCTCGCGACGCGGCCGGCGGGAGTCGCGGCCGGCCTCTTCCTGACAGCGCTCTGGGTGAGCGAGATCGGGGCGCCGGACGAGTGGGCGTGGTCGCTCGTCTTTCCGGCGCTGGCAGCCTTCGCCGTCGCGCTCCTCTCGGCGGGTCGCTACTACGGACTCGACGGCCTCTTGCTGGGGCGCGCGCCGTTCAACCGACTCCCTCGCTGGGCGACCGGGTGACCTCTCAGGGCAGCTCGATGGTCGCCGGAGCGCCGAGAGGCAGGAGCCGGACTACGTCGAGCCTCGCGTCGGCGAGGACGCGGATCGTGTGCGGAGCTCGGGCCGGCTCGAAGAAGAAGTTGCCGGCCTCGTAGACCTTCGTCCCGTTCTCGTCCTCGATCTCGACGCTTCCGGATTCGACAGTGTTGAACGTGGGGCCGCCGTGCGTGTGCCGGGAGCGAAAGCCGGCCGGCAGGACGACGGTCTCCGCCCGCACGTCGACCGGTCCGGCTGGGAGCGCACTCAAGGTGCCTCCGCCGCGAACGGCCGGGGAGGGCTCCCCGTCGCCGTCGAGGATCCGGTCGCCGGCGACGCCGAGGACGATGCCTAGGGCGAGAGCGAGCACGACGACGAGCGCGAGACGCACCGGCCAAACGAGCCTAGTCACCGAGCCGAGGGCGGTCGTCAGAGTTAAGAAGACCGTAAGCACTCGCCCGAGCGGAAGCTGTTAGAACGCACCCACGGCGATGGACGCGGGCTCCGTAGTGGCAGCCATCCGCGACGAGGCGGCGCCGCAGATCGCCGCCGAAGCGCGTTCGGTCGACCACGACCGGGCGTTTCCCGCCGCCGGCCTGCAGGCGCTTGCCGGTGTGGGCGGCTACGGCCTCGTCGTCCCGGAGCCCGCGGGCGGCGCGGGCGGATCCGTGAGCGCGCTCGTCGAGGCGTGCGATGTGGTGGGGGCGGCCTGCGCATCGACGGGGATGGTGTTCCTCATGCATTCGGTCACCGCCGCGACCGTGGCCGGCGGGGGCGGCGAGAACGCCGACCGCTACCTCCGTTCCATGGCCGCCGGCGAGATGCTCGGGACGCTCGCGTTCAGCGAGCGCGGGACGGGCGCCCACTTCTACGCGCCGGAGCTCCGCGCGAGCCCCGCCAACGGCAGCATCCATGTCTCCGGAAGGAAGACGTTCGTCACCTCGGGAGGGTACGCCGACCTCTACCTGCTTCTCGTCCAGGGCGACGCCGACGGCCTCGACTGCTACGCAGTCGATGGGACGAAGGACGGGCTGAGCTTCGACGGCGCCTGGCTCGGCCTCGGCATGGCCGGGAACTCGAGCGTGGCGATGGAGCTCGACGTCGATCTTCACGAGGAGGCGCGGATCGGCGCGCCCGGCCAGGGCCGGGAGCTCGTCTTCACCGTCGTCGCCCCGTACTTCCTCCTCGGTCTCGGCGCGGTCAACGCCGGCATCGCGCGCGCGGCGGCCGAGGCTGCGATCGGTCACGCGCGCGACCGCCGCTACCCCGATGGAAGCTCGCTCGCCGAGATCCAGTTCGTCCAGCACGAGCTCGCTGCGATGGACTCCCGCGTTCGCTCGGCCCGTCTCCTTCTCGACGAGGCGGCGCAGCTCGGGGAGGCAGGAGACGAGGCCGCCCTCGTCGCGATCATGGAGGCGAAGGTGGCCGCGACCGAGACGGCCGTGGAAGTGACCCAGCGGGCGCTCGAGGTCTGCGGCGGCCAGGGATACACGCCTGCGCTCCCGATCGAGCGCCATCTGCGTGACGCTCGCGCGGGCACGGTGATGGCGCCCACGAACGCGGTGCTCAAGAGCTGGATCGGGAAGGCGCTCGCCGGCCTGCCGGTCCCTTGACGCGGATGTGCTACCGCGTCGGCGCCGTCGCCTACGACCCGCGGGTGGTCACGATTTGGGAGGGCTTCGGCCGCTGGTTCGGAGCGCAGGGCCTCCCGCTCGACTACACGCTCTATTCCTCGTACGAGGCGCAGGTGGACGCGCTCTTCGCTGGGGAGATCGACGTCGCCTGGAACACGAACCTCGCCTACGTCCGGGCGCGCCAGCGTGCCGGCAAAGCCTGCCACGTCCTCGCCATGCGCGACACGGATCGCGACTGGACGAGCCTCGTGCTCGTTCGGTCGGGCACGGCGTCGAGCCTTGAGGACCTGCGCGGCCGGCGGGTGGGCTTCGGGGACTCGGACTCGCCGCAGGCCTGGATCCTCCCGGCCTTTGCCATGCGGCGTGAAGGCCTGGACCCATGCCGCGACATCCGCGCGGAACGGCTCGATCGCGACGTCGGCAAGCACGGGGACACGGGGAGGGCCGAGCTCGCCCAGTTCGAGCGACTGCGGGCGAACGAGCTCGACGCGTGCGTCGTCTCCAACTGGACGCTCGAGGCGCTACGGGACGGCGGCGGGGATGAGGGGCTCGCGGTCGCCTGGACGTCGCCTCCCTTCCATCACTGCAACTTCACGGCGCTTGACTCGGGAACGGCCGACCATGAGGCTTTCCGCGCCCTGCTCTTTCGGATGGACGTCGCCGAACCCACGCTCTGCGAGGCGATGCGCCTCGAGAACGTCACCCGCTGGGTCGAAGGAGACGAGTCCGGCTATGCGGACCTCGTCGAGGCCGTACGGTGGCTCGACGGGTAGGACTTCTTTGCCTGCTCGCAGTCTTCGTCCTGGCCGGAGGGTGCGGCGGCGGCGATGCGGACGAAGCAGGCGCACCGGTGGCGTACGAGGAGGTGCAGGCGGTCTTCGAGAAGTACGCGTGCACGGGCTGCCATCCGGGCGTGAACTCCTCGCTCGACCTCACCCCGGAGAGCTCGTACGAGCAGCTCGTCGGCATCCAGGCGCTCGAGGACCCGACGCTCTACCGGGTGGTGGCCGGCGACCCCGAACGGAGCTTCCTCTATCTCAAGCTCGGCGGGGCGGCGCCGGTGGCGGACATCCCCGCGATCGGAACGCGGATGCCGCCGAGGGCGCCCCCGATCGACCCCGACGACCTCGATCTCGTCCGGCGCTGGATCCTCCAGGGTGCGAAGGACGTGGACGGACAGACCGGGGGTCCGCAGGTGCCGACGCCGGGAACGCCTCCCGGCGATCTCGACGCCGAGCCGGCGACGGAGACGGAGGGGAGCGCGACGATCGCAGGCTCGGTGGTCGACCAGCGCTTCCGGCCGATCGAAGGCGCCCTCGTGACCATGCTCCTTGCGGGCGCCGGGCAGGAGGGCGGCGAGGAGCACTACCGGGTGGCCGTGACCGACAGCGAGGGCCGCTTCACACTCGCCGACGCTCCCATCGGCCAGTACCTCCTGAAGGCGTACGGGCCGAACACGATCTACGTGTCGCGGATCGTCGCGCTCGAGGAGGGCGAGCGGCAGGAGGTGCACTTCGGCCTTCCCGACCGGATCGTCGAGAACCCCACGATCGCCTCCCCGAAGGTGGACGGGACGAGCCTCTCGCTCACGGTCGAGGGAAGGGATCTCGACGGCAACTACACGCTCGCGGTCAACCCCGAAACCGGCCTCGTCTTCGAGCTCCACAACGCCGGCAACGCCCCCGGGACCTGGCGCGCGACGATCCCGCGTGAGCTCGAGGGACTCTGGATCTTCATGGCGGTGGACGAGACATGCAACGTGAGCGAGTTTCTCACGGTAGGGCGCTAGCCGTGCTCGCCGCCGTCCTCGCCGCTGCCGGCTGCGGAGACCGCCCCGGAGTCTCGTTCGACGGGGACGTCCAGCCGATCTTCGATCGCAAGTGCGCCGCCTGCCATCCGGTCAGCTACCCGTATCTCGACCTGCGCCGCGGGCGCTCGTACGAGGAGCTCGTGCGGGTTCCCGCCCGGACGAGGCCGGCCTTCGCGCGCGTCCTCCCGGGGAGGCCCGAGCTCTCGTACCTGCTCACGCACCCGCCCGATCCGTCGCTCGCGGGCCTGCTCACTGACGACGAGCTCGAGCTGATCATCCGCTGGATCGACGAGGGGGCGGAGGACAATTAGCAGGGTCCCCTTGCTTCCGAGCGACGACGCGCCGGTGCTCGCGCGACGGTGGTACCGCGAGGACGGTAGTGCCTCGGCCCTCACCCGCTCGCTCGCGAGCGCTCCCGACGTGATGGAGACGCTCATGCCGTTCCTGGGCGCGATCATGGGCGAGAGCTCGCTCGACCTCGCGACCAAGGAGCTCGTAATCGTCCGCGTCTCGCAGCTGAACGGCTGCCGCTACTGCCTCACCTCCCACCGGCCGGCCGCGCTCGACGCGGGGCTCACTCCTGCGGTCGTCGACGTGATCTGCGGCGATGCGGCGCTCGACGGGCTCCCCGAGCGCGAGCGCGCCCTCGTGGACTGGGTCGACCAGGTGACGCTCGACGCGGGCGGGGTGACTGACGAGCTCCTCGCGCAAACCCTCACGCACGTGCGTGAAGACGAGCTGCTCGAGCTGACCCTCCTCGCCGGGGCGATCACGATGCTGAACCAGTACTGCACGGCGCTTGCGATCCCGCCGCCGGGATGAGAGCCGAGCTCGGAGACGCCGTCGTCGAGGGCCGCATGGGCGACCGGCTGTGGCTCTACGCGACGTACCACTGCAACCTCGCCTGCGTGTACTGCCTGACCGAGTCGCATCCCCGCATCTCGATCCGGCGGACGCTCACGCGCGAGACCATGACGCGGGCGGCGAGGGAGGCCCGCGAGCTCGGCTTCCGCTCCGTCGGCATCACCGGGGGAGAGGTATTCATGCTGCGCGACTTCGCCGAGACGATGATCGAGATCGCCGGCGTCCTTCCCGTGGTCACGTTGACGAACGGCACGCTCTTCACCGACCGGCTGCTCACGCGCCTCGAGCCGCTGGCCGAGCTGCCCGCCGCGCTTCAGGTCTCGCTCGACTCCGACGAGCCGACGCGAAACGACGCGTTCCGCGGTCCCGAGAACTTCGCCAAGGTCATGGAGGCGCTCCCGAAGCTGATCGAGCGGGGGATCGAGGTCCGCATCGCGACTACGGTCGAGTACCAGACGAAAGACGAGCTCCAGCGCGTCTGCGCCCTCCACCGCCGGCTCGGCATCCCGGACGAGCACCACATCGTCAGGCCGGTCGTCAGGAGGGGACGCGCTGCGGTCGAGCAGATGGGGAAGGCGCTCGGCCCCACCGACGTCCTGCCGGAGCTGACGCTCACCGCTGACGGCGCCTTCCTTCACCCGTTCGCGCCGACCGTCCGCCACGGAGCGACCGACCTCGACTTGCTCGTCTCGCGGCAGATCACTCCCCTCGAGGTGCCGGCGCGCAAGCTCCTGCGAATCGTCGCCGAGCAGCCGCTGGGCGACGACGTCGTCAGGAACATCAGGTGAGCATGAGACCCGGCCCTCGGTCGAGGGCCGCGCTTCTCGTCCTCCTCGGCGGCGCGCTCGTCGCGCTCCAGGTCGTTCTGCGCGGCGACAGCGACATCTGGACGCAGGTCGTAGGGCAGTGTGTCGCGTTCGCGCTCTTCGTTCCGGCGGCGGTCCTCTGCTGGCGGGGGCTCGGAATCGGTCGGGTCGGCTTCGTGCTCGTCCTGGTCTGCGGCGTCGGGTTTCGTGCGGCGGCCTTCGACCCCGCGGCGACCCCGCCGCTCTCGACAGACGTCCACCGCTACGCCTGGGACGCGCGTGTCCAGGCCTCCGGGATCAACCCGTACCGCTACGCCCCCGCCGGCCCGGCCGTTGCACATCTCCGGGACGACAAGGTGTGGCCGGGCGTCAATCTGAAGTCGTGGCGGACGGTCTATCCGCCCGGGGCGGAGGCGGGCTTTCTCGCCGCGCGCGGGGTGTTCGGCCGCGGGCTGCGCGCGAGCACGTGGCTCTTCCTGCTCGCCGAGGCGGGTGTCGTGGCGCTGCTTCTGCTCGTGCTCGCGCGGGAGGGCACACCGCTCGAGCGGATCGCTCTCTACGCGTGGCATCCGCTCGCGGTCTCCGAGGTCGCCGCCAACGGCCATGTGGACGTGCTCGCGGTGCTCGGCCTCGCCGGTCTCCTCGCCGCATGGCAGGCGCGCCGCTTTGCGCTCGCCGGCGCCGCCCTCGCGCTCGCCGCGCTCGTCAAGCTCGGGCCGGCCCTCCTCTTCCCGGCGCTTGCCCGCCGCGGCAGGTGGCGCTTTCTCCTCGCCGGAGGCGCGCTCGGCCTGGCCGCCTACCTTCCGTACGCGAGCGTCGGCCCCGGCGTGGTCGGCTCGATCGAGCGCTATGTCTCCCGCCAGCGCTTCGGTGGGGCGCTCTGGCCGTCTCTCTCTGACCGCTTCGGCGAGACGACGGCGACCGCGCTTCTGGCCGCAGGGCTGGCCGTCGTCGTCGGCGTCGTCGCTTTGCGGGAGCACGTCGAGCTCGAGCAGGTGGCGCGGTCGGCGCTGCTCGTGCTCGGGAGCCTGTTGCTCGCCCTCGGCTACGTCCAGCCCTGGCATGCGCTCTGGCTGCTCCCGTTCTTCGTCCTCACCGTCGCTCCCGGGTGGCTGTGGCTGACGGGCACGCTCCCGCTGCTCTACCTCTTCAGCGTCTACGACTCACTCCCCGGCTGGATTCGAGCGGTGATCTACGGCCCGCTCGCCCTCGTCGTCGCGTGGCGGCTGCTCGTCGCCCGGCGGCGCTCGACCTCGCTGCCGCCGCTGGCCGTCCAGCCCCGGGTCGCGGCCGTCATTCCGGCGCTGAACGAGCGCGAAGCCTTACCACTCGTCCTCCACGAGATTCCTGTCGGTACGGTCGACGAGGTGATCGTCGTCGACGGTGGCTCGCAGGACGGAACCGCCGAGGCGGCGCGAGAGCTCGGAGCGCACGTCGTCGTCGAGACCCGGCGCGGCTACGGGCGCGCGTGCGCGCTCGGCGCGGCGAGCACCGACGCCGACGTGGTCGTCTTCCTCGACGGTGACGGGAGCGACGACCCCGCCTGCCTGCCGCGAGTCCTGGAGCCGGTTCTCGCCGGCGGGGCGGCGCTTGCCCTCGGGGCCCGGGCGCAGCGCGAGCACGGCGCCCTGCTTCCGCACCAGCTGCTCGGGAACCAGGTAGTCGCGCTGCTCGTGCGGCTCGTCTACGGGGTTCGCCTGCACGACGTTCCTCCTCTGCGCGCGGTCCGGAGCGACGTGCTCGAGCGCCTGGCGCTCACCGAGATGACGTACGGCTGGCCCACCGAGATGATCGTCAAGGCGGCCCGGGCCGGGCTTCCGATCGTCGAGGTGAAGGTTGCCGGTCGTGCCCGCCGCGGGGGAGAGTCAAAGATCTCCGGCCGCCCGTTGCCGTCGGCTCGCGCGGGCGCCCGCATGCTGGCGGTCGTCGCACGGTACGCCTGAGTCATGGCCGTCTGGGCGATCACCGGGGGAAGCGGCTTCGTTGGGGTTCACCTGGCTCGCCGGTTGTTCCGCGAAGGTCACGCCGTTCGCTCGCTCGATCTCGAGCCCCTGGAGCTTCCCGGTGCGGAGAGTGCGATCGGCGACGTCCGCGACCCGGCGGCGGCCCGCCGGCTCTGCCAGGGTGCGGACGTGGTCGTGCACGCAGCCGCCGGGCTGCCGATCCGCGGCTCGCGGCGCACTATCCGAAGCGTCAACATCCAGGGCACCGCGACGATCCTCGCCGCCGCCGCCGAGAGCGGAGTCCGACGCGTCGTCTTCATCTCCTCGGCAGTCGTCCTCCCCCGGCCGATCGAGGCCTACGGAAAGGCCAAGGCCGAGGCAGAGACTCTCTGTCGCGAGTTCGCCGATCGCGACCTCGACGTAACGATCCTGCGTCCGCAGGCCGTCGTCGGCAGGGAACGGCTCGGTGTCTTCGGGATCCTCTTTCGCTGGGTCTCCGAAGGCCGCCGCATCTACACATTCGGCTCCGGATCGAACCACTACCAACTGCTGGAGGTCGGGGACCTGGTCGAAGCGATAATGCTCGCTGCCGGACGCCATGGGAACGGGGAGGCGTTCGCGCTCGGCGCGAAGGAGTTCGGCACGGTCGCCGAGGATCTCGGCGCGCTGATCGAGCACGCGCGCTCGTCGAGCGATCTGACTCCGGTGCCGGCAAGGCTGGCGCGCCCTGTCCTACGCGGTCTCGACCTCGCCGGGCTCTCCCCGCTGGACGAGTGGCACTACCGGACGGCCGACCGGGACTGCTTCGTCGACATCGCCTCCGCCGAGCGCGCCCTCGGCTGGTCGCCGCGCTTCTCGAACCGCGAGGCGCTCATCCGCGGCTACGACTGGTACCTCGAGAGCAGGGCGGCGGTACGCCGCGCCGGGCCGACCCATCGCACGAGGTGGAACGAGAAGGCCCTCGCAGTCCTCCGGAGGCTCTCGTGAGCCGCACGGCTCTGATCGTCGCCAAGGCGCCGATCCCCGGCCGAGCGAAGACGCGCCTCGTTCCTCCGCTGACCGCCGAGCAGGCTGCGGCGCTGCAGGAAGCGCTGCTCCTCGACACGCTCGATGCCTGCCGGGCCGAGGAGCCCGGCACGGGGCTCCTCTACGCGGATCCCTCGGACGCCGCGCTCCTTTCCCGCCTGGCCGGAACCGGCGTGCCGCTCGTGCCGCAGGAGGGACGTGGGCTCGGTGACGCACTCCGCCTCGGCATGGCCCGCGGGCTCGACCGGGGGCCGACCGCCCTGGTCTCTTCCGACATCCCCGGTATCCCGCCCGGCTCGCTCGCTCGCGCCTTCGCGCTCCTCGAAGAGGGGAGGTGCGACGTCGTGCTCGGACCCGCACACGACGGTGGCTACTGGTTGATCGCCATGCGCGAGCCTGCGGAGGCGCCCTTCTGCGGCATACCCTGGTCGACGCCGGCTGTCTGGGCAGCGACGCTGGAGCGCTGCGAGGAGGCAGGGCTAGCGGTGGCGAGCGTCGACCTCTGGCGCGACGTGGACACGCCGGTCGATCTCGCCTTCATGCTCGAGGACGCCGACGACCTTCCCGCACCTCGCACCGTCCGGGCGCTACGAGGGCTCGCGCTCGACGGGACCGTGCCGGGCCCGCCGAGCGTCCGGCTCGAATCGAGCGCGCTCGTGATCGGGTCGCCGTGGCGAGCGGTTCTCGAAGACCGGCTGGCCGGAGTCCGGGGGAGGACGAGCTACACCTACCTGGCCGTCCCGCGTGCGGTGTTCGTCGTCCCGGTCACCGACTCGGGTGAGATCGTCCTCGTTCGCCAGTACCGGCATCCGGTGCGGGACTGGACACTCGAGGTCCCGGCGGGCTCGGTCGAGGACGGCGAGACGCCCCTGACGGCGGCCGAGCGCGAGCTCGTCGAAGAGGTCGGCGGCCGCGCCCGTGAGTGGCGTCATCTGACCACGTTCTACTCCTCGAGCGCCCACCTGAGCCTCCGCTCGGATGCCTATCTGGCGACGGGAGTCGTGCTCGGCACGCCGCAGCCGGGCGAGGACGAGGAGGTCACGGTCGTTTCCCTGCCCGTAGCGGAGGCGCTCGCCCGCGCGAGAGCGGGCGAGCTCGTCGAAGGCCAGACGGCGCTTGCACTGCTCCTCGCCGCGCCGCATCTCGGCCGTTGACCCGGCGCTCGTGGGGGAGCACGGGGCTCCCCCACGAGGTCTTGTAGTTTGCGTTAGGCGGCGAGGTCGAGAGCCGGCTCCGCCTCTTCCGGCACCTGCTCGAGCTCGTCGCGGCGGATGAGCGTCAGTGCAGCGACGATGCCGAGTCCCGCGATCGCCACGCCGGCGAGGAAGGCCGCCGTGAAGCCGTCGACGAGGGCGACGGGCATTGCCGTCCCGGTGCCGAGAGCGTTCTCGGTCTGCGACGTCGCGATCGTCGACAGCGCCGCGATTCCGAGTGCGCCGCCGATCTGCTGCGACGTGTTGATGAGACCGGAGGCGAGACCCGCCTCGGCGGGCTGGACGCCGGCGAGGGCCGCGATCGAGATCGGCACGAAGGAGAAGCCGATGCCGACTCCGATCAGAAGGAAGCCCGGCAGGAGGTCGGTGAGATACGAGCCTCCGACAGAGACCTGCGTGAAGTACACGAGACCCGCGGTGAGGAACGCCATTCCGGCCGTGAGCACCGGCTTGACACCGATGCGGGTGACGAGCTGCGCTGCTACCGCGGACCAGACGATGGCCGTGCCTGCGACCGCGAGGTAGGCGACCCCCGTCTTCATTGCCGAGTACCCGAGCACCTGCTGCATGTACAGAGTCAGCATCAGGAACATCGAGAACATCGCGGTGCCCATGATGAAGCCGGCGACATTCGCACCCGCGACCGTCCGCGTTCGGAGGAGCCCGAAGCGCATGAGCGGCTCGGGGTGCCTGAGCTCCCAGCCGACGAAGCCTGCGAGCAGGGCGATCGAGATCCCGAAGAAGGCCAGGGTCTCGGTGGCGAGCCAGCCTTGCTCGCCTGCCTGCGTGATCGCGTAGACGAGCAGTGACAGCCCTCCGGTCACGAGCACCGCGCCGGGGAGGTCGAAGGTCTTCACCCGGGCGTCACGGCTCTCCCGGAGGAGGAGCGGCGCGAGCGCGAAGGCGACGACTCCCACGGGGATGTTGACGAAGAAGATCCACTCCCAGCTCAGCGCATCGGTGAGGATCCCGCCGAGCAAGACGCCGGCCGCGGCGCCGAAGCCGCCGACGGCGCCCCAGACGCCGAGCGCGATGTTCCGCTCGCGTCCCTCGACGAACGTCGTCGAGAGGATCGACAGGGCGGCCGGCGTGATGATCGCAGCGCCGAGCCCCTGAAAAGCTCGCGCCCCGATCAAGGACGCCTCGGACCAGGCGAGGCCGGCGAGAAGCGAGCTCAAGGTGAAGACGAAGACGCCCGCGAGAAAGATGAGCCGGCGTCCGAGCAGATCGGCCGCCCGCCCGCCGAGGAGCAGGAAGCCGCCGAAGACCAGCGCGTAGGCGCTGATGACCCACTGGAGGTTCTCCTGCGAGAACCCGAGGTCGGTCTGGATCGAAGGCAAGGCGACGTTCACGATTGCGATGTCCAGGACGACCATGAACTGGACGACGCTCAGGAGCGCCAGAGCCAGCCATTTGCGTTGTTCCGAAGCCAACATGGGGTTCTGGTTCCTTTCCATTACGTAGCGAAGACTGGCAAGTTAGCAGAGATTACTTGCAGTTTGCAAGTAAAGACTTAACAACAGCAAGCTCGTCCGCTACACTGCGGGCATGCACAAGCGCTACGAGGCGTACTGCCCGGTGGCCCACGCGCTCGGCCTGGTCGGCGAGCGCTGGGCGCTGCTCGTCGTACTCGAACTGATGAGCGGGCCGAAGCGCTACACCGACCTCGTCGACCGCCTGCCCGGGATCGGCACGAACATCCTCGCCGGCCGGCTCCGCGATCTCGAGGCCGGCGGCGTCGTCACGCGGCGAGCGCTGCCGCCCCCGGCCGCCTCCCGCGTCTACGAGCTCACCGAGTACGGCCGCGCGCTGCGACCGGCGATTCGGGAGCTGGCGCTCTGGGGCGCGCGTTCCCTCGGGCCGCCGACCGACCGCGACGAGCTTTTCCCCGGTTGGCTCGCGAACGCGCTGGACACGGTACTCGCGCCGCTCGCCCCGCCCGGCCGCTTCGAGTTTCGGGTGGGGGACGAAGTGGCCTCTCTCGTCGACGGCGAGGCCCAACCCGGATCGATCGAGGACCCGGATGTCGTCGTCGAGGGCGACCCGGTGGGCATCTACTTCATGTTCGTCGAGCAGCGGCTCGACCAGGTGGCGGTCGAAGGAGACCGCGAGCTGCTCGAGCGGCTGATCGACGCGGCACCGACGCCGGTGGAGAGCCTGCTCCCGGCCTAAGAGAGTCCCAGGTCCGCGCCGGGACGGTCTTGGAGCCGCGCGCAAGGGCATGAGCCGCTAGAGGAGGATCCGTGCCGCCGTGTCGGGCGGGCAGCCGGCGCGGCCGAGGCGGACGGCTTCGTGCAGGTCGACCTCTGGACGGAGCGCCAGCTTGAGCGCGTTCCGGAGGTCGTAGCCCGCTGCGAGGAGGCTCGAGTTGCGCCAGACAAACACCCGCTCCTCTTCGGTCTGGAGGGTGTCGAGCTCCTGTGTGATCGAGTCGAGTGCCGCCATCTGCTCTCACCAGATGGACGGCGCTCGACGTCGGTTTCTTCCCGGCTACGTTAGGAACTCTTCCGGATCCCGAGCACGAACAGGTACTCGCGCGTGTGCACGATCTCGCCGTCGGCGCGGTAGTTCTGCTCGAAGAAGTCGACCCAGTCGCGGTGAAGGTCCTCGCGGCGCTCGCCGAGCGAGTCCGCCAGGGTCTTCGTGGGGCCGTAGCTCGTGGAGAAAAGCTCCCAGTACTCCTCGCCGGAGGCCACTCGCAGCGTGGAGACGTGCTCGCTGAGCTCGAGCTCGAACGCGTCGCCCAGAAGCTCTGTGACATGGGCCTCGTCACCCCAGGCGAAGGGGCTGCTCGGCGGGGGCGCCGGCATGTACGGCGCCATCACGGCGAACATCTTGGCGAGGCCGCTCGTGGGCGTCCAGTTGGCCAGGGCGATCTTCCCACCCGGCTTCGTGACGCGGGCGAGCTCGCCGGCCGTCGCCTCGTGGTCGGGCGTGAACATGATCCCGCAGGTCGAGGAGACCTTGTCGAAGCTCGCGTCGGCGAGCTCGAGGCGCTCGGCGTCGCCGACCGCGTAATCGATGTCGAGCCCGAGGTCTCGGGCCCGCTCGTTCGCGGTCTCGATCAGGACCGGCGCGAGGTCGATCCCGGTAACGTCGGCTCCGGCGGCCGCGGCGCGCTCGGCAACGGCGCCCGTCCCGCAGGCAAGGTCGAGCCACGCGTCCCCGGGTGCGGGGGCCAGCTCCTCGATCACGCGCTCGTGGATGTCCGTGATCGTCTCCGTGATCCGCTGGTAGGGGCCCGTGCCCCAGACGACGCTCTGCCGTTCCTTGAGCTCTTCGAATGCCATCTCACTCCCTTCTTTCGCTTGCGTCTTCAGTGGACGGTGCTCACCGAGCCGAGCTTCCGCAGTATCCGGAACGCTCAAGGCGCCCTCAGCGCGAGCCTCCAACTCGGCGAACGGCTCGCGCCGGAAACCGGGGGGAGCTCACGGCGCCTCCTTCGATCTTTGTGGCCGAGGCTACGAGAATCCGGGCCGAAAGGGAAGCGCAGCTACACGTCGCGGACCGCGTCGACCGCGAGGGCGACGCCTGCGACGATCTCGAGCCCGGCGAGCAGGCGCCCTCCTGCCGCGAGGAGCGCGTCGACCCGCCTCCCCCGGCGGAGCGGGGTGGCGACGAGGACGAACGCGAGCGCAAGGGCGAGCGCCCCGACGGCCTCCGCCTCGACGCCGTCCCCGCCGGCCGCAACGGCGAGGGCAACGACTCCCGGCGTGAGCAGGAGCGGGAACGCGACCGGGACGAGGCCCGCCTTGAGCCCGGCCAGCTCGGGCTCGGCGGTAGGTCGCGCGAAGACCAGGGCGCGCGCGCCTTCGAGCACGAGCACGGCCGCGGCCCCCAGCCGGAAGCTCTCCGGGCTGATGTCGAGGGCGTCCAGGAGCCCGCCGCCGATCGCGGAGATCGCGGCGAACACGGCGAGCGCGACGAGTGTTCCCACAACGACCGCGCCCCGTCGGTCCGGCAGTGCCAGCCGCAGCCGGCACGGGTTGACGGCGGCGACGAGGGCGAAGGCGAGGAAGGCGAACGTCACCCGGACTCCAGGAGCGGCACCGTCGCCAGGAGGCCCGAGATGGGGTGCTTTTGGTCGTCCATCTGCGTGTAACCGTCCTCGGAGAACCAGGCGCCCCGCTCCAGGTGCGGGCGAGCAGCGCCCTCTGCCTCGGCGGCATCGACCTGGCGCTCGACCATCCGCCCGGCCGTGCACCGCAGCCGCTTCTCGAGATCCGCGGTCAGGTCGCCGAGCCGCGGCTCGGCGAGGCTCAGGCGCCAGAGCTGGGCCAGGCCTTCGGTCACGGTGCCGAGGCCGGCGCCCGAGGCCGGCTCGCCGCGCATCAGTCGGCGGAGCCCGTCCTCGCCGCTCTGGGACTCGAGCCGCGAGTTGAGACCGAGGATGCCTGCGAGTCGCCGGGCGTATGCGATCTCCGGCTCCCCGAGCTTCTCCGGCCCGAGCTGGGCGAGTCCGTAGGCGGCCCAGTGGTCCGGGAAGGTGAGGAAATACCCCTCGACGTCGTCGCGGCGCGTGGCGACGTAGCGCGCGAGGGGGCGCGCATGCTCGTCCCACCCTTCGCCCGGGAAGAGCTCGTCCATGAGCGCGAACGTCCACAGTGTCTGCCCGGTGCCGAACTTCGAGTACTCGCCCGGGACCGCCCGCTCGGTCTCCCGGTCCCAGACCCCGAGCAGGCTGCCGTCCGCCTGCTGCTGGGCTGCGAGGAAGCGCGAGAGCTCCCGGAGCAGATCGTCCTCGCTGTCGTCCCCGGTTGCCCGGCGGCGCTGAACGAGCGCGACCGCCGCGAGCGCGCTGGCGCCGAGGAGTGCGTCCTGGCCCGGCTCGGCGAAGGCGGCCCAGTCGCCTCGCCGCAGGAGGTTGGCGCGGAGGAACGGGAGCCCGTGCTCGGCCGCGGCGAGCGCCTCCTGGTCGCCGGTCTCTGCCGCAAGCTGGTAAAGGCCCATCATCACCCCGGCGTGCCGTGTGATGTTGTAGTCGTCGGAGACTACGTCGAGGTCCCGGTCGTAGCCGTAGATGTAGCGGCCTCCTGCTTGGACCCCGCGCTCGAGCCAGCCGGCCGCCTCGACCACTGCGCTCCTGGCCTCGGCTGGGGTGAGGGGAGGGCAGACCTCGGCAGGCACGACCGCGACCCGGAGCGCAAGGGCTCCGAGCACGAAGACGGCGACGTAGACGAGCAGGCGGCGCACGGCGGGAGGCTACGCGACAGCCTGCGTGCGAGGGCGTAGACTCGGCGCGCTCAAGTTTCGAGAGGTGCCTCCTGTGGCCAGACCAAGGAAGACCACGCGGCGGAGGACGACCCGCCGGCGCCAGCCGAAGCGGATCCTCAACGTCGAGCCATCGCCGAAGACGGACGAGGACTGGACCTTCGAGACGGCGACGGAGGCCGACATGGTGATGGCGGCGCCGAGCATTCCAGCGTCCAAGGACCTGCGCGCGACTTGGTGGGGGATCGCCGACCAGGGATCGACAGGCTCCTGCGTCGGGTGGGCCTGCGCCGACTCGCTTTTCCGCTGGAACTGGCGCATCTGGCTGGCGACGAACGGGCCGATCCTTACGCGCTTGAATGTCGACGACACCTGGTACAAGGCGACCGTCAGCGGCGGCGACCTGCCCGAGTACCTTCCCGATACGGCGCGCGGCGGGCACGCAGTCGCTCTCGTCGGCTACGACTCGGGACGGTTCATCGTCCGCAACAGCTGGGGCACGGACTGGGGCGACGGCGGCTTCGCCTACGCCTCCCTCGCCTACGCGCAGGAAGTGTTCACCGAGGCGTACGGCGTCGTCGTCTAGCGCGACCCGGGCGCCGCGGCGGGTGGGGCTGGCAACACCTGCAGCCGTGCGCGCTGGCACGGTTGCGCTTCAGCCGCTGCGCTGCCACGCTTTTCTCGGCGGTGTACCTGGGAGCTCCCAACGCCACGAGGAGCGGCGCGTCATCATGGCGTCAGGACTTTAAGCCGGTGATAATCGTTCGCCTCGCAATCCTCTTGGCGGCCCTCGCCTTCGGCGGCCTGACGGCCGTGCTGACCTTGACCGGCGGCGTCGCCGAGTCGCCCACGCTGGAGGCCACGATGGGTCTGGTCATCGGGCTCTCGTGGTGCCTGACGGGCCTCGGCGAGTGGAGTCGGCGTCCGTCGAACCGCATCGGGCCGCTCATGATCTGCCTCGGCTTCGCCTGGTTCGCGAGTCAGCTGGAGTATGCCGAGTACGCGCCGCTCTTCACGATCGGGCACCTCCTCACCGCCCTCCACATCGCCTTCTTCGCGCACGTCCTGCTCGCCTTCCCGACTGGCCTCCTCGAGAGCCGGATCGCGAAAGCGATCGTGGTCGCGGCCTACGTGGACACGACCGTAGTCGTGTGGGCTTCGGTTCTCTTCGACGACGTCGAGCATCCGGAGAACCACGCACTCGTCCAGGCGAACGACACGCTGGCGGAGGGGCTCGGGAGCTTCGCGCCCGGAGTCGGCGTCGTCCTCACCCTCATGAGCCTCGTCGTTCTCGCACTCCGCTGGCACCGTGCGACGCCGCCGTGGCGCCGCGTCGTCGCCCCGGTCCTCTTCGCCGGGTGGACGTGCGCCGCCGTGGGCGGTGTCAGCCTCTTGGCGGAGACCATCGGCGAGGTACCCGGCCCGATCGACCTCGCGTTCCTCATCTCGTACGCCATCGTGCCGTTCGCGTTCAAGCTCGGCCTCCTGCGCAGCCGGCTCGCCCGCAGCGCGGTCGCCGACCTCGTGGTCGAGCTAGGAGACACGCGGGCGCCGGGGAAGCTCCACGAAGCTCTCGCCCGCGCGCTCCACGACCCGTCGCTCGAGGTCGCCTACTGGCTCCCTGACCAGGAGCGGTTCGTCGACCTCGACGGCCGTCCCTTCGAGCTTCCCTCCGGCGGTTCGTCACGCGTGGCGACGATCGTCGAGCGGGAAGGTGCCCGCGTCGCGGCGCTCGTGCACGACGCCAGCCTCCGCGAGGACGCCGAGCTGGTCGACGCCGTCGGCGCCGCTGCGGCCCTCGCCCTGGAGAACGAGCGGCTCCAGGCCGAGCTCCGCGCGCGCCTGGACGAGCTCCGGGCCTCGCGCGCCCGCATCGTCGAGGCGACCGACGCGGAGCGAAAGCGCATCGAGCGCAACCTCCACGACGCGACCCAGCAGCGGCTCGTGTCGGTATCGCTCGCCCTCGGCCTCGCCGAGTCGAAGCTCGCCTCGGATCCGGACGGGGCCCGCCGCATCCTCGAGGAGGCGCGCGAGGGG
>Ga0081538_10002471_pt1 | contig 18057 bp, 19 predicted proteins | sample TabmetS5T2R1_FD_71022 | JGI IMG/M metagenome (GOLD analysis project Ga0081538, IMG submission 71022) | Tabebuia heterophylla rhizosphere microbial communities from the University of Puerto Rico - S5T2R1 | ecosystem: Host-associated > Plants > Roots > Rhizosphere ... | reverse complement strand
GGCGGCGGGGTCTCGCGCCACGCCTGGGGCGCGGCCGTCGACCTCAACGTGGCCGGCAACCCGACCGGCCTGGCCTCGGCCCAGGACCCGCGCCTGGTCGAGGTCATGGAGCGCTGGGGCTTCACCTGGGGCGGCCGCTGGCTGGTGCCCGACCCGGCCCACTTCGAGTGGCTCCGCACCCCGCCCCGGGGCCGCTGACCCTCCGGCTCAGGCGGTGCGGCCGAAGCTGGCCAGCAGGGTGGTCTGGGCGTCGGCGCCCGGGGGCAGCTCGGGGCGGGGGCCGACGGCCCCGCCGGCCCGGTAGTGCTGCTCCATGGAGGCGAACCAGGCCGCGCAGGCGTCGACCAGCTCGGGGTCGAGGCGCTCGTCGGCTCCGATCGCCCTGGCCAGGTCCCAGCCGTGGATGAGGTGGTCGGCGAACAGCTGCATGACGTACTCGCCGGCCGGGGTGGGGCCGCTGGACAGGTCGACGGTCCGGTGCAGCGCGCCCTCGGCCTGCACCGCCTCGACGGCCTCCTTGGCGGACGCGTCCCAGGCCTGCTTGGGGCGGTCGCCGAGCAGGTCGCCCTCGAAGCGGTCGCCGACCTCGGCGAGGGTGCTGCCGCCCATCAGCGGGGCCGTCCAGCGGTTCTCGTACACCAGGTGGTTGACGAGCTGGCGCACGTTCCAGTCGCTGCACGGGGTGGGCAGCTCCCACTGGTCGTCGGCCACGGCCTGGACCCGGGCGCCGAAGTCCTCGACGGCCCGCCGGTGCAGCTCCGCCTGGTCAGCTGGCATGGTCAGCTCCTCCCTGGACGTCCTTGACCTGCTACTCGTAGCGCAACGCGGCGATCGGCTGCATCCTGGCAGCTTTCCGGGCCGGCCAGACGCCGAAGAACACCCCGACGGCCACGCTGACCCCGAAGGCGAGGGCGACCGACCAGCCGGTGATGGCCGCCGGGATCGGCGAGAGCCGCCCGACCAGCAGGGCGGCGCCGATCCCGACCAGGATGCCGACGATCCCGCCGCTGACGGTCAGGGCGACCGCCTCCAGCAGGAACTGGCGCAGCACGTCGCGGGTGCGGGCCCCGACGGCCTTGCGCAGCCCGATCTCGCGGGTCCGCTCGGACACGCTGACCAGCATGATGTTCATCACCCCGACCCCGCCCACGACCAGCGAGATGCCGGCGATCGAGGCCAGCACCAGGGTCAGGATGCCGAGGATGCGCCCGACCACCCCGAGGATGTCCTCCTGGGTCAGCACCTGGTACTCCTGGTCGGGGTGGGCCCTGGTCACGACCTCGCGGATGATCGCCTGCTCCTCGTCGATCTGCTCGGTGCTTGGGGCCTTGACGGCGATCCCGTCGACCCGGCTGATCCCGAACAGGCGCTGGGCGGCGGTCACGGGCACGAACAGCTCGGCGTCGCGGGCCACCCCGAAGGCGGTCCCGACCCGGCTCATCACGCCGACGACCCGGAAGCGGACCCCGCCGACGGTGATCGACTTGCCGATCGGGTCACGGTCGGGGAACAGGGTGTCGGCCGGGTCGGCGCCGAGCACGGCCACCCGGCGGCGGGTCTCGACGTCGGCCGTGCTGAAGAACGCCCCCCTGGACAGGGTGCGGTCGAACACCAGCGGGATGGTCTCGTTGGTCCCGTTGACGTTGACGGTGGCCCGGCGGGTCCCGACCCGGGCGATCTCACCCGAGGCGACGGTGGCCGCGACCCGGCGGGGGTCGCCGATGGCGTCGCCGACCCGGCGCACGTCCTCCAGGGTCAGCCGGGACACGCTCGGAGCCGAGCCGAACGACAGGTTCCCCGGGGCCACGAACAGGATGTTGGAGCCGAGCGACTCGACCCCGGAGGTGACCTCGTCGCGGGCGCCCGAGCCGATCGCCACCAGCAGCACCACGCTGGCCACGCCGATGACCACCCCGAGCATGGTCAGGCCGGAGCGGAGCTTGTTGGCCCGCAGCGCCTCCCAGGCGACCCGGATCGCCTCGCCGAGCCTCATGTCGCCGGCTCCCGCTCGTCGACGAGGCGGCCGTCGCGGAGGGTGACCCGGCGGCGGAAGCGGGCCGCCACCCCCGGGTCGTGGGTGACCACGACCACGGCCACCCCGCGCTCGTCGTGGAGGCGGGAGAGGAGATCCAGCACCTCCTCGCCGGAGCGGGAGTCGAGGTTGCCGGTGGGCTCGTCGGCCAGCAGCATGGCCGGCTCGGTGACCAGGGCCCGGGCGATGGCCACACGCTGCTGCTCGCCGCCGGACAGCTGCGACGGCCGGTGCTGGAGCCGGTGCCCGAGCCCGACCGACTGGAGGGCCTCGTCGGCCAGCCGCCGCCGCTCGCTCCGGCCGAGGCCGCGGTAGACGAGGGGCAGGCCGACGTTGGCCACCGCCGGGGTCCGGGCCAGCAGCTGGAAGCTCTGGAAGACGAAGCCGACGACCCGGTTCCGGACCGCGGCCAGCTCGTCCTCGGACAGCCCGGTGACGTCGCGCCCGTCGAACCGCATGGTTCCCGAGGTCGGCCGGTCCAGCCCGCCCAGCAGCCCCAGCAGGGTCGACTTGCCCGACCCGCTCGGCCCCATGATGGCCACCGAGTCGCCCCGCTCCACGACCAGGTCGACCCCGTCGAGGGCCCGGACCTCGACCCCGTCCAGGCGGTAGACCATGGTCACGCCGACGGCCTCGACGACCGGGTGCTCGTCCATCAGTCGCCCGGCCAGTCCTGGCCGTCGCGCAGCCGCTCGGCCCCGCGGGACACCACCCGTTCACCCTCGCGCAGCCCCGAGGCGACCGCCACCCGGTCCTCGCCGTCGGCCGCGACCTGGACCGGCCGCAGCCGCACCTTGCCGTTCTCGACCACGAGCACGGCCTGCCCGCCGGCCCGGCCGACCAGGGCCGACCCCGGCACCGAGAGCCGGTCGGTGGACCGGCGGACCACGATGGCCGCGGTGGCCGTCATCCCGACCCGGGGCGTCGGCTCCACCTCGCCGGCTTGGCTCCCCTTGGCCTCGCCGAGGGTCAGGTCGACCTGGTAGGTGACGCCGCCGGCGGCCGACTGCCCGGAGGTGGGGGCGACCGCGACCCGGCGGACCTTGGCCGGGAAGGCCGCCTGGGGGAACGCGTCCAGCTCCACCCGGGCGGGCTGGCCCGGCTTGACCAGGGCGATGTCGGTCTCGTCGACCTCGGCCGCGACCAGCAGGTCGCTGACGTCGAACACGGTGGCCACAATCTGCCCGGCTGCGACCTCGGACCCGACCCGCAGCGGCGGCCCGGTGGCGGCCGCCTGGCCGCCGGCGCCGCTCAGCCCCTGGAGGGCCTCGGAGGCGCCCTCGGGCAGCCCCTGGACCTGGGGCAGGGTCGTCCCCCCGCTGGCGGAGCGCCCCAGCTGCACGGTGCCGTCCAGCGGCGACCGCAGGGTCAGGCGGTCCTGCTGGTCCTGGGCCAGCTCGAGGGCGAGCTCGGCCTGGCTGCGCTGGGCGGCGGTGGCCGCCTCGATCGAGGCCTGCATCGCGGCGGCCTGGGCGTTGGCCGCGGCCGCGGCCTCGGTGGCCGCCTGGTCGGCCTGGCGCTCCAGCTCGGCCACCCGCACCTGGGCGCGGTCGATCCGTCGCTGGAGCCGGGCCCGCTGCCCCCTCGGGACCAGCGGCAGGGCCGACCGCAGGGCCGCGATCACCGCCGCGCTGGTCGCCGTGACCTGCGACTGGACCTGCTGGAAGGCGGAGAGGGCGGCCCCCGTGGGCAGGGTCGGGGCCACCCCACCGAGCGAGGATGCCGCGTCGACCGCCGCCTGGGCCTGGCGCACCTGGTCGTCGACCTGCTCGCTCGACAGCTCGGCGACCAGCTGCCCGCTGCTGACCTCCTGCCCGTCCTTGACCACCAGCCGCTCGATCCGGGCCGCCGCCGGCGCCTTCAGGTCGGCCTGCCCGGCCGCCTGCACCGCCCCGGGCGCGCTGACCCGCTCCACCACCTCGGCCGTCCGCACCGGCTCGGCCGCGTACCGCCCGTCGTCGCCCCGGTCACACCCGCCCAGGACAAGCACGACAGCAACCCCAAGGGCGGCGGCAGCCCCGGCCCGACCGTGCCGCATCCACCACCCTTTCCTCGCCGACGACCACCCCGGCCAGGATAGATGGCGGTTGCTGGTTGTGCGCCGTCAGCGTCTCACGAGGTTGGAGAGGAAGAAGTAGAGGTTGGCCGGGCGCTCGGCCAGGCGGCGCATGAAGTAGGGGTACCACTGGGTGCCGTAGGGGAGGTAGACGCGCAGGCGGTAGCCCTCGGCCACGACCTCCTCCTGGAGGTCGCGGCGGACGCCGTAGAGCATCTGGAACTCGAAGGTGTCGCGGTCGCGCTGGTGGCGGGCGACCAGGGTCCTGGTGAGGCGGACCATGGCCGGGTCGTGGGTGGCCACCATCGGGTAGGGGTTGCGCCTCAGCAGGTCGTCGAGCATGCGCGCGTAGGCGTTGTCGACGCTGGCCTTGAGGGGGTAGGCGACCTCGGGGGACTCCTGGTAGGCGCCCTTGACCAGGCGGACCGGGATGCCCAGCTCGTTCAGCCGGTCGAGGTCGTCGCGGCTGCGGTACAGGTAGGACTGGACGCAGACGCCGACGTTGTCGTAGTCACGCTTGAGCTTCTCGACGATGTCGAGGGTGCGGCCGGCGTAGACGGCGGCCTCCATGTCGACGCCGACCATGGCGCCGATCTCCTTGCCCCGGGCGGCGACCTTGGCGGCCTCCTCGAGGGCCAGCTCCTCGCGGATGTCGAGGCCGAGGGCGGTCAGCTTGACCGAGATGTTGGCGTCCATGCCCCGGTCCTGGATGCGGTCCAGGGCGGCCAGGTACGAGCTGGTCGACTCGCGGGCCTGGGCCTCGGACTCGGTGTTCTCGCCCAGGTAGTCGAGGGCCACCGACATCCCGCCCGCGTTGAGGGACCGGATCGCATCCTCGGCGTCGTCCAGGGTGTTGCCGGCGATGAACCGGTCCGCGACCCGGCGGGCGATCGGATTCGCGGTCACCTGCCGCTGCAGGAACGCCGAACCTGCCGCCTTCAGCAACGTCGCCTTCAGCATGGCCCCAACCATACCCCGCCAAGGGCCTGTGGACAGCCAGGGGAGGTGGGGAAGGGCTGCGGGGGCTGTGGACAGCCGCGAACCCGGCCTCCCCGGTTCGGCTACCCTCCCGAATCGGGGGCCCCGGCACCGGACCGGGTGGGGGCGGGCTGTCCCGGGGCAGCGGCGCCGCTGGGGCCCGTGGCGTCGGGGGGACCGGGGCGGCGGGTGCTGCTGCGGCGGCGGGCCATGACCAGGGCGACCACGACCGCGGCGATGGCCAGGACCAGGGCGGCCACGGCGAACGCGGAGACGGTGATGGCGTAGGTCACGGCGGCGATGGTGGCGGCGGCCGGCATGGTGAGGACCCAGGCCCAGACGATGCGGCCGGCCACGCCCCAGCGGACCGCCGACAGCCGGCGGGTGGAGCCCACGCCGACGATGGCGCCGGTGATGGTGTGGGTGGTGGAGACGGGGATGCCGAGGAAGGTGGCCAGGTACAGGGCGCAGGCGGCGGCGGTCTCGGCCGAGAACCCGCCCACCGGCTTGAGGGCGGTGATCCGCTGACCGAGGGTCTTGACGATCCGCCAGCCGCCCGACAGGGTGCCGAGGGCGATCGCCGTGTAGGCGGCGAGCACCACCCAGAGGGGGACCGGCAGGTCGCCGTTCGGCTGGAGCTCCAGGTAGCCGGCGCCGACCAGCAGGGCGCTGATGATGCCCATGGTCTTCTGGGCGTCGTTGCCGCCGTGGCCGAGGCTGAAGGCGGCCGCCGAGACCAGCTGGAGGCGGCGGAACAGCCCGTCGACCCTGGCCGGGCTGGTCCGCCGGAACAGCCACAGGTTGGCCAGCATGAGCAGGAACCCCAGCAGCATCCCGAACAGCGGCGACAGGGCGATGAACAGGATGGTCTTCTCCAGGCTGGCCGCGTTCAGCACGCTGAACCCGGCCTTGGCCACCCCGGCCCCGGCGAACCCGCCGATCAGGGCGTGCGACGAGGAGGTGGGCAGCCCCAGCCACCAGGTGAGGAAGTTCCAGGCGATGGCCCCGATCAGCCCGGCGAAGATCACCGCCTCCGACACCACCTCCGGGTCCACCGTCTTGCCGACCGTGTTGGCCACCTCGGTGTGGAAGACGAAGAAGGCGGCGAAGTTTGAACACGGACGCCCAGATGACCGCCATCCGCGGGGTCAGGACCCTGGTCGAGACCACCGTGGCGATCGAGTTGGCGGCGTCGTGGAAGCCGTTGGTGTAGTCGAACACCAGCGCCAGTACGACGATGGCGATGACCGACAGGAGCGCCAGGTCAGGCATGCTTGATGATCACGGTCTCCACCGTGTGGGCGACGTGCTCGAAGCCGTCGAGGGCCTCCTCGAGCTGCTCGACGATGTCCTTCCACATGAGCACATAGCGGGCCGGGTGCTCGGCGTCGAAGTTGTAGAGGTCGGCCCTGGCCCGGCGGTAGAGCCGGTCGCCCTCGTTCTCCAGGTCGTTGATGTGGATGAGGTAGGAGCGCAGCGGCTCCAGCTTCAGCCCGCGCAGGTTGCGGATGCCGTCGGCGGTCGCCTTGGCCGCTCGGTCGATCAGCCGTGCCTGCTCGATCACGGCGTCCAGCGGCTCGGTCACCCGGTGCAGGACCAGCATGTCGGCGGCCGCCTCGATGGCGTCGAGCACGTCGTCCAGGTGGCCGGCCAGCGAGTGGATGTCCTCACGGTCGAACGGGGTGATGAAAGTGCTGTTGAGCCTGGAGTAGATGGCGTGGGTCAGCCGGTCGCCCTCGTGCTCGGCCTCGACCAGCCGCTTGGCCTTCATCTCCGGATCGACGAAGTCCTCGACCATGTCCAGGAACTGCCGCGCCGCCTCGGCGAGGTTGGCCGCAACCTCGTCGAACAGGTCGAAATACGACTCTTCGCGGGGAAAGATCCGCAGCTTCACGCGTCCTCCCATCCGTTGGGGAGCACGCAAAGGTTACACGTTAGACGCTCAAACGCTATCCAAAGCGGCCGGTGACGTAGTCCTCGGTCCGTTTGTCCACCGGCTGGGTGAAGATCGCGTCGGTCCGGTCGTACTCGACCAGCACCCCGGTGCGGTCGCCGCTGCCCTCGGCGGCCTCGGCGGTGAAGAACGCCGTGCGGTCCGAGATCCGGGCCGCCTGCTGCATGTTGTGGGTGACGATCACGATCGTGTAGTCCCGCTTGAGCTGCTCCATCAGGTCCTCGATGCGGCCGGTGGAGACCGGATCGAGGGCCGAGCAGGGCTCGTCCATCAGGATCACGTCCGGGGGAGACGGCGATCGCCCTGGCGATGCAGAGCCGCTGCTGCTGGCCGCCGGACAGCGACAGGGCGTTCTGCCGGAGCTTGTCCTTGACCTCGTCCCAGAGGGCGGCCTGGCGCAGGGACTGCTCGACCAGCTCGTCCATGCTGTCGGGCTGCATGCCGATGACCCTGGGGCCGAAGGCGACGTTGTCGTAGATCGACTTGGGGAACGGGTTCGGCTTCTGGAAGACCATGCCGATACGCCGGCGGACCTCGACCGGGTCGACATCGGCGCCGTACAGGTCCTGGCCGTGGTAGTGGATCTTGCCCTCGACCCTGGCCCCCGGGATCAGGTCGTTCATGCGGTTGAGGCAGCGGATCAGGGTGCTCTTGCCGCAGCCGGAGGGGCCGATGAAGGCGGTGATCTGGTTCCTGCCGATCTCGAGGTCAACCCCATGGAGGGCAAGGAACTTGCCGTAGTGGACGTGGACGTCGTCGAGCCGGAACACCGCCTCGAGCGGCGCCTCGTCGACCGCCACGGGGTCCTTCACCTGGGTCCGTCCTTGCGTCATCGGGGTCACCACCGGATCGTGTATCGGTTCCGCAGGAAGATCGCGACCGCGTTCATGGCCAGCAGCAGTGCCAGCAGGACGATGCTGGCCGCGGCGGCGGCCTCGGCGAAGGCCGCCTGTGGCCGGCTGGTCCATTCGAAGATCAGCAGCGGCAGGGCCGACACCGGGTCGCGAAGGTCGTCGGGCAGGCTGAAGATCACGATCGGCAGGCCGATCACCAGCAGCGGGGCCGTCTCCCCGATGGCCCGGGAGAGGGCGAGGATGGTCCCGGTCAGGGTGCCGGGCATGGCCGCGGGCAGCACCTGGCGGCGCACCGTCTGCCACCTGGTGGCGCCGAGGGCGTAGGCGCCCTGCCGGATGGAGTCGGGCACGGCCCGGATCGACTCGCGGGCGGCCACGATGATCACCGGGAGGCTCATGACGGCCAGGGTGAGGGCGCCGGCGAGCAGGCTCGGGCCCATGCGCAGGAACCGGGCGAAGATCCCCAGCCCGAGCAGGCCGTAGACCACCGAGGGGACCCCGGCCAGGTTGGCGATGTTGGCCTCGACGAAGTTCGTGACCCGGTTGCGGGGGGCGAACTCCTCCAGGTAGATGGCGGCGCCGACGCCGATCGGGAAGCAGAACAGCGCGGTCAGGACCATCAGGTAGGCGGAGCCGACCAGGGCCGCCTTGATGCCGGCCCGGGCCGGGAGGCGGGAGACGTAGCTCGTGAGGAAGGCCGCCGGGTCGGCCGTCAGGCGGGCCCAGCCGTTGTCGAAGATGGTCCAGATCAGGGTGGCCAGCGCGACCACCCCGACGATCGTGCCGGTGAAGAGCAGGGCCGAGAAGGCCACGTCGACCAGGATCCTGGCCCGGCCCCGGGTCGCGCCCCGCCGCAGCCTGGACGGTGCGAAGGCTTCAGTGGTGGCGGTCACGAGTACACCTGCCGGAAGCGGCGGACGATGCGGGCCGAGACCAGGTTCATGACCAGGGTCAGAACGAACAGGGTGAGCCCGAGGGCGAACAGGGCGTTGTAGCGGACCGTCCCGGCGGCCACCTCGCCGCGCACCGTCTGGGCGATCGAGGCGGTCAGGGTCTGGATGGAGGTGAAGAAGTCGAGGGTCATCTTGGGGCTGTTGCCGGCGGCGATGGTGACGGCCATGGTCTCCCCGACCGCCCGGGAGAAGGCGAGGATCACCGAGGCGGCGATGCCGGACAGGGCGGCCGGGACCACCACCCGCAGGCTCACCTGGCGCTTGGTGGAGCCGAGCCCGTAGGCGGCCTCGCGCAGCGACACCGGGACCGACCGCATGGCGTCCTCGCTGATGGAGGCGATGATCGGCAGGATCATCAGCCCGACCGCGATCGACCCGGAGGCGGCGTTGAAGATGAACACCCGGTCCTCGCCGAAGATCGGCCGCAGCAGGGTCGGGGTGATGAACTGGAGGGCGAAATAGCCGACGATGACGGTCGGGATGCCGGCCAGGATCTCCAGGGTCGGCTTGAGCACCCCCCGGACCCTGGGATTGGCGTACTCCGACAGGTAGATCGCGGTCAGCACGCCGAGCGGCAGGCCAACAACCAGGGAGCCGACGCCGATCATCAGGGTGCCGTTGATCAGGGGCAGGACCCCGTAGAGGCCGTCCTCGCCGGCGCCCTGGCCCGGCGCCCAGACCGTCCCGGTGAGGAAGTCGGCCAGGCTGGACTCGCGGAAGAACTCCACGGTGTCGACCAGCAGGACGGCGACGATCCCGACCGTGACCGCGACCGACAGCACCGCACAGGCGAACAGGGTCTGGATGATGACCCGTTCGCCCGTGCGGGCCGTTCGGCGGCTGATGTCGCTCAAAGGCGCCCGCTCAGCTCGTGGCCAGGAAGGGCTGGAGCTTGGCCAGGCCCTGGGTGTAGTCCTCCTGGGGCGCGGGCACGTAGCCGACGTCCGCGATCAGCTGCGGCGTCTGCTCCAGGTAGAACTTCACGAACTGGCCGACGTGGGGCTGGGAGAGCGAGTCCTCCTTGACGTAGATGAACAGGGGCCGCGACAGCGGGTAGTCGCCCGACTCGATGGTCTCGGCCGTGGGCTCGATGCCGGTCGTGCCCTTCTCGGCGATCTTGATGTCCTTGAGGCCTTCCTTGTTGTTCTGGTAGTAGGCGAAGCCGAAGTAGCCCCAGGAGTTGGCCTGGCCCTCGATGCCCTGGACCAGGGTGTTGTCGTCGGACGAGGCGGTGTAGTCGTTGCGGGGCTTCTTGCCGCCCTCGTCGGGGTCGCCGAGGACCTTCTCGTTGAAGAAGTCGTAGGTCCCGGACTCGGTGTCAGGGGCGAAGATGGCGATCTTCTCGTTGGGGAAGCTGGGGTCGACCTGGTTCCAGGTGGTGGCCCCGCCGTCCTCGAAGATCCTGGCCAGCTGCTCGAAGGTCAGGGTGTCCAGGAACTGGTTCTTGGCCGAGGTGACCACGGCCAGCCCGTCCAGGCCGACGCGGAACTCCTGGTACTTGATGCCCTTGGCCGCACAGGCCTGCTTTTCCTCGTCGCTGATGGCCCGGGAGGCGTCCTGGAGGTCGGTCTCGCCGGCGCAGAACTTGGTGAAGCCGCCCCCGGTGCCGGAGGTGCCGACGGTGGCCTCGACGTTCGGCTGCTCCTTCTTGAACTCCTCGGCGATCGCCTCGGAGATGGGGGCAACGGTCGAGGAGCCGTCGATGGCGATCTTGCCCGAGAGGGCGGCTCCCTCACCGGTGGCGCCGCCGCCGTTGTCGTCGGTGCCGCCACAGGCGGTGGTGGCCAGGGCGATGGCCAGCGTCAGGCCGAGCAGCCAGCCGCCGCGCCGTGTCCGTAGCGTCATTCGTTCATGTCCTCCTGAACATGTCCTTGTGCGTGGTGCTACGGCAGCGACGGTACGGGCGGTCGCTGACGCGCCAGGCGACGGAAGATGAACAGGGGGTGAACGGGGCGGGAACGTTGGTGAGCCGGTGAGGTCAGCCGTCGAACCGGTAGCCGACGCCGCGGACGGTGACGATCAGCCTCGGCTCGTGCCGGTCCTCCTCGACCCGGGCCCGCAGCCGCTTCACGTGCACGTCCAGGGTCTTGGTGTCGCCGACGTAGTCGAAGCCCCAGACCCGGTCGATCAGGGTCTGGCGGGTCAGCACCCGGTTGCGGTTCTCCATCAGCATCTCGAGGAGCTCGAACTCCTTCAGGGGCAGGCTGACCCGCGACCCGCGGACGCTGACCTCGTGGCGCTCGGTGTCGAGGCGGACGCCGCCGGCCTCGAGCACGGCCACCTCCGGCCGGGACCCGTCGGTGGCCGTCCCGGCCCGCCTGAGCAGGGCGCGGACCCTGGCCACGAGCTCGCGCAGGGAGAACGGCTTGGTGACGTAGTCGTCGGCGCCCATCTCCAGCCCGACCACCCGGTCGACCTCGGCGTCGCGGGCGGTGAGCATCAGGATCGGCACCTGGCTGGTGGCCCGGATGCGGCGGCAGACGTCCCAGCCGTTGAGGGTCGGGAGCATCAGGTCGAGCACGATCAGGTCCGGCCGCTCGGCCTCGAAGTCGCGAATGGCCTCGCCGCCGTCGGTGGCCGTCACCACCTCGAAGCCCTCCCGGGAGAGGGCGTAGCGGATCGCCTCGAGCAGTGACTCCTCGTCGTCGACGACCATCACCTTCGGCATGGGTCCAACTTTCCACTCCGGTGGCCGGACGGCAACGACCGACGGCAAACCTTCACTGGCCGTTCCCTTTCCGTCCACCTGCCTGCGAGTACGATCGGCACGGAAAGGGGGTCCCGCGGTGCGCACGACCTTCGAACAACGCCTCGAGGGGCTCGAGGCGAAGCTGCTGCAGATGGGCCAGCTGGTCCAGAGCCAGCTGGACCGGACGCTGGAGGCGCTGGCCAGCTTCGACACCACCCTGGCCGACGAGGTCATCGTCCGCGACGACCAGATCGACCGGACCTATGTGGAGGTCGAGCAGGAGATCCTGCGCACCCTGGCCCTGCAGGCCCCGGTGGCCAGGGACCTGCGCCTGGTGGCGGGCGTGCTCCACATCAACTCCCACATCGAGCGGATGGGCGACCTGTGCGTGAACATGGCCAAGTTCGTCCGCATGACCAAGGACTACCCGCCCGTCCCGGAGATCCAGTCGACCCTGGTCGAGATGGGCGCCAACGCCCAGCGGATGGTGGCCGCGGCCATGACCTGCTTTGCCCGCCGTGACCTGGAGCTGGCCGAGCGCCTGCCCATCCTCGACCAGCCGCTGGACCGGCTGAACGGTGAGGTCTTCCGGCAGATCGAGCTGGCCGCGGGCGACGACCGGACGCTGGAGTGGGCCAGCCGCATGGTCCTGGTCGCCCGCTATCTGGAGCGACTCGGCGACCACTCGGTCGACATCGGCGAGCAGGTGGTGTTCATCGTCACCGGCGAGGTCAAGGAGCTCGTGCCCTCCAAGGCCGTGCGGGCCGGGGTGGAGGACAGCTAGGCCATGGGCTCGTTCAGCGCCTGGCCGATGGGCCGGCGGGTCGCGGTGCTGCGCCGGGTCGTCCGCCGGCTGGCCGAGGTGGCCCTGCCCGGATGGCGCTGGACCCAGCCCGACGACCTGGCCGGGCTGACCAACGAGCTGAGCGCCATGACCACCCGGCTGCGGGACCGGCTGGACGAGCTGACCGAGGAGCGCGACCGGGCCGGCCAGATCCTGGACGCCCTGGACGACGGGGTGCTGCTGCTGGACGGGGCCGGCCGGCTGCTGCTGGCCAACCCGGCGGCCCGGTCCTGGTTCGGCCTCCCGGCCGACCTGCGCCCGGGGCTGCCGGCCCGGCGGGTGCTGGGCGCGCCTCAGGTCGTCGCCCTGGCCGAGGAGGCCTACGAGGCGGGGGCCCCGGTGGCCGGCAACCTCACCCTGGTCCTTCCCGAGCCCCGGACCCTGACCATGCGGGCCTTCCCGCTGGTCGACCGCGGGCCCACCGGGCGGATCGTGGTCACTCTGACCGACATCACCCAGCGGCGCCGCCTCGAGGTGCTGCGCCGCGACTTCGTGGCCAACGCCTCTCACGAGCTGAAGACGCCGGTGGCCGCGGTCCGGGCCCTGGCCGAGACCCTGCTGACCGCCCTGCCCGACGATCCCGAGGGCGGGCGCCGCTTCGCCGAGCGGATCGGGCGCGAGGCCGAGCGCCTCGACCTCCTGGCCAGGGCCCTGCTCGACCTGTCCCGGGTCGAGCGCGGGACCCTCGACGTCGAGCCGGTGGACCTGGTCGGGCTGGCCAAGGAGGTCGCCGACGGCTACGCCGACCTGGCCGAGGAGCGCCGGGTCGGGCTCCGCACCGAGCTCCAGCCGCAGGTGTCCCTGCGGGGCGACCGGGCCCAGCTCGGCCTGCTGCTGTCCAACCTGCTCGACAACGCGCTGCGCCACACCCCGGCCAGAGGGACCGTCACGGTCAGGCTGGAGGCGGCCGAGGGGCGGGCCGTCCTCCAGGTGGCCGACACTGGCGAGGGCATCCCGGCCGGCGAGCTGTCGCGGGTCTTCGAGCGCTTCTACCGGGTCGACAAGGCCAGGGCCCGCCGGACCGGCGGCACCGGCCTCGGCCTGGCCATCGTCCGCCACGTGGCCGAGGCCCACGGCGGCACCGTCCGGGTGGACAGCGAGCTCGGCCGGGGGTCGACCTTCACGGTGTCGCTGCCGCTGGCCGGGCCGCCGGCCGCTACCTGAGCTGGTCGGCGGCCAGCAGGGCCAGGATGACCACGGAGATCGCGGCCAGGGCGGCGGCGAGGCCGCGGGGGGCGGCCGGGACCACGATCGGCTCGCCGGCGCGCATGGCCCGGTCGGTGGCCAGGAAGCGGCGGTAGCCGCTCCAGGCGGTGACGGCGCCGAGCAGGACGAGGACGCCGCCGACGAGCTCACGACCCCCGGGGAAGCCCAGCGCCGGGGCGAAGCGGACGACCCCCAGGCCGGCCACGTCGAGGGCGAGGGCGGTGCGGACCCAGGCGAGCAGGGTCCGCTCGTTGGCGAGCGAGAAGCGGTAGTCGGGCTCGCGGCGGTCGCCGTCCATCGGACGTATTCGACCATGCCGGGAACCCGGGCCGGCGGTTAGCCGAGCCAGGCGCGCAGCTTCTTGCGGTTGGCGGCCTTCCAGACCGACCGCCAGCGGTCGCGGGTGTCGGCCGCGGCGGCCCGTTCGGCGGCGATCAGCATGCCGGCGACCAGGGCGGTGTCGCGCCTGGTGCCGCCGGCGGCCTCGCGCAGCCAGGCCTCGCCGACGACCGCGTCCTGGTGGTCGCCGAGGACGCTCTGGATGTCGGAGACGGCGTCGGCGAAGTCCTCGGCCGGCTTGCCGAACACCGGCTCGACCGCCTCGGCGGCGTAGCGGGCCCGCTTGGCCCGGATGCGGATCTGGTGGAGCTGCTCGTCGGCCGGGTTGTCGCCGGCCTGGCGGACCTCCTTGCGCAGCCGCCTCCACGGCTTGCGGACCAGCGGCGGCGTCACCTCGGCGGCCGGGCGGTCGGCCCCCGGCAGCAGGGCGGGCGCGGCCGCGGCCTCGACCAGGTCCTCCAGCAGCTCGGCGTACTTCTCCTGGCCCATGGCCCCGAGCAGGCGCCGGCGGGCCTGGTCGCGCTCCTCGGACAGCCTGGCCAGCAGCCGCCGCCCGGCCTTGGCGTCGGTGGCCGGGAGCTCGCCCAGGTGGTCGGAGAACCGCTCGAGGAGCACGTCGGTGTCCCTGACCTCGCCGAGCAGGTTGGCCAGCCACTTGAGGTCGTCGCGGAGGCGGTCGGTCCACTCCTCGTCGAGCAGCTTGGAGAAGGTCCGCAGGGTGGAGCGGATCCGCCGGGTGGCCACCCTGGCCTGGTGGACCGCCTCGGGGTCCTCGCCGGTGCGGACCCCGGCCTCGTGCCGGAACAGCCGCAGGGTCCCGCTGGCCAGGTCGTAGCGGAGCAGCTCCTCGACCGAGGCGTCGGGGCCGACCTCGGGCTGGACGACCTCGGGCCCGAGGACCCGCTCGCGGCCGCCGAGGGCCCGCAGGTACTTCGGGGTGGGCTGGTCGGCCACGGCGCCGGCCTTGACAAGCCGGTCGACCACCTCGGAGAGCAGGCCGGCGTCGGCCGAGTCGTCCAGCTCGACTTCCAGCTCGCGGAAGCGGGCCTGAATGCGGCGGCCGTCCAGCACCTGGACGTCGTCGTCGACCAGCTCGGCGAGCCGCGACCCGGAGGGGTCGCGGAGCTCGACCGGGCGGCGCAGGGTGCGCATGCGCACCGAGGGGGCCAGCGCCGCCGTGCGCACGAAGGGCCGGATCAGGGCTCGGGCCTCGGCCGGGGGTCGGTTGCCGTCCCCGGGGAAGGTGTGCTCGGCCCGGACCAGCAGGGCCCCGTCCTCGCCCTCGGGCAGCTTGACCGTCCAGCCCTCGCCGGGCCGGTAGCGCAGGCTCGCCCCCCAGCGGGCCAGGCGCAGGTCGGCCGTGTCGTAGTAGGTGGTCCGCAGCCGTCTGGCCGCCTGCGGCTCGGCCGAGAAGCCGTCGCCGGGCCGGCCGAGCTCCGGCAGCTCGAAGCCGGGCGGCGCCTCCAGCTTCGCCTCGCGCTCCTTCATCGCCCGTCCTCCTTGCTCGCTCGGGCGTCAGCGGGGCGTCGAGCCCGGTGCCGCCGGCTCGACGGCCAGCGGCGCCAGGTAGGTCCCCTTCCATCCATGCCCACTTTCGGGCTCGAGTATCCAGGTGCAGCCCTTCGGCCACCGCGGCGGGTCGGACAGCTCCAGGCCGGCCCGCTCGAGCTCGTTGAGGACCTTGCCGATGATCTCGCCGTGGGTGCAGAGCACGGCCCGGTCGAGCGCCGGGTCGTACAGCAGCTCGGCCACGCCCGGGCCGGTCCCGTCGACCCCGAGGGCCTCGCTGGGCTCGACCGGGCGGCCGAGCCGGGCGGCCAGGGGCTGGACGGTCTGGAGGCAGCGCTCGGTCGGGCTGGAGAGCACGCGGCCCATCGGGTGGGCGCGCAGCTGCTCGATCAGCCCGAGCGCCTCCTTACGTCCCTGCGCCGACAGCGGGCGGGCCACGTCGGGCCCGCTCCACTTGGCCTTGCTGCCTGCGTGGGCGTGCCGCACGAGATAGAGCACGGGCACATCCTCCCATGACCTCTCGTACTGACACCCGCCAGGATCCCTGTCCAGCTTGACCGATCACGCCGTTCACGGCAATACAAGCATGGCCAGGACCGCCGCCGAACGTGCCGGCGGCCTCGGGCGGGCCAGGCCGGGCGGCCCTACCGGCTGGGCCGTGCCGCCGTGCGGCCGCCGTTGCCGGCGCCGGCCGGCCGCGCCGGGCGGCGGTTCGCCAGCCGGGTCGAGAGCGGCGAGCGCAGCTCGCGTAGGAGGGCCTGGGCGGTCGACTGGCTGATGGTCACGTCGCGCTCGGCCATGGCCTCGACCAGCGCGGCCGGGGTGAGGGTGTCGGCGTCGGGCCGCTCGTCGAGGATCGCCGCGGCGACCATGTACGGGGCCTGGCGGCGCCGGGGCCGCTCGTCGTCGCCCTTGGCGGCGGCCACGGCCTGGCGGAAGGTGTCGGACGGCCGGGGCAGGGCCCCCGCCCTGGGCTCGGCCGGGGTGGGCCGAGGCGCCGCGGGGGCCGGCCGGGCCGGAGCGGCGGTGGACGCGAGCGGCTCGGTGCGCCGGGGCCGGCGCATGGCCTCGATCTGGATCCGGGCCAGGGGCGCGGACATGGCCGCCTCCTGGGCCGCCTCGGCCTCCACCTGGAGCCGGGTGGCCCGCAGGGTGGTGGCCCGCCGCAGCACCATCATCAGCAGCTCGACCCCGAGCACGAGGGCGGCCGGCGGGATCAGGGCGACCCCGCGGGCGGCCAGGGTGGGCTGGGCGTGGGCGACGTTGAGCACGAAGCTGACCCCGGCCGCCCCGGCCAGCAGCAGCTTGGGCCACCACACCTCCCACCACGCCCGGCGGGCCTTGGTGGTGGTGAACCACAGGTCGGCCCCGAGGGCGACCACGATGAAGGAGTCGACCATCAGGGGCACGGCCCAGCCGTGCTCGGGGGCGATCCCGTTGGAGCGGACGGCGTATTCCCGGATGGCCTCGAAGCTGGTGTAGAAGGCCAGGCAGGCGATGCCGAGGACGGTCGCGCCGAGGACGGCGACCAGGATGGTCCTGAACCGTGTCAGCCACTTGTCGGTGGCGACGATCCCGGTGATCAGGGGTGGACCGGCGGAGGCCACAGGCGGCACGCTCCTCGGGGTGGGGGCAGGGGTCGCTGGCGCGACAGCGCAAGGTTCTACCCCACCTGAGGGCGGCCACGCACAAACCGGACGTTTCAGCCCTTGTTGGCCCCGTGGACGCGGACGAAGTCGTTGACCTCGTAGTAGGCGTCGATCGACTCCCCGGCGTCGCCCCAGAACCCGTCCAGGACGTCGTACTCCATGGCCCGGCGGTCCACGTACCAGTTGTTCACGTCGGTGATCTCCAGCTCGCCGCGGCCGGACGGCTGCAGGGTCGGGATCACGTCGAAGACGTGCTCGTCGTAGAAGTAGATCCCGGTGACCACGTAGTTGCTCGGCGGGTCGTCGGGCTTCTCCAGGATGCGGGTGACCCGGCCCTGGTCGTCCAGCTCGGGGACGCCGAGGTGGCGCAGGTGGGCCGGGTCGTCGATCCGGGCCAGGACGATGCGGGCCCCCGACGGCTGGGCGAGGAAGTTGGTCACGGCCGGGCGCAGGCTCCGCTCGACCACGTTGTCGGCCAGCATGACCACCACCCGGTCGCCGTCGACGAAGCGCTCGGTGAGCCCCAGGGCCTCGGCGATGCCGCCGGGCCGCTCCTGGTAGGCGTACAGCAGCCGGTCGATGCCGTACTCGTGGCCGTTGCCGAGCAGCCGCAGGAACTCGCCTGCGTGGGTGCCCCCGGTGACCACCATCAGCTCGGTGATGCCGGCCGAGACGAGCGTCTCGATGGCGTAGGTGACCATCGGCCGGTCGTAGATCGGCAGCAGGTGCTTGTTGGTGATGCGGGTCAGCGGGTGCAGCCGCGAGCCCGTGCCGCCGGCGAGGATGACGCCCTTCATGCGCCGTACTTGGCCAGGCGGCCGGCGGCGGCCAGCAGCTGGGGCAGGAGGTGCTTGGCCTCGAAGCGGCCGAGCGAGCCCTGGCGGCAGTTGACCTCGTCGAAGCCGGGGAGGCCGTCGGCGGCGGCGGTGCCGCCCCACAGCAGCACCGGGACCGGGTGCCAGGAGTGGGCGGCCATCTGGGCCGGGGTGGAGTG
>Ga0081538_10002470_pt1 | contig 18059 bp, 18 predicted proteins | sample TabmetS5T2R1_FD_71022 | JGI IMG/M metagenome (GOLD analysis project Ga0081538, IMG submission 71022) | Tabebuia heterophylla rhizosphere microbial communities from the University of Puerto Rico - S5T2R1 | ecosystem: Host-associated > Plants > Roots > Rhizosphere ... | reverse complement strand
CCCCGACCGCAAGGCGGCCGTGCAGCGCGCGGTCGACTGGATGTTCGTGCTCACCCTGGAGTGGTTCGGGCTGCCCGACGACCTCAAGCGCCACGGCGAGCAGGTCGGCTACCAGCTCAAGGGGATGACCAACGACCAGCTCCGCCAGACGTGGATGGCGGCGACGGTGCCGCTGTGCGAGCGGTTGGGCTTCTCGGTGCCCGCCCACCTGGACCAGGCGAGCGGCCAGTACGTGATCGACTGTCCCTTCCCGATGCGCTTCGACGAGGACGCCAAGCGCTGGGACCTGGAGGGGGGCGCCATCCCCTGGGACGACGTGCTGGTGCGCTGGCGGCGGCGCGGGCCGTGCAACGAGGAGTTCGTCGGCATGATCCAGCGTGGCCACCGCCAGCTGCGGGGCCCCGCGTGACCGTGGTCTCGGTCGACGACGTCCGCGCGGCCCTCGCCGAGGTCGAGGACCCCGAGCTGCCGGTCGGCATCGTCGACCTGGGCCTGGTCCGGTCGATCGCGGTCGACGGCGCCACCGTGACCGTCGGGATCACCTACACCTCGATCGCCTGCCCCTGCACCGACGTGCTCCGCGAGGACGTCGAGGCGCGCCTGCGCCGGCTGGACGGCGTCGCCCACGTCAAGGTGGAGGAGCTCTTCGAGGCGTGGAGCCGCGACGACATGACCGAGGACGGCCGCCGGGCCCTGCTCGCGCTGGGGGTGACGTAGGCAGATGGAGGACCCCGGGCTGGAGGTCTGGGAGGTCTACGCGCGCCACGACCGCGAGCAACGGGCCCACCACGTGGGCACGGTCCGGGCGGCCGGGCCCAAGGACGCCAGGGTCTTCGCCTTCATGATGTACGACGAGCGCCGCTGGCAGGAGATGTTCGTGGTCAGGCGGGCCCATGTCGTGTCCGTCGTCGCCCCCGAGTAGGTGCGGCCGGTGGAGCGATACCGCGTGTTCGGCCGCACCAGCTACCCGGAGCCGCTGGAGTTCCAGGGGACGCTGACCGCGGCCGACCACGACGCCGCGGCCAGGGCGGCACTGGAGCGCCACGGCCGCCGGTGGGTGGAGCTGGTGCTGATCCCGGAGCGCGCGATCCAGTGGATCCTCGGTCCGCAGGCTCCGGTGCCGTCGCCGGAGGGGTCCACGGATGAGTGAGCTGCGGCCGGGCGGCGCGACCGCCTGGGTGACCGACGACGACGAGGCCCTGGCCGCCCTGGTGAACCTGCTGGTCGTCCTGGCCGACAACAAGTACTGGCTGGGCCGGCACCTGTCGGAGTGGGCGGTGGGCGCGCCGAGCCTGGAGGTGGCGCTGGCCTGCGCGGCGATCGCGCAGGGCGAGCTCGGCCAGGCCCGGGTGCTGTACCCCCTGCTGGAGGAGCTCCCGTTCCCCGGACCGGTCGACCCGCTGGAACGCGAGCGCGCCTACCGGGTGTCGCCGCTGGACCGGCCGTTCCCGACCTGGCCGCACGCGGTGGCCGCGCTGCTGCTGGTGGACAGCGCCGTCACCACGATGCTGGAGGCGCTGGTCGGCGGACCCTACGAGGCGCTGGCCAGGCGCGTGCCGCGGATGCTGGAGGAGGAGGCCTTCCACTGGGACTTCGCCGACGGCCGTGTCCGGGAGCTGGCCCGGCTGCCCGGCGGCCTGGGGCAGCTGCAGGCGCGCATGGACGAGTCCCTGGAGGAGCTGCTCTGCTGGTTCGGTCCGCCCGGCGAGCACGGGGTGGAGACGCTGCGCGGCCAGGGTCTGCTCGGCCGCGGCAACCGCGAGCTGCGCCAGGCGTACCTGGACCGGGTCGGCCCCCTCCTCGAGGAGGTCGGGGTCCGGCTGCCCCCCGAACGATTGGAGGACCCTCGGCTGCCATGGGAGCGATGGAACCGCCTGCAACGCCGGCTGGATCCCGCGCCGGCGACCGCGTGAGCTGCCCATGGTGCGGCTCTGACGACGTCGAGCGGGTCGGCGAGGTCGGACCCACGGTGATGACCTCCCAGTGGATCTGCACCGCCTGCAAGAGCCCCTTCGAGCGGATCCGCAGGCGCGGCGGGCAGTGAGCGAGCGCCCGGCGGTCCAGGCGCACACCGCGCACGGCGTCGTGGTGGTGGAGCTGGCACGCCCCGAGCGGCGCAACGCCCTCGACCAGCAGCTCCAGGCCGAGCTGCGGCGCGCCCTGGAGGCGGCCGCCGACGACCCGGCGGTCCGCGGCATCATCCTCACCGGCCAGGGCCGGGCGTTCTCCGCCGGGGGTGACCTGGACTGGCTCGCCGAGCAGCAGGACCCGGCCCGCTTCCGCCGTGACAGCCAACGCCTCACCGAGCTCATCACCCTGCCCGAACGGATCGAGAAGCCGGTGATCGCCGCCATCAACGGCGTGCTCACCGGTGCCGGCGCCCAGCTCGCGCTGGCGTGCGACCTGCGCATCGCCGCGCGCAGCGCCAGGTTCCTGTTCCGCGAGGGCCACCTGGGGCTGGTCCCGGCCCATGGCGGCTGCGCCCGGATGGTCGAGCTGATCGGCCTGGGCCGCGCCAGGGACGTGGTCCTCGGCGGCGCCGACCTTCCGGCCGAGGAGGCCTGGCGGCTGGGACTGGTCACCGCGGTCGTGCCCGACGAGGCCCTCCTGGAGGAGGCGCGGGCGCGGCTGGCGGCGATCCTGCAGCGCGGCGCCCAGGCGTACGGGCTGGCCAAACGGCTGCTCAACCTGGCCGCCGGCGTCGAGCTGCACAGCGGGATCCTCGCTGAGGGCCTCGCCCAGAGCGGACTGGTCCAGACCGAGGAGCACCGCCGGCGGGTCCGGGCGGCGCTGACCAGCCGCCGGCCCGACCACCAAGGCGAGGAAGGCTGAGGCCGGATGGCGCTGGAGATCGGGTTCGCCCGTGCGCCGCCCTCGTACTCCACGCTGCGGCCCCCGTCGTCGTGGCTGCTCGGCCGGGTATGCTCCTGCCGGCTGACCGACCGGATGACCTGACCGCAGCGCCGGCGCGGAAGCCTGCGAGACCGGAGGAGACGATGAGGCATCGTTCGAGGGTCGGGCTGGTAGCGCTGTTGCTGGTGGCGGCCCTGCTGCTGGCGGCGTGCGGTGGCGGCGACGACGCGGGAGGTCAGGCGGGGGGCGGCGAGCCGATCCGCATCGGCGCGCTCACGTCGCTGACCGGCAACTTCACGCCCTGGGGCGTGCAGGTGCGCGACGGGATGCAGCTCGCGGTGAACGAGATCAACCAGCGCGGCGGCGTCGACGGCCGCCAGCTCCAGCTGGTGGTGGCCGACGACCAGTCCCAGGCCGAGGAAGGAACCCGCGCGATCGAGCGGCTGATCGAGCGGGAAGGCGTCGTGGCGGTCGGCGGGATCATCTCGAGCGACGTCGGGCTGGCCACGGCCCGGATCGCGGAGCAGGCCAAGGTCCCGCTGTTCCTGGTGAAGGCCGGGGCGGGCGGCATCCTCAACCCGGGCAGCCGCCACACCTTCCGCACCTGCCTGCCCGCCGCGCCCATGGTCGCCGGCCCGGTGCTGCAGTACGTCCAGAGCAAGAACCTGACCAGGGTGGGCGCCATCGTCGCCGACTACGCCTGGGGACAGGCGATCAAGACGGCGTTGGAGGAGACCTTCGCGACGGCGCCCGGCATCAAGCTCCAGGTCGAGGTGGCCCCGGTGGGCGAGCAGGACTTCACCACCTACCTCCGCTCGCTGGAGCGCCTCGACCCGCAGATGATCGTGGCGACCGGGCACCCGCCCGGCTCGGGGGCGATCACCGTCCAGTCGGCCGACCTCGGCTTCGACGTGCCGATCACCGGCTCCTACACCCCGCGCTCGCTGGTGATGAGCGGAGCCAAGGACGCGGCCATCGACCGCTACGCCGACTTCGGCTGCGCCGACGTCCAGAGCAGCGAGTACCAGGACCTGGCCCGCCGCTTCCTGCAGTTCTCCCAGAACAACAAGTTCTTCGAGGACGACGCCCTGGCCGGCTACGGGATCGTCACGATGGTGGCCGAGGCGGTCGGCGCGGCCGGCGACGATCCCGCCGCCATCGCCAGGCACCTGCACGCGAACGCCTTCGACATCCCCGGCTACTCCTTCGAGCTGCGCTGGACGGAGTGGGGCGAGCTGGCCAACGCCCGGATCGCCTTCGACCTGCTGGGCCGCGGCCCGGCCCCGCAAGGGGTGAACGAGGCGGGCTCCTGGTACCCGGAGCGGCTGCTGGTCTCCGAGCCGCTCGAGCCGTACCGGCCGCCGTCGTAGCGGGGACATGGCGCTGCTCGCGGTCGACGCGGTGGAGAAGCGCTTCGGCGGTCTCCCGGCCGTCGACGGGGTCACCTTCGGGGTCGACGAGGGCGAGATCCTCGCCGTCGTCGGCCCCAACGGCGCCGGCAAGAGCACCCTCCTGAAGACCATCGGCGGCCTCGAGCGCCCCTCCGCCGGGACGGTGACGCTGGCCGGCGAGCGGGTGGACGGGCTCGCCCCGCACCAGGCCCGGCGCAGGGGGATCGCGACGGTGATGCAGACCCCGTTGGCCTTCGGGTCCATGACGACCCTGGAGAACGTCGTGCTCGGCGCCATGTTCGGCGGCGCCGGCGGCGTCGTCGCGGAGCCGGAGGCGATCCGGCGCGCGCAGGAGGCACTCGCCTTCGTCGGCCTCGAGGGCCGCGCCGACCAGCCCGTCGCCAGCCTCAACCTCCACCAGCAGCGGTTCCTGGAGATGGCGAAGGCGCTGGCGGGCCGGCCGCGGCTGCTGCTCGTGGACGAGGTGATGGCGGGGCTGAACGACGCGGAGCTGGCCGCCTCCGTCCGGATCGTGCGCAGCGCCCGCGACACCCTCGGGATGACCATCATCTGGGTGGAGCACGTGATGCAGGCGGTGATGCGCCTGGCCGAGCGGGTGATCGTCCTCAACTTCGGGAGGACGCTGGCCGAGGGCGAGCCGGAGGCCGTGATGCGCCACCCCGACGTGATCGACGCGTACCTCGGCGAGGGCCACGATGCTTGAGGCGTCCGGCCTCTCGGCCGGTTACCTGGGGGAGAACGTGGTGGAAGGCGTCGACGTGCAGGTCGCCGCGGGCCAGGCCGTCGCCGTCATCGGCTCCAACGGCGCCGGGAAGACGACCCTGTTCCGGGCGCTCTGCGGCATGCTGCCGGTCACCGCGGGCCGGGTGCGCTTCGACGGCGAGGACATCACCGGCCGTCCGGCCCACCGCGTCGCGCGGGCCGGCCTGGCCTACGTGCCGGCCGAGCGCCACCTCTTCCCCGGCATGAGCGTGCGGGAGAACCTGCTGCTCGGCGCCTACCCGCGCCGGCCCGACCCGTCCGCCTTCGGGCTCGTCTTCGACCTGTTCCCCCGCCTGGAGGAGCGCCGCCAGCAGCGGGCGGGCAGCCTTAGCGGCGGCGAGCAGCAGATGCTGGCGGTGGGCCGGGCCCTCATGTCCCGCCCCCGCCTGCTGATGCTCGACGAGCCCACCACGGGGCTGGCCCCCAAGCTGGCCCGGAGCGCGTACGAGGCGCTCGGGGTGCTGAAGGGGACGGGCATGACGCTGCTGGTCGCCGAGCAGCAGGTGCCGCTGGCCCTGTCCGTGGCCGACCGCGGCTACGTGCTGGAGAACGGCCGCATCCGCCTCGAGGGCGCCTCCGAGGACCTGGAGCGCAATCCCGAGGTCCGCCGGGCCTACCTGGGCGTGGCATGACGGCCGTCGTCCTCGACGGGATCGTCCTCGGCCTCCAGTTCGGGCTCCTGGGCGTGGGCATGACGCTGGTCTACGGCCTGGGAGGCGTGCTCAACCTGGCGTACGGCCAGGCGGCCGTGCTGGCGGCGATGGTGGTGGCGGTCGCCCTCACCGCCGGCGCACCGGCGCTCGTCGCGGCCGGGGCGGGGCTGCTCACGGCCGCGGCCGGCGGCGTCGTCCTGGACAGGACCCTGATGCTGCCGGTGTACCACCAGCGCGGCGAGCACCGGGTGCTCCTCGGCCTGCTCCTCACCCTGGGGGTGGCCTTCGTCGTCGACGGGCTGCTGCTCTGGCGCTATCCGACCGGGGCCCTGCGGCTCACCATCGGCGGCGAGGCCGTGCCGATCCTCGGCGTCCGCATGCGGGCGGGAAGCCTGTGGGCCTCGGGGATCTCGCTGGCGGTGGGCGCCATCCTGCTGCTCTTCTTCCGTGCCACCACGCTGGGGCGGGCCGCCCGCTCGGTGATCCAGGACGAGGTGGGCGCGCGGCTGGTCGGGATCAACCCGGCGGCGGTCCGCACCTTCATCTTCGCGCTCAGCGGCGCGCTCGCGGGACTGGTCGCCGTGACCCGCTCGATGACCTCGCCGGTGGGCGTCACGGCCGGGTTCGACTTCACCATCCTGGCGCTGATCGTCGCGGTCGTCGGCGGCCTCGGCAGCGTCGCGGGAGCCTTCCTCGCCGGCGTGCTCCTCGGCATCGTCAGCACGGTGAGCGCCTTCTACATCGGGCAGTACATCACCACCATCGTGCTGCTGGCGGCGGCGGCGCTCACCATCGTCATGCGGCCACGCGGGCTGCTGGGGAGGTAGCCGTGACGGTCGAGTTCGACGCGACGGTCGAGTCCGAGGCCGCACCCCTGGGGGTGAGCGCCCGGCCACCGCGCTCGCTGGTCCGCGCCTTCTGGCCGATCGCCGCCACCGGCGCCGTCCTCGCCCTGGTCCCCCTGTGGCTGGGCGACTCGCGGCTGATGATGGGGCTGGCCGTGGACGCCCTCGTCTTTGGGGCCTACGCGATCGCCTTCAACGTGATCTTCGGCAGCACCAACCAGCTGTTCCTGTGCGTCGGCGCGCTCGCGGGGGTGGGCGGCTACGCCTCCGCCATCCTCGCCGACCAGGCCGGGCTTCCCATGGCCGTCGCGCTGGCGCTGGCCACGGCGCTGGCCACGGTCGTGGGGGGGCTGCTCAGCTGGGTCGCGGTGCGCCGCTCGCTTGGCGTCATCTTCACCGGGATCGTGACGCTCGCCTTCTCCCTCTCCTTCGCCAACCTCGTGCTGGGCCAGCGGGGGCTGACGGGCGGCGAGACCGGCCTGGTCGTCGCCGCCGGCGAGGGCAGCTTCCTGCGGGAGCGGGTCGCCGCCTTCTACCTGTTCCTGGGCATGCTGGTGGCCTTCCTGGTGGTGTTCCGCGCGCTCGAGCGCTCCCACATCGGGTGGGCGTTCCGTGCGCTCCGCGACAGCGAGCTCGCCGCCGAGCTGGCCGGGGTCGACGTGGCACGCTACCGGGTGTACGCGGGCCTGATCGGCTCCGCGATGCTGGGGATCACGGGAGCCGTCTACGCGCACAGCGACGGGTTCATCGGCCCCTCCACCTTCGGGTTCGGCCACGTCGACGTCCGCGTCCTGGTGATGCTCGCCTTCGGCGGGCTCGGGACCCTGCTGGGACCGGTGGTGGGAACGGTCGTGTTCGCGGTGCTGGACGAGCTCCTGGTCGACGCCGGACAGCTGCGAACCGTGGTCTACGGCCTGCTGATCATCGCGCTGTTCCTGGGTTTCAAGCGGGGCGCGGTCCCGGCCGTGGCGGACCTCCTCCGCCTCCTCGTCCGGCGGGCCCGTTCCCGGATCGGCCGCTAGCCGCTGCTGCCCAGCTTGACCTGGGCGCCGGTCTCCGCGCCCGCCGCCGCCTGGGCCGCCTGGCCGGTCGCGACCGCCTGGGGGATCATCGGGCCGTCGCCGGAGGGGTCGAGGATGCCCGCCTCCAGCCAGGTGAAGGCGCCGTCCAGCACCCGCTGGGCGGCGGCGTAGTCGCCGGCGTCGTCGTTGGCCCACAGGTCGTGGAACAGCCGCTCGACCCGGCGGCGGGCGCCGCGGCAGAACAGCTCGGCCAGCTCGACCGCGCCCTCCGCCTCGGGGGCGTGGTCGTCCAGCAGCATCCGGGTCCGCACGCAGGTGGCGCTGACCGCGAACAGCTCGGCGCCGATGTCCACCACCCGGCCCAGGAACCGCTGCCTGCGTTCCAGCCGGCCCTGCCAGCGGGCCATGCCGTAGAAGGTGGAGCGGGCCAGCCGGCGGCTGGCCCGCTCGACGAAGCGCAGGTGCGTGGCGAGCGGACCGAACTCCTCGAAGCCGCCAGGGGTGTAGCCCTTGCCGACCGCCAGCTGGGGCAGCCAGCGGCCGTAGAAGCGGCCCGCCGACGCGGCCGCCCTGGCCCTGCCGGCCAGCCCGGCGTCGGGGTCGATCAGGCCGCCGGCGACCGACAGGTGCTGGTCGACCGCCTCGCGGGCGATGAACAGGTGCATGATCTCGGTGGAGCCCTCGAACACGCGGTTGATGCGCAGGTCGCGGAGCAGCTGCTCGGCGCCGACCGGCCGCTCGCCGCGGGCGGCCAGCGAGGCGGCGGTCTCGTAGCCGCGCCCGCCGCGCAGCTGGACCAGCTCGTCCGCCACCAGCCAGGCCATCTCGGAGCCGTACAGCTTGGCGAGGGCGGCCTCGATGCGGATGTCGTTGCGCTGGTCGTCGGCCAGCACGCTGGCCAGCTCCAGCATCGACTCCATCCCGTAGGCCATGCCGGCGATGAAGGCGACCTTGGCGGCGACGGCCTCGTGCCGGCCGATCGGCCTGCCCCACTGGACCCGCTCGTTGCACCACTGGCGGGCGATGCGCAGCGACCACTTGGCCGCCGCGCAGCAGATGGCGGGCAGCGACAGCCGGCCGGTGTTGAGCGTCTGCAGCGCGATCTTGAGCCCGCGGCCCTCCTCGCCGAGCCGGTCGGCGGCCGGGACGTGGACGTCGTCGAAGACGGTGACGCCGTTCTCGATCCCGCGCAGCCCCATGAACTGGTTGCGGTGGGTGACGGTGATCCCCGGCGTGTGGGCGTCGACGACGAAGGCGGTGATGCCGCCGCGGTGCCCCTCGGAGCGGGGTACCACCGCCATCACCACCAGCATGTCGGCGATCACGCCGTTGGTGGTCCACAGCTTGGACCCGTTGAGCACGTACCCGCTGCCGTCGGGGGTCGGCGTGGCGGTGGTGCGCATGCGGGCCGGGTCGCTGCCCACGTCGGGCTCGGTGAGCAGGAACGCGCTGACCTTGTCCGTGGCCACCCCGGGCAGGATGCGCCGCTGCTGCTCGGGGGTGCCGAACAGCCGCACGGGCTCGGGCACGCCGATCGACTGGTGGGCGCTGAGCAGCACCGCGATGGAGGAGTGGGCCGACGCCGCCAGGGCCAGCGCCCGGTTGTAGTAGAGCTGGGACAGGCCCAGGCCGCCGTGGCGCTCCTCGATCTTGATCCCGAAGGCGCCCAGCTCGCCCAGGCCCCGCACGACCTCGTCGGGGATCTTGGCGTCCCGCTCGATCTGCAGCGGGTCGACCGCCTCCCGCAGGAACGCCCCCAGCCGTGCCAGGAAGGCCTCGCCCTTGCGCCGCTGCTCCTCGGTCGGGCGGGGGTGGGGGTGGATCAGGTCCAGCCGCAGCCGCCCCAGGAACAGCTCCCTGCCGAAGCTGGGCCGCTGCCAGCCCCGTTCGCGTGCGGCCTCGGCGACCTTGCGGGACTGCTGCTCCGAAACCGTCTGCGCGTTCTGGCTCACCGCACCGCCTCCGTCGCCGTCGGGCCGCTGCTGGACCTGGACCGATTGTGCCCGTTCGACCAGCTCCTACGCGCTCGGCAGGCACCGCCCGCGACGCCGCGGCCTCGACCGGGAGGGGAGCTCGCCGCGGGACCTGGTCGGCGCGCGCGCCAGCCGCTCAGCTGGCGGCGCCTCGACCGCTTCCCCTGGGATGGTCGGTGGAGGCCCGCACGACCAGGTCCGGTTCGAAGACCAGCTGGCGGTGCCGGTGGCCGCGGTCCCCGGAGGTCTCCTCGATGAGGAGCTCGGCCGCGGCCTGGCCCAGCTCGTGGCGGGGCTGCCGGACCGACGACAGGGGCACGGCCGCCGCGGCGGCGAAGTCGATGTCGTCGTAGCCGACGATCGCGAGGTCGTCGGGGACGCGGCGCCGCCGGCGGGTCATCTCCTGCAGCACGCCAAGGGCCACCAGGTCGTTGGCGCAGAACGCCGCCGTCGGCCGACGGTTCGGTGGGAGCTCGGCGATCTGGGCGCCGGCGTCGCGCCCGGCGGAGAAGTTGAGCGCCGCCGTCTCCACCCTGACCAGGCCCGATGCCGGAAGGCCGGCGGCGGTGAGGGCCCGCTTGGCGCCGTCGTGGCGGTCGGCGACCTGCTTCAACCCGAACGGGCCGCCGACGAAGGCGATCCGCCTGTGCCCCTGTTCGACCAGGTGGGTGGCGGCGAGCTCGCCGCCGTAGACGTCGTCGACCGACACCGAGCAGAAGTTGCGGGTGGAGGCCCAGCGGTCCACCAGCACGACCGGGATCCCGCGCTGCCGCAGCTGCCGCAGCCGCTTGCCGACGCCCTCGACCGGGGTGATGAGGATCCCCTGGACCCGCTGCTCCTCGAGCAGGTCGAGGTAGCGGCGCTCGCGGTCGGCGCTCTCGGCGCTGTCGCAGAGGACCACCGCCAGCCCCTCGGCGGCCACGGCCTCCTCGACGCCGTGCGCGACGTCGGTGAAGAAGGGGTTGGCGACGTCGAGGACCACCAGGCCGAGGGTCCGGCTGCGGCCGGCCCGGAGCTGGCGGGCGGACTCGTTGCGGACGAACCCGAGGGCGGCGATCGCCTCCTCGACCCGCGTCCGGGTGGCCGGCGCGACCGCTTCGGGCCGGTTGAGGACGTTGGAGACGGTCCCCACCGACACGCCGGCCTCCGCGGCCACGTCGCGGATGCTGTAGGTGGTCGATTGGGTCCTCACAACCTGCCTTCCCCGGCTCGCACGGCGTGCTCGTTGCAGCGACCCCTGAATCGTACCAAGCAAGGCAGGCTCGGACGTGCCGGCTTGACGGTGCCGGCCGCGTCCACGTACGGTCGCAGCGCGTCATGAAACGATTCAGCCAGCCGGGAGGGCCATGAGCCACGTTGCCGCCCCGACGGCGGTGCGCTTCGAACACCGGACCGACGACCAACCCGTGCTCGGGATCGGAACCGCGACCCCACGCCTGTCCTGGATCGTACCGGAGGCCGACGCCTCCTTCGTCCAGGAGGCCTACGAGGTCGAGGTCAGCCGCGCCGGGGAGGCGCCTGAGGTCGTCCGTGTGGCCAGCAGGGACCAGGTGCTCGTCCCCTGGCCGGCCGGCCCGTTGACGTCGCGGGAGGCCGTGCGGGTGCGCCTGCGGGTGAGCGGGTCAGGAACGCGGTCGGACTGGAGCGAGCCGGCGACCGCGGAGGCCGGCCTCCTGGGCGCCGACGACTGGGCGGCGCGGTTCGTCAGCCCGCGCGAGCTGGGCGGGCTCGGCGCTCCTGCGCCCGTGCTGCGCTCGGTCCTCGACCTGCCCGGTGGGGTCGTCAGGGCACGGCTCTACGCCACCGCGCACGGCCTCTACAGGGCCACCCTGAACGGGCGTCGCGTGGGCGACCAGGTCCTGGCGCCGGGGTGGACCAGCTATGCGCACCGGCTGCGGTACCAGACCTACGACGTCACCGGCCTGGTCCGCGAGGGTCGCAACCAGCTGGAGGTGCTGCTCGGCAACGGCTGGTACCGGGGACGGCTGGGTTGGGGCGGCCGTCGTGCCGTCTACGGGGACCGGCTGGCGCTGCTGGCGCAGCTCGAGGTGACCACGGCCGACGGCGACGTCCACCTCCTGGCCACCGACACCTCCTGGACGGCCCGCGAGAGCGGCGTCCTGGCCGACGACCTCTACGACGGCCAGCGGACCGACCTTCGCGTCGGGACCGGCGGCCGCACCGACGCCGTCGAGGTGGTCGGTGCGGACCCGTCTCGACTGGTCGCGCCCGATGGCCCGCCGGTGCGGGTCACCCAGGTGCTGCCCGCGGTCGCCGTCTTCACCTCGCCGTCCGGCGCGACCCTGGTCGACTTCGGCCAGAACGCCGTTGGCTGGGTGCGGTTGCGGGTCCGGGACCAGCCTCCCGGCCGCGAGGTCGTGGTCCGGCACGCCGAGGTGCTGGACCACGGGGAGCTGGGTGTCCGGCCGCTACGGACCGCGAAGGCCACCGACTCGTACCTCCTGGCCGGTGGGCCACTGGAGGTGCTCGAGCCCAGCCTCACCCTCCACGGCTTCCGGTACGCCGAGGTCAGTGGCCTGCCGGAGGTGCGCCCGCAGGACGTCGAGGCGGTCGTGGTCGGCTCGGACCTCCGGCGGACCGGCTGGTTCACCTCCTCGAACCCGCGGCTCAACCGGTTCCACGAGAACGTCGTCTGGGGGATGCGGGGGAACTTCGTCGACCTGCCCACGGACTGCCCGCAGCGCGACGAGCGGATGGGCTGGACCGGCGACATCCAGGTCTTCTCGCCTACCGCCGGCTTCCTGTTCGACACCGCGGGCTTCTTGACCTCCTGGTTGGCCGACCTGGCCGCCGAGCAGCGACCGGACGGGTCGGTGCCCTTCGTCGTCCCCGATGCCATCGGCACTCCCGGGCCGGCGGCCGCGGCGTGGGGCGACGCCGCCACGCTCGTGCCGTGGGTCCTGTACCAGCGCACTGGCGACGTCGACCTGCTGGCCCGGCAGCTGCCGAGCATGCGCGCCTGGGTCGACCACATCGCGGGCCTGGCGGGCGCCGACCGCCTCTGGACCGGCGGCTTCCAGTTCGGCGACTGGCTGGACCCGAGCGCGCCTCCCGACGACCCGTTCAGGGCGAAAGCCGATCCCGACGTGGTGGCCACGGCCTACCTGGCACGCTCGGCGGAGGTGGTGGGCCTGGCGGCGGCGGTCGTCGGCAACGCCGACGTGGCCGAGAAGTACGCCCGCCTGGCGGGCGAGGTGCGGGAAGCCTTCGCGCACGAGTACGTGACCCCCGCCGGGCGGGTACTGAGCGACGCTCCGACGGCGTACGCCCTGGCGCTCGAGTGGGCCCTGCTGCCCACCGAGGGCCAGCGCCACCATGCCGGGAACCGCCTGGCCGACCTGGTGCGGTCCTCCGGCTTCCGGGTCAGCACCGGGTTCCTCGGCACCCCGCTGGTCACCGACGCCCTGGCGAGCTCCGGGCACCTCGACGTCGCCTACCGCCTCCTGCTCCAGACCGGCTGCCCGTCCTGGCTGTACGCGGTCACGATGGGCGCCACCACGGTCTGGGAACGCTGGGACGCCATGCTGCCGGACGGCACCATCAACCCAGGGCAGATGACCTCGTTCAACCACTACGCGTTCGGCGCGGTGGCGGATTGGCTCCACCGCATGGTGGCGGGCCTGGCACCGGCGGCCCCCGGCTACCGGGAGCTGCTGGTCCGGCCCGCGCCAGGCCTCGGCCTGACCGCAGCCTCGGCACGCCATCGCACGCCGTACGGCGACGCCGAGGTCTCCTGGGAGCGGTCGGAAGGCCGCCTCAGGCTGCACCTCGCCGTGCCCGTCGGGGCCACCGCGACGGTGCACCTCCCCGCGTGGGCCGAGCCGGTGCGCGTGGGACACGGCACCCACGCGTGGCAGGTGGCCGACCCGGCAGGGGCCGACCGCCCGCTCCGGGCCGGAGCGACCGTCCGCGACGTCCTCGACCACCGGGAGACGTGGCAGCAGGTCGTCGCTGCCGCCGTGGAGGCCGGTGTGGTCGGCGACGAGGCGCAGGCGGCAGCCCGGCTTGCGGCGTTTCTCGACGCGCCGTCGAGTCGGCTGGTCGACGCCCTCGCACCCCCCGGCCTGGTCGAGGGCGGCCAGGCCCTGCACGTCCGGTTGGACGGCCTCCTGCCGGCGTAGCCCCGCACCGGTCGCCTTGATCGTTACAAGCTCTGGCGTCCATTCGGCGAATTGGGACCTTGACAGCCCCCTTAGCCACCCTTATGGTGGGCCGGATCGGGGGATGAAACGATTCATAACCTGCGAGTTCCGAGCCGCACCAGCGGTCGTGCCCCTGGGAGGTCCTCATGAGGTTCGCCAAGAGATGGCGGCCGGTCACGCTCCTCGCCGCCGCGGTGGCCTGCGTCCTGGCGCTCGGCGCCTGCAGCGCCGGAAGCCTGGGCTCCAGCGACGAAGGCGGAGCGACCACGCTCTCGTTCCTGGTCGACAACTCCGACGCCAGCCTCAAGGCGTCCGAGGCCGTGGCGACGGCGTTCACCGCCAAGAACCCCGACATCAAGGTGGAGGTGCAGACGCGCCCTGGCGGCAGCGAGGGTGACAACATCGTCAAGACACGCCTCTCCACGGGCGAGATGACCGACGTCTTCCTGTACAACTCGGGGTCGCTGTTCCAGGCCCTCAACCCCCAGCAGAACCTGGTCCCGCTGACCGGGGAGCCCTGGGCCAACCAGGTCGAGGACGTCTTCAAGCCCACGGTGTCGGTGGGCAGCGAGCTCTACGGCGCTCCGATCACGAGCTCGACCGGGGGCGGCATCCTCTACAACCGGAAGGTCTACGAGAAGCTGGGCCTGCAGGTGCCGATGACCTGGGCCGAGTTCATGGCCAACAACGCCAAGATCAAGGCCGCCGGCATCGCCCCCGTGATCGGGACCTACCAGGACACCTGGACCTCGCAGCTGTTCGTCCTCGCCGACTTCCACAACGTCGCGGCCGCCGATCCAGCCTGGGCCCAGAAGTACACCGCCGGGCAGGTGAAGTACGCGCAGGAGCCGGCGGTCAAGGGGTTCCAGCGCCTGGAAGAGGTGCACAAGGCCGGGTACCAGAGCAAGGGCTACGCCTCCGCCAAGCTCGAGAAGGGCCTGGAGCTCCTTGCCTCGGGCGACGGGGCGCACTACCCCATGCTCACGTTCGCGGTGGGCGCCCTGGCGACCTCGGACCCCGGGCACCTCAACGACATCGGGTTCTTCGCCCAACCGGGCGACGACGCGGCCAAGAACGGGCTGACGCTGTGGATGCCCGCCGGCCTCTACATCCCCAAGTCGACCGAGGGCGCCCAGCTCGAGGCTGCCAAGAAGTTCGCGGCGTTCGTGGCCAGCCTGGAGGGATGCGAGGCGCAGACCAAGGGCTATCCGCCGACCGGCCCCTACATGGTCAAGGGCTGCGAGCTGCCGGCCGACGTCCCCGCGGCGGTCAAGGACGTGGTGGCCTACGTGGACAAGGGGAACATCACGACCGCGCTGGAGTTCCAGTCCCCGGTCAAGGGACCGGCCCTGGAGCAGATCACCGTGGAGGTCGGTTCGGGACTACGAGCCGCTCCGGCCGGCGCCGCGCTCTACGACCAGGACGTCAAGAAGCAGGCCCAGCAGCTCGGCCTCAAGGGCTGGTCCTAGCCGTGAGGTGACCACGATGTCGACCGAGGTGAAGGCGCGCCAGACCGCCAGGCCGGCCGTCACGACCCCGGCGGCGCCGCGCCGCAAGAAGAGCCCCTACCCCTACTGGTTCTACCTGCCCGCCGCCGTCATCTTCTTCGTGTTCTTCGTCCTCCCAACGTTCTCTTCGTTCTTCTTCAGCCTGACCCGCTGGACCCTCTTCGACTACGAGTTCATCGGCTTGGACAACTACGTCGCCTTCTTCCAGGAGCCGGCGCTGGTCATCGGCCTGAAGAACACCCTGATCTATGCGGCCGTCACCTGCGGGCTCAAGGTGGTCCTGGGGCTGCTGCTGGCGGTGCTGCTCACCTCGCAGATCGTCGCCAGGGGGTTCCTGCGCTCGGTGGCCTTCTTCCCGGTCCTGGTGAGCACCATCGGCGTCGGCATCACCTTCACCGTCCTCATGCACCCGGACGACGGCCTCATCAACCGGTCACTCGCGCTCGTCGGCGTCGAGGGGCCGGCCTGGCTGGTGGACCCCACCTTCGCCCTGCTGTCGGTGGCGCTGGTGGACGTCTGGAAGGGCGTGGGGCTGGCCACGGTGATCTTCATCGCCGGCATCGTCTCGATCCCGCGAGAGTACTTCGAGGCATCCTCGGTGGACGGCGCCTCCGCGTTCCGCAGGTTCTGGCACATCATCCTGCCGCTGTCCCGCCCCGCGGTCGCGACCGTGATCATCCTCTCGCTGATCGGCGGCCTCCGGTACTTCGACCTCATCTGGGCGATGACGCGCGGCGGCCCGGGGTTCACCTCCGACGTCATGGCGTCGGTCATCTTCAAGCAGTACCAGGCCGGGTTCTACGGGCTGTCCACCGCCGGCAACGTGGTGCTCTTCGTGCTGGTCACCGTGATCGTCTTCCCCCTGAACTGGTACTTCACCCGCAGGGAGGTCGACCTGTGAGGACCAGGAAGAGTGTCTGGCTCGGCCTGCTCGCCGTCGTGCTGTTCGGGATCGTCTTCCTGGTCCCCTTCGCCTTCATCCTGTTCACGGCGGCGAAGACGCGGGGGGAGGCGGGAGAGCTCCAGTTCTCGCTCCCCACCAACTGGACGCTGGTCCAGAACTTCCAGGACGCACTGACCGCCCGCGACTACCTGCTCGTCATCGCCTTCATCAACAGCATCGTCCTGACCGTGGCCAGCGTCGCCATCCTCGTGGTGCTGTCCTCGATGGTGGCGTACGTGCTGCAGCGCCGGCAGAGTCGCTGGAACGGCCTGGTCAACTTCCTGGTGCTGTCCGGGCTCATCATCCCACCCGCGGTCGTCCCGACGGTCTGGGTGCTGCAGGAGCTGAAGCTGTTCAAGACCCTCTCGGGACTGATCCTCATCGAGGTCGCCTTCGGGCTGTCGTTCTGCATCCTGCTGTTCCGCGCGTTCATCGCCGCCATTCCACGGGATCTTGACCAGGCGGCGATCATCGACGGGGCGGGACCGGCCCGGCTCTTCTTCAGGATCATCTTCCCGTTGCTGCGGTCCGTCATCGTGACGGTGGTCGTCGTGCAGTCGGTGGCCATCTTCAACGACTTCACCAACCCGCTCTACTTCCTCCCCGGCGACGAGAACGCAACCGTCCAGCTCACCGTGTTCAACTTCCAGAGCCAGTACAGCACCCAGTACAACCTGCTGTTCGCCGATATCCTCCTCATTACCATCCCGCCACTGTTGATGTACATGTTCCTCAACAAGCGGATCGTGGAGGGGATGACAGCCGGGGCGGTGAAGGGGTAGCACCCACCTGCACGGACGACCGTACGAGAGAAAGAGTGAACCGATGCCGGAGCTCGCCGCCGTCAAGGCCGCGCTGGCCGCCCAGGAGATCGAGACCCCGTCGTGGGCCTATGGCAACTCGGGCACCCGGTTCAAGGTGTTCCCGCAGCCAGGGGTCCCGCGGACGGTGAAGGAGAAGATCGACGACGCCGCGACCGTGCACCGCTTCACCGGCGTCGCCCCGAGCGTCGCGCTGCACATCCCGTGGGACGCCGTCGACGACTACGCCGACCTCGCCGCCTACGCCAAGGACCAGGGTGTCCGCATCGGCGCCATCAACACCAACGTCTTCCAGGACGAGGACTACAAGCTGGGATCGGTGACCAACCCCGACGCCGGCGTCCGCCGCAAGGCCACCGACCACCTGCTCGAGGCCATCGCCATCATGGACGCCACCGGATCGCGGGACCTCAAGCTGTGGTTCGCCGACGGGCTGAACTATCCGGGACAGGACGACCTGCGCGACCGGCAGGACCGCCTGGCCGCCGCGCTGCGCGAGACCTACGAACGGCTCGGCGGGCACCAGCGGATCCTGCTGGAGTACAAGCTGTTCGAGCCCGCCTTCTACGCCACCGACGTGCCCGACTGGGGGGTGTCGTACGCCCACTGCCTGGAGCTCGGGCCCCGGGCCACGGTCTGCGTGGACACCGGCCACCATGCGCCGGGCACCAACATTGAGTTCATCGTGGCATTCCTCCTGCGGGCGGGTCGGCTCGGCGCCTTCGACTTCAACTCCCGCTTCTACGCCGACGACGACCTGATGGTCGGCGCGGCCGACCCGTTCCAGCTGTTCCGGATCATGTACGAGGTGGTGCGGGCCGACGCGCTCGACCCGTCCGCCGGCATCGCGTTCATGCTGGACCAGAGCCACAACATCGAGCCCAAGATCCCGGCGATCATCCGCTCGGTCATGAACGCCCAGGAGGCCACCGCCAAGGCGCTGCTGGTCGACCGGGTCGCCCTGTCCGCGGCCCAGCAGGCCGGCGACGTGCTGGCCGCCAACGCCGTATTGATGGACGCGTACGCCACCGACGTCCGCCCGTTGCTGGCAGAGGTACGCCAAGAGCTGGGCCTGGACCCCGACCCGGTGGCCGCCTACGGGCG
>Ga0081538_10002469_pt1 | contig 18065 bp, 16 predicted proteins | sample TabmetS5T2R1_FD_71022 | JGI IMG/M metagenome (GOLD analysis project Ga0081538, IMG submission 71022) | Tabebuia heterophylla rhizosphere microbial communities from the University of Puerto Rico - S5T2R1 | ecosystem: Host-associated > Plants > Roots > Rhizosphere ... | reverse complement strand
CGACCGAGCCCCGCGCCGGTCCGGCGGGGGCGGGCGGCGGCGCAGCTCCCGCTCCACCCCGCGCCGCCGGCGGCGAGCGGGGCCCGGTAGGCGCCCCGGTGGCGGCGGCCGTGGCCGCCGAGCCCGAGGAGGATCCGGCGCCGGCGCTCGAGCTCGAGCAGATCAGGAAGCTGTGGCCGGCGATCGCGGAGGCGGTCGCGGAGCGGAACGGCATGCTCGGTGCCGCGCTGGCCGCGGCGCGCCCGGTGGCTGTCGAGGGCGACCGGCTGACCGTCGCCTTCCCGGCGGATGCCGCCTTCGTAAAGAAGAAGGCGGAGGCGGGCCGCGAGCTGATCCAGGCCGCCGTGCGCGGTCTCACCGGCCGCACCGCCGGACTGGCGTTCGAGCTGAGCGACGCGGCCGCCGGAGCGGCCGCCCCCACGCTGGACGAGGCGCAGCTGATCGAGCGGCTGCGCGTGGAGTTCGGCGCCGAGGAAGTCTTCGACGACTAGAGGAGCAATAGATGGCCAAGCAGCCGAACCTCAACCAGATGATGCGCCAGGTCCAGCAGATGCAGGCCGAGATGGTGAAGGCGCAGGAGGAGCTCAAGAACGAGGTCGTGGAGGCGAGCGCCGGCGGTGGCATGGTCACCGTGAAGATCAGCGGCGACCTCGAACTGAAGGAGCTCCGGATCGATCCCGAGGCGGTCGACCCCGAGGACGTCGACATGCTCCAGGACATGGTCCAGGCGGCCGTGAACGAGGCGATCCGCTCCGCGCAGGAGCGGGCGGCCAGCAAGATGGGCGCGGCCACCGGCGGCCTGGGCGGCCCCGGCGGGCTGGGCGGCCTGGGCCTGCCGGGTTTCTAGACTGGCTTGGGGCGCCGGCCGAGATGCCGGTCCAGCCGAAACGCGGGCGACGCTAGAGAGCTCCGAAACCCGCCGTCCGCAGGCTCCGCGCCCACGCCCGATCGCCGAGCGCGAAGCGCGGCTCCGGCTCCGTCTCGCCGGCCAGCACGGCCGCGACATGCTCGGCGAGCGCCGGCCCGTGCTTGAAGCCGTGGCCCGAGCCGCCGCCCAGCAGCCAGACGCGCTCGTGCTCGGGGTGGCGGGCGAAGAAGAACTCGCCGTCGGTGGTCAGGCTGTAATGGCAGGTGGGAGCGCCGGCCAGCCCGGCGCCCGCCAGCTCCGGGAAGCGATGGGCGAGGTAAGCGCGGGCCTTGGCGATCGCCTCGGTTGTCGCCGCAGTCGGCCGCTCGTCGGGGACGACAGCCGGACCGTCGACGTCCGGCGCCACCTTCACGCCGTAGGGGTCCACACGTGCGTGGCCGTAGACGGCGCCGTCGAAGTCGACCCAGCCGGGCCCGCGCCAACGCGGCGGAGCATCGAAGAGTGAGAGCTGCTGCAACGTCACTCGCAGCTGAACGAGCTCCGCGAACAGCTCGGCGAGCCACGCGCCGCAGGCCCAGACGACGACGTCGCCCTCGAGCCGAGACTCATCGAGTCGTACCGCATCGCGCTCCGGACGCGCCCGGCCCGACATCAGCGTCGCGCCGTTCGAGCGCGCCCGGCGCACGAGTGCCCGCACCGCATCGGCCGCGCGTAGGACGCCGGCCTCGGGCTCGTACAGCACGAAGGCCAGGTCGTCCACCGCCAGGCTGGGGAAGAGCGCACGTGCCTGCGAGGGCTCGAGCCGCTCCACGGGGATGCCCTCGGAGCGGAGCACGCGCTCGCTCTCCGCCTCCCAGCCGTCGTCACGGCGCGCGAACCACGCGACGCCGGACTCCGCGAGAACGTCCTCCCCGAGCTCGCGCCACAGGGCCAGCGCGCGCCGGGCGGAGCTCGCGTAGAACGAGTCCGGCCCGTGCGAGCACCGGATCAGCCGCGTCTCGCCGCCGGACTCGGCACGCGGGTCGCCGGGCTCGAAGCGCTCCACCAGGGTCACCTTCCAGCCCTCGATCGCGAGGCGATCGGCCACCGAGGCGCCGAAGACGCCGGCGCCGATTACGAGCGCTGAGCGCACGCCCGGAGGCTAGCCGCCGCCAGAGCTACGCTTGGCGGCCCTTGTTCGCAGCGCCGGTCAACCGCCTGATCACCGAGCTCGCGCGCCTGCCCGGCATCGGGCAGCGCACCGCGCAGCGGCTCGCGTTCCACCTCCTGAGCACGTCAGGAGACGAGGCGCTGGCGCTGGCCGACGCCATCCGCGAGGTCAAGGAGACGGTCGGCCACTGCGAGGTCTGCTTCAACCTCGCCACGGAGGCCACCTGCCGCATCTGCCAGGACGGGCGTCGCGAGACCGCCACGATCTGCGTCGTCGAGCAGCCGAGCGACGTGATTCCGATCGAGCGCTCCGGCGAGTTCCACGGCCGCTACCACGTGCTGGGCGGGGCGCTCTCGCCGATCGACGGCGTGGATCCCGAGGACCTTCACGTCTCCGAGCTGCTCAGGCGCGTGAGCGGAGATGGCGTGCGCGAGGTGGTGATCGCCACCAACGCCACCACTACGGGCGAGGCCACCGCCCTCTATCTCGCCGACGCCCTGCGCGAGCGGGCGCCGGACGTGGCCGTCACCCGCCTCGCGAGCGGGCTTCCCGTCGGCTCTGACCTGGAGTACGCGGACGAGATCACGCTCGGCCGCGCCCTGCGCGGCCGCCAGGCGCTCTAGGTGAGCCGGCGCCGGTTCCTCTCCGGGACCATCATCGACGGCCGCCCGGTGCGCGACGCCGCGCTGTCCCGCCTGCGGGGGCGCATCCAGGCGCTCCTCGCCTCGCCCGGCGAGCGCGGGGAGGCCGAGCTCGAGGGGCTGCTCCGCTCCGCGCCCCGTATCGCGCGCGCCAACACCGTGGCGGTGGCGAGCCCGAAGGGCGGAGTGGGGAAGACGACCTGCGCGTTCCTCATCGGCGATCTGCTGGCGAGCCACTCGCGCCTGCGGGTGGTCGCGGTGGACGCGAGCCCGGGCTTCGGCACGCTCGCCGACCTCGCTCCCGAGCCCGCCGCGGGCGGGCGCTCTGTGGTCGACCTCCTCTCCGAGCTCGACCGGCTCGAGACCGCCGCGGACGTGGCGGGCTACGCCGCGCGCCTCCCGTCGGGCCTGGACGTGCTCGGCGGCGAACCGGGGGCCGCCGTCGGCGCCGACCAGTGCGGACGGCTGCTGGGCTTCCTCGCGATCTTCTACGAGGTCGTGCTGCTCGACCTCGGCCCCGGCCTCACCACGCCGATCGCCCGGCTCGCGCTCGATCGCGCGGACCAGCTCGTGTTCGTGACGACCCCCGAGTGGATGACCGCGTACGTCGCGGCGGCGGCGCTCGACCGACTCGACCCGCAGCGGACCACGGTCGTCGTGAACAAGGCGAGCGCCGACGGTCGGGTCGAGAGCGCGCTTCGCGCGCGCGGGTTTCGGCAGACGGTTGTCCTGCCGGCCGACGAGCGGCTTCACCTGATGCTCGACTCGGGCACCTACTCGCTGGGCGCGCTGCCCCGCCACGTTCGGGTGCCCGTCAAGCGTCTGGCCGCGTCCGTGGCGGCGCGGCTCGTCTAGCGTGGTTGCGTCCCGGGCGCTGCGGCGGCAGCATGACGTCATGGCCACCTGCATCGTCCGCGGCGCCTGTCCGCACGACTGCCCCGACACGTGCGCGATGCACACCACCGTCGAGGACGGCCGGGCAACGCGCGTGGCGGGTGATCCGGATCACCCGATCACCGTCGGGTTCCTCTGCGGCAAGGTCCCGAACTACCTCGACCTATTCCTCAACTCGACCTTCGCCAACCAGCGCCGCCAGCGATCCGCCCAGCCGCGGCCGGAGCTCGTCATCCACCCCGACGACGCGGCGCCGCGGGGCATCGAGGACGGCGCCCGCGTCCGGGTGTTGAACGACCGCGGCGAGTTCCGTTGCATCGCCCGCGTGTCGGATGACGCCCGCGCCGGCGTGGCGGTCGCCCCGATGGGCTGGTGGAACCACGACTACGAGGGCGGCCGCAGCTCTCAGGCCACCACCTCGCAGGAGCTGACAGTGGCCGGCAACGCCCCGATCTTCAACGACAACCGGGTGGAGGTGGAGCCGGTTCGAGGCTAGTCGGGACGCCGGGCGGCGAGGCTATCGTTCACCGCCGTGCCCGTGGTCGACCCGCAGACGGTCGTAATGAAGTTCGGCGGCACCTCGGTGGCCGACGCCGAGCGCATCAGGCGCGCCGCTCGCCGGATCGTGAGCAGCGCCGAGGCGGGGAGCAGCGTGGTGGCCGTGCTGTCGGCCCGCGGCAAGCACACCGACGAGCTGGTCGCGATGGCCCATGAGGTCTCGCCGCGCCCCCATCCGCGTGAGATGGACATGCTCCTCTCGACGGGCGAGCGGGTGTCGTGCGCGCTGGCGGCGATGGTCATCAACGACCTGGGCCGCGAGGCGATCTCGCTCACCGGCTCGCAGGCCGGCATCGTTACGGACAGCGGGCACACCAAGGCCCGGATCCTCGAGGTGAAGGCACATCGCATCCGGGAGGCGCTCGACGGCGGCAAGGTCGTCCTCGTCGCCGGGTTCCAGGGCGTGTCGCAGACGTCGCTCGACGTCACCACGCTCGGGCGTGGCGGCTCGGACACCACGGCGGTGGCGCTGGCGGCCGCGCTGGGTGCGGAGGTCTGCGAGATCTACACCGACGTCGCGGGCGTCTTCAGCGCCGACCCCCGCATCGTGCCCGAGGCCCGCAAGCTGCCGGTCGTCACCTTCGAAGAGATGCTCGAGATGTCGGCGAGCGGCGCCGGCGTCCTTCAGCTGCGCTCCGTCGAGTACGCCCGCAACCACGGCGTGACGATCCACTGCCGATCGAGCTTCGACGACGGACCCGGTACCTTCGTTCTCGACGAGGACCAGACGATGGAACGACCGCTTGTCACAGCCGTAACGCATTCGACCTCCGAGGCGCGCGTCACGCTGACCGGCCTTCCCGACCGGCCCGGGATCGCCGCCGCGGTCATGGGTGCGCTTGCCGGCGCGAACGTCAATGTCGACATGATCATCCAGAACGAGCCCCAGACGGACGGCCATCTGGCGGACATGTCGTTCACCGTCCCGCGCGACGACCTCGAGGCCGCCCGCGAGGCGCTCGTCCGTCTCGGGGACGACGTCGGGTTCGGCGGCGTCCAGACGGACGAGCGGATGGGGAAGGTGTCCGTCGTCGGGGCCGGAATGAAGAGCCACCCCGGTGTCGCCCACACCACCTTCAAGGCGCTCGGCGATGCCGGCGTGAACATCGAGATGATCTCCACGTCGCCCATCAAGATCTCGTGCGTGGTACGCGAGGAGCACGTGGCCACCGCCGTGCGCGAGCTGCACACCGCGTTCGGACTCGGCGCGGAGGCGGTGCTCCCGGAGGACGTGGCCGGCGTGCACCGGCCGAAGGTCGCATGAGGGTCGCGGTCGTCGGCGCCACCGGGGCGGTCGGCTCCACGATGCTCGGCGTGATGCGCGAACGCAGCTTTCCCACGGACGAGGTCGTGCCGTTCGCGTCCGAGCGCTCCGCCGGCCGGACCATCGACTGGGGCGATCGCGACCTGACCGTGCGGCCGCTGAGCGAGGACGGCGTGCACGGCTTCGACCTCGCGCTGTTCTCGGCCGGCTCCGGCGTGAGCGCCGAGTGGGCGCCGAGGTTCGCCGACGCCGACGCCGTCGTGGTCGACAACTCCTCGCAGTGGCGCATGCACGAGGACGTTCCGCTCGTCGTGGCCGAGGTCAATCCCGACGCGCTCGACGGCCACCGGGGCATCGTGGCGAACCCGAACTGCACGACCATGCAGACCGTGATGGCGCTCGGGCCGATTATGCGGGCGGCCGGCATCGAGCGCGTCGTGATGTCGACCTACCAGGCGGTCTCCGGCACGGGGCAGCGCGCGGTCGACGAGCTCCACCGGCAGGCCGAGGCCGTGATCGAGGCGCAGGAACTGCCCGAGCCCGCCGTCTATCCGCACCAGATCGCGTTCAACGTGCTGCCCCAGGTCGAGACCTTCAAGGACGGCGACGACTACACGACCGAGGAGCGCAAGTGCATTCGGGAGACGCGGAAGATCCTCGGCCGCGACGACGTCGCGGTGTCCGCCACCTGTGCCCGCGTGCCCGTCTACACGGGGCACTCGGTCTCCGCCAACGTGCAGACCCGCGAGCCGCTGACGCCCCGGGAGTGCCGGGAGCTGCTGGCGGGCGCGCCGGGCGTGACCGTGCTGGACGACCCCGGGAACGGCCTCTATCCGACCGCCATCGATGTCGCCGGCCGCGACGACGTCCTGGTCGGACGCATCCGCGAGGATCCGTCGCACGAGCGCTGCCTGAACCTGTGGATCGTGGGCGACAACCTGCGTAAGGGCGCCGCCACGAACGCGGTCCAGATCGCCGAGCTACTGAACGTTCGCGGGCTGCTGAAGATCGCGCGCGCGGCCTAGCTGCGCCCGGGGCCGCTCCCGCGAGGCCGTCAGGCCGCGCGCATTGCCGCCGCGCGGGTGGGCGTGCCGCCCCGCGAGGCGACGGCGCAGGGCGCCACCGCGCCCGGCTCCCCGCGCGGCTGGTGCTACACGCGGCGCTTCCGCTGAAGCGACCCCATATCGGTGACACGCTGGCGCTTACGGGGGCCGCAGCCGAGCGAGCAAAGAGCAACGACCCACGCCACCCTTCACCAGCCCCCGGCCAGTCGCACCGCCCCGCCGGCGGGAGGCGCCGCCGGCCCCGGCGATGGCGGCCAGGGTCGGCGCCCGCGCGCCACAAACACAAGGCGCTTCCGCTGAAGCGACCCCATATCGGGGACGCTCCGGCGCTTATGGGACCTCAGCCGGGCGAGGAGCGAGCAACGACCCACGCCACCCTTCACCAGCCCCGGCCCCGCCAGCCGCAGGGGCCCCGGCGGCGGGGGACGCCACCCCGGCGTGGCCGGCGACCCCGCGTAAAGCGCAAGGCGCCTCCGCTGAAGCGCCCCCATATCGGGGACGCTCCGGCGCTTACGAGGATGTCAGGCGGGCGCGGAGCCAGCAACGAGCACGCCACCCTTTACCAGCCCCGGCCCGGCCGGCCGCACCGCCCCGCCGGCGGAGGACGTCATGGCCCGCCCCGGCGTGACCGCGCTGCCCACGGTCCGAGCCGCTCCGCCGCACGATCTTCACCGCCCCGCGCCGGCCCGCGGTCGAGGCGCTGCTCGGCGGGCTCATGACCGGGGCCCAGCACCTCGATCCGCGCCTGCTCGCGACCTGAGGGAACCTCCGGCGCCTCGCCGTTGTAGACGATGCATGAGACACGCCGCCCTCGCCTCGTTTCTGCTGGCCGCCCTGGCGCTCGCGCCGAGCGCGCTCGCCAAGGGTCCGCATGCCATCGTGGACCCGGGTCCGGCCGGGCTCCGGCCCGGTGAGCGGTGGGTGGCCACGCTGACGCTCGTCGAGTTTCGCGGCCGCGAGGTCGACACCGCCCGCCCGCTGGTGATCCTGCGAAGCGGCTCCGACCGCTTCGCGGTCAGGGCGCGGCTGCTCGGCGGCCACGTGTCGCGCCGCCCGAACGCGGTCACCGAGGCCCGCTACCGGGTGCGGGCGGTGTTCCCGCGTGCGGGCCGCTGGTCCTACACGGTCCTCGACGGCACCAGCGAGCGGCGGCGCTTCCCCTTCCAGGCGGCGACGATCGGCCGCGGTGTCCAGCGGGACACGACCGCCTTCGTGGCGTTCCCGCAGGGGAGCCGGGCGGCCGCGGAGGGTGCGGGCGGCCCGATCCTCGGCGACCCGGCCGGGGCGAGCGGGCCCGGCGACTCGCTCCGTCCCGAGGTCGTGTTCCCCGCGGCCGGCGAGGACAACGGCGACGGCGGCGGCTTCCCGCTCTGGCTCCCGGCGGTGGGGCTGGCGCTCGCCGGCGCCGGCACGTTCACGGTGGTTCGCCGCCGGCTGCGCCATTAGGAGCCCGAGAGAATGTCCCGCCCCAAGCGCCGGCGGGCACCGCGGCTAGCCCGGCGGTCGGTCGGGAGGGGCCGCCCCGCGGTCGTAGGCCGCGAGCTCGCGCTCGAGGCGGCGCTCGTCGGCGGGATCCGGCCTGCGCGGAGCGGTCGCCGCGTGCGCCGGGCGGCGCCACCGGCGGGCGGCCAGGAGGACCGCCGCGGCCGCGAGCAGCGCGACCAGTACCGGCACGAGGTAGGCGGCCAGCCCGAAGCCCTCGTCCTCGGGCTCGGCGAGCACGGCCGGCCCGAAGCGGGCGACCAGCGCGTCCTTGATCTGCTCCTTCGTCCTTCCCCGCGCGATCTCGCGGCGGATGAACTCCCGCTCCCGCTCGGCGACCGGCGCATTCGAGAGGTTCAGCGGCGTTCCGCACTCGAGGCACATGACCTCGTCCTCGATGTCCGGAAGCGACGCTCGCGGCGGTGCGGCCGTCGCGGCGCCGGCCGGTGCGACGGCGAGGACGAGAGCCACGACCGCAACCGGCCGCCTCACAGCGGGCCCCCCAGCAGCGGCGGCAGCGTGCGCGCCAGCCAGCGCCGATCCACCGGGCCGCGGCGCACGGCGGCTATCCGGCCCCGGCGGTCGACCACGAACGTCTCCGGAAAGCCGACGGCGGCGAAGTCCTCGGCGTACTCGCCGTCACGGTCGCGCAGATTGGGATAGCTCAGGCGGAATCGACGCACGAACTCGAGCGCGTCCTCCGGGATGTCCTTGTAGTTGACGCCGAGCACGGTCGCGCCGCGCGACTCGATCCGGCGCTGCGTTCGCTCCAGCAGCGGCAGCTCGTCGATGCAGGGCGGGCACCACGAGGCCCAGAAGTTCAGCACCACGACCTGGCCGCGGTAGTCGGCGAGCGACCCCTCGCCGTTGCCGCCCAGCAGCGGGAGCGTCTCCTCCGGCGCGTCGACTCGATCGCCGGTCGCCACGGCGTCCTCGATCGAGGTGTCCGTGCGCTGGGACGCCACGCCGTAGGCGAGCAGGGCGACGAGAGCCGCCGCGGCGGCGATTACGGCGGTCGCGATCCCTTTCCGCACCGCGCAAAGCGTAATCCCGATGGGCCCCCGCGACAGTGAGATACTGACCGCGTGCTGCTGGCCGGCCGCGCGCTACTGATCCTCGCGCTGGCGATCGCCGTCTACGGCATCATCGCCTCGCTCTACGGCGCGCGCATCAGGAACGCCCCGGCCGACCGCCGTCGAAGCGGACGGGCCTGGATCGACTCCGGCCGCCGGGCGGTCTATGCGCTCACCGGAACCGTGGCGGTCTGCTTCCTCGTGCTCGAGGTGGCCTTCCTGCGCTCGGACTTCACCTTCGAGCTGGTGGCCACGCACTCCTCGACGACCACCCCCGGCTTCTACCGGGCCACGGCGCCCTGGTCGTCGCAGGAGGGGTCCCTGCTTCTCTGGGTGATGCTGCTGAGCGGGTGGTCGAGCCTCATCCTGTACCTGACCCGTCGGCGCGCCCGCGAGATAGCGCCCTACGCCACGGCCGTCCTGCTCGGCCTCGCGGCGTTCTTCCTGGCGCTGCTGGTGCTCCTCGAGACGCCGTTCGCTCGCGCGAGTCCGGTTCCCCCTGAGGGCGTCGGCCTCAACCCGATCCTCCGCCACCCGGCGATGATGATCCACCCGCCGATGCTGTACTCGGGGTACACGCTGTTCGCCGTGCCGTTCGCGTTCGCGGTGGGGGCGCTCGTCACCCGGCGCCTGGGCGCCGACTGGATCCGCACCACGCGCCCGTTCGCCCTCGCCGCGTGGCTGTGCCTGGGGGTGGGAGTGATCCTCGGGGCGCGCTGGTCCTACTCCGAGCTCGGCTGGGGCGGCTACTGGGCCTGGGACGGTGTCGAGAACGCCGCGCTGATGCCCTGGCTCACCGGCACCGCGTTCCTGCACTCGGTGATGATCCAGGAGCGGCGCGGGATGCTGAGGATGTGGAACGTCTCGCTCGTGCTGGGCACCGGCATCCTGGCCGTGCTCGGGACGTTCCTCGTGCGCTCCGGCATCCTCGAGTCCATCCACGCGTTCGGCGCCTCGACGCTCGGCATCCCGTTCCTGGTGCTGATCGTGGCGATGATCGCCGGGTCGATCGCGCTCGTCGCCTCGCGCGCCGCCGACCTGCGCTCCGAGCACCGGCTCGATTCCCTGCTCTCGCGCGAGGCGGTGTTCCTCCTCAACAACCTCGTGCTGGTCGCGCTCTGCTTCGTCGTTTTCTGGGGCACCTTCTTCCCGCTCATCTCCGAGGCGATCACCGGGAAGCAGGCCTCGGTCGGGCCGCCGTGGTTCGGGCGCTACGTCGTGCCGCTCGCGCTCGTGCTCGTGCTGCTCTCCGGACTCGGGCCGGTGATGACGTGGCGCCGCGCCACGGCCGCGAACCTGCGGCGCGTGCTCGCCGTCCCGACGGCCGCCGCGGCGGTCACGCTCGTGGTCCTCCTGGCGGCCGGTGGTGTCGCGGCGCGGCCCCTGGCCCTCGTCATGTTCTGCCTCGCCGCCTTCGTCTTGGCGGTGGTGGCGCAGGAGTTCTGGCGCGGAGTGCGCGCGCGGCGGGCGATGTCGGACGACTCGGTGCCGCGGGCGCTCGTCGCGCTCGTGCGTCGCAACCGCCGGCGCTACGGCGGCTACCTCGTGCACGCGGGCATCGCGGTGCTCTTCGTCGGCGTCGCCGCCTCCACCGCGTTCCAGGACGTCCGCGACGTGCGGCTCGCCCCCGGAGAGCGGGCCCGAATCGCCGGCTATGACGTCACCTACTCGCGGCCGACGGCCAGGCTCGACGTCGCCTCGAACGGCTCGCTCGAGAAGATCGACCTCGGGGCCGCCCTGAGGGTGCGGCGCGGGGGCGACGAGCCGATCGCGCTCCACCCCGAGCGCAGCTATTTCCCCTCGAGCGACCCGACGCTTGGGCCTTTGTCCCGCTACTTCGAGGGTGAGTCGACCAGCGAGGTCGGCCTGCGCACCGGCCTGCGACGCGATCTCTGGACGGTCGTGTCGCCGGACATCGGGTCGCTCCTCGCGATCGCCCGCCGCGGCGACGAGGTGTTCAGGGAGGCGAGCTCGCTGCCGCGGGGCGAGCGGGCGGTGGCGCTCGGGGAGGCGCTTCGCCGCATGATCGCCCGCTACCGGACCGACGTGGCCCCGGCCACCTTCCGCGTACTGGTGTCTCCGCTCGTCACCTGGGTCTGGCTCGGCGCCCTGATCGTGTTCGGGGGCGGACTGATCGCGCTCTGGCCTGCGCCCGCCGCGGCGCGGCGCCGCGCTCGCGCCGGCTATGCCGCCCGCGTCGCCCGCGAGCTCGGCCGCGCCTGACGAACGCTCGATGGAGATCGTCGTCGTGCTGGTGGTGCTCGCGGTCGCCGTAGCGCTGATCGCCGGACCGCTCCGGCGCAGCCGAGCGGCGGCCGACGAGTCGGCGGAGTGGGCGGAGCGCGCCGAGCTCGAGGCCGCGAAGGAGGCAAAGTACCGGGAGATTCGCGAGGCTGAGCTCGACTACCGCACCGGCAAGCTCTCGGAGGCGGACTGGCGCGCGCTCGACGCCGGGCTGAGGGCGGATGCGATCGAGCTGTTGCGCCGCCTGGACGCGCTCGGGCCGGGCGACGACCGGGGCCGCGAGGGTTGACTCGGACGGTCGGAGTGTGGTTTCGTTTTCGCAGCAGGACCGATCGGTGAAGCGCCATGGCCTTCCGCGGGATCTCAGCCCGGCAGCGCCGCCACCGAGTCATTGGCATCGGGGCGTTGGTTCTTGCGCTCGTCTCGGCCGTTCCGTCGGCGGCGAGCGGCCGCACCTTCTCGGCGCCCACGTATTCCAGCCCGATCACGCTGTCGGCTGACGGTCGGCTGCTTTGGGTGGTCAACCCGGGCGGCGACAACGTCGCCGTGATCAGCACGAGCTCGAACAGGATCATCAGGCGGATAGGCGTGGGCGAGGAGCCGCAGAGCGTCGCCGTGGACCCGAACAACCGCTACGCGTTCGTCGCGAACGCAGCGGACGGCAGGGTCACGGTGATTCGGATCACGAACCCGCAGCCGCGCCGCTTCAGGGCGAGGGTGGACCGGCGCGTCGGCCGGCGCGGCGCGGTGCTGACGGGCGCGGAGCCCTGGAACGTCGTTGCGTCCCCGGATGGGCGCAAGATCTTCGTCGCCAATAGCAGCCAGGACACGATCACCGTGATGGACGCCGTCTCCCGCACAGTGAGGCGGCGGGGCCGGAGGCCGAGGGTCATCCCGCCGCAGGTGATCGGGCACGTCAGGCTGCGTGGCAGCGCCTGCAGCCCGGACAACGATTTCCACTTCCAGCCGCGCGGCCTGGCGGTGTCGCGGAACAGCAGAAAGCTCTTCGTCACGAGCTTCTTCTCCTTCCAGCGGCCCGGGTTCAGGCAGGTGAACGACCAGGGGCGGCAGGGGATCGTCTGCCGGCTGAGGATCAACACGCGGTCGCGGAGGATCCGCTCGTACCGGCCGGCCGCCCGCATCGCCATCCAGCCCCGCGACACGGGCTTCACGGCGGACAAGAACCTCGACAACGTGCAGGACCCGGTCTTCGCGTGGCCGAACCAGATGCAGAGCATCGTCATCCGCGGCAACCAGGCCTTCCTGCCGAACATCGCCGCCGCGCCGGAGGGACCGCAGCGCTTCAACAACTCGACGATGGCGTTCGTGAACGTGATCGACGGGATCAACCAGGGGAGCCAGAGCGACGCCAGTGGCGGCAAGTTCCTCAACCTCCACCTGGGAGCGCGCACGCCGGAGGCGGGCAAGAAGCGGCTGTTCTTCGCGAACCCCTGGGCGATCGGATTTACGAACCAGCGCGGCTCGGGTGCCGCCTACGTCGTCTCGTCAGGGTCCGACCTCCTGGTCAAGGTGAACGTGTCGGGCAACGGCACGCTCAGCTTCACCGGCGGGCCGCAGACGACGCGTTACATCGACCTGAACGATCCGAACAACGCCGCGACGAGCGGCGACAACGCCGGGAAGAACCCGCAGGGGATCGCCGTCAACCGGCGCGGCACGCGCGCCTGGGTCTACAACTTCGTATCCCGCAACGTCTCCGTGGTCAACCTGCAGAACGACCAGGTGATCAGGACCATTCGCTACGCGGCGCTGCCGGCGCCGGGATCGCAGGAAGAGGTCGTCGCGGTGGGCGCCGAGATGTTCTTCGGCTCGCGCGGGTTCTTCAACCCGGCCGGCAATACCTCTCGCAGCGAACGGCTGTCGAGCGAGGGCTGGCAGTCCTGCTCGAGCTGCCACTTCGAGGGCCTGACCGACAGCGTAGTGTGGGCCTTCGGCACCGGCCCGCGCAAGTCGCTGCCGCTGAACGCGAGCTTCAACCCCCGCGACCGGAACCAGCAGAAGATCTTCAACTACTCGGCCGTCAACGACGAGGTCGAGGACTTCGACCTCAACACGCGCAACGTCTCCGGGCCGGGGGCGCTGGCCGCGGCCCAGCCGTGCAGCGCTCCGCCGCCGGCGATGAGCACCTTCGATCCGAACCATGGGCTGATCATCGGCGACGTCGATCCGAACCTCGCCCCTTGCGTGATCGTCGCGATCCCCATGCTGGCGAACGCGAACCGCTCGCAGGTGACGGTCACGCTGCCCGGAAGCAACGTGGCCGTGCCGGCGGCGACGGCGATGCGGGAGTGGGTCCGGCTCGCGATCCGGACGCCGGACGGGCCGTTCACGAGCAGGTCCCTGGGTCGCGCCCGCCTGAACCCGAACGCCGTGAGGGCCGGTCGCCAGCTCTTCACCCAGGCCGGCTGCGCGGCCTGCCACGGGACGAGCCTGTTCAGCAACTCGATCAAGGACTACACCTCGCCGCCGGCCGCCGCGGACATCGCGACCGAGACCAACCCGGCGCCGCCCGCCGGCACCAACCCCGTGGCCGCCCCGTACGTCTTCAAGTTCATCACGAACATCGGCTCCTTCAACCTGGGTGTCCCCGGGCAGGGCAACGACCTCGGCAACAACATCGGCGCCGACGAGCTGACCACGGCCGGCTTCAACAACGCGACGCAGCAGACGACGCCGCCCTTCGCGGCGCTCGGGCGCGACTTCAACGGCGACGGAAGGGGCGAGGGCTACACCATCCCGTCGATGCTCGGCATCGACTCCTCGCCGCCCTACTACCACAACGGCGCGTGCGAGACGCTCGACTGCGTGCTCAGCAACGTCAAGCACCGCACCTCCACGCCCACCGGCGGCCCGAACTCGCGGCCGGATGCGCTCGCGAACGCGCGTGACCGGGCCCGGGTGGTCGCATTCCTGAGGTCGCTCCGCTGACTCGAGACGGCTAGCCGGCGGCGTTCCCGTCAGCCGATGCGCGCGCTCATCTTCGCCGGGGCGGACGAGCTCGAGTGGCGCGAGGCCCCCGAGCCGCGGCTGGGCGGTGACGGGGAAGCCGTGGTGCGCCCGCTGGCGGTTGCGAGCTGCGACCTCGACGACCTGATCGTGCGCGGCCGGTCGCCGTTCCCACCGCCGTTCCCGTTGGGTCACGAGGCGGCTGCGGAGGTGGTGGAGGTGGGCGACCGTGTGCGCAGCGTCCGGCCGGGGGACCGGGTGGTGGTTCCGTTCCAGATCAGCTGTGGCGCCTGCCAGCCATGCGCCGGGGGGCGCACCGGCAACTGCGCGACCGTTCCGTTCGCGGCGACGTACGGGTTCGGGTTCGGCGCCGAGGGCACGCGGTGGGGCGGGTTCCTGGCGGACCTCGTCCACGTGCCCTACGCGGATGCGATGCTCGTTCCCGTGCCGGGCGGGCTGGCACCCGAGATGGCGGCCGGTGCTTCCGACAACCTGACGGACGCCTACCGGGCGGTCGGGCCGCCGCTCCTCGAGCGACCCGGAGCACCCGTGCTCGTGGTCGGCGGCGCGGCGTCCGGCTCGATCGGGCTCTACGCCGCCGCGCAGGCGCTGGCGCTGGGCAGCGAGCGAGTCCTGTACGTCGATGGCGACGCCGGGCGTCGCGCCATCGCGGAGGGGTACGGCGCGGACACGCTCGACCAGGTGCCCGACCGCGTCGAGCGGCGCTTCGCGATCACGGTCGACGCCTCGGGCGATCCCCGCGGCCTGGAGCTCGCGCTGGGCAGCCTCGACCGGGACGGGATCTGCACGTCGACGGCCATCTACTTCGATCCCGAGCCGCCGCCACGCGTGCCGCTGCTGTCGATGTACCTCCAGTCCACCACGTTCGTGACGGGCCGCATCCACGCCCACCGTGACGCGCCACGAGTGCTAGATCTGCTCGCCGCCGGCGGCTTCGATCCGGCGCCGGTGACGACGAGGATCGTGCCGTTCGAAGACGCCGCCGAGGCGCTCACCGCCCACGACTACACGAAGCTCGTGTTCACCCCATGACGGCCGTGAGCTCGGTCAGGCTTCGGGCGCCCGGCGCCCCATCGCGTTAGGCCGCCGCCGCCACCGCGGCCACCTTGCGCTGCACGTCACGGGTCGACACGACGTGCTTTCCCATCCCGAGCTCCTTCGGCTCGAGACCCAGCGCCAGGCCGACCATCTGCGGCAGGTGCAGCACCGGGATGCCCAGGTCGCGCTCGACGTACCGCTCCGCCGCCGGCTGCTGCAGGTCGAGGTTCAGGTGGCAGAGCGGGCAGGGGGTGACGAGGCAGTCGGCGCCGGCGTCGATGGCGTCGGCCAGGTGCCGGCCGGCCTGGCGCAGCGAGGTGGTCCTGTTCATCGTGATGACGGGGAAGCCGCAGCACTTCCGCGCCCCCGCGTACGCCACCGGCTCGCCGCCGAGCACCTCGATCAGCTGGTCGAGGTAGCTGTCGCGCTCCGGATGCTCGTCGAACCCGAGCCGCCGCGTGGGCCGGACGATGTAGCACCCGTAGAAGGGGGCGATCCGCAGCTCGGACAGGGGGCGCCGGACCCGCTCGCGCACCGTGTCGAGGCCGATGTCCTCGACGAGGAGCCACAGGAGGTTCTTGTTCCACCAGCCGCCACCGCCCCGGTACGAGAGCCCCTCGGGCGCGAGATGGGAGTTCACCGCCGCCCGGTAGGAGCCGCTCGCGTCGAGGCGCTCCTGACACTCCGACTGGGCGCCCTGACAGGTCGAGCAGATGTTCATCATGCCCGCCGCGCCCTCCACCGACTGGGCGATCGCGAACGTGCGGGCGTTGAGGGTGTCGACGAGCTCCTGGTTGTGCTCGGCGATCACCCCGGCGCCGCAGCAGTTCGCTCGGTCGAGCTCGACCAGCTCGAGGTCGAGCAGCGGCGCAACCTTGGCCATCGAGCCGTGCAGCTCGGGGGTGAAGCCGCGCGACACGCAGCCGGGCCAGTACGCGACCTTCATCGTTCCTGGCCCCCTTCGGCCATGGCGCCCTCCTCATCCTCGCCCGTCTCGCCGACGATGTAGAGGTTCAGCTCGACCCGCTCGTCCTTCGACTCGATCTCCTTGAAGACGCGTCGCACCTGCTTCTGGTCGGGGAGCTTCGGGTGCAACAGCGCCTTGCGCGCGCCGACCTTTCCCGAGCGCAGCCCGCGCAGGGCGGTCGGCAGGTTCTCGGTCATCTGTCGGGCGCCGTTCGGGGTCAGCTGACCCTTGGCCAGTGAGCCGTCCCCAAACGAGCGCGGCAGCAGCTGGGCCTCGAACAAAGTGCCCCACTTCTCGATGATGTTCACGAAGGCCTGCTCGTGGCCGTAGCCGTTGTTCGAGTCCTTGATGCCGAAGTCGGCCGTCGCCCGCCGGCGCAGTCGCATGATCTGGTCCATCGGCGCCACGTCCTTCGGGCAGACCTCCACGCAGGCGAAGCAGTGGGTGCAGTCGTAGATGCCGTGCGGATCCTCGGCGAGGTCCGTCAGCCGCGACTCGTGCTCGCCGTCGCGCGGGTCGCCGACGAAGCGGTACGCCTTCGCGAGCGCGGCGGGGCCGATGAAGTCCGGGTCCACCTCCAGCGAGAGGCAGGCGGACACGCAGACGCCGCAGTGGATGCAGGCCATGGCCTGGGTGACGTCCAGCATCGCCTCGGCCGGCACGATGTACTCCTGGCCCTCCGGCGGCTCCTCGGCCGGTATGAGCCACGGCACGACCCGCTGGACCTTCTTCCAGTGGACCGCCTCCATGTCCACGATGAGGTCCTTGATGACGGGCATGTTGCCCATCGGCTCGACCGTGATGGCATCGTCACGCGCGCCGGCCAGGGCGTCGGACAGCCGGGTGTTGCAGGCGAGCCGGGAGCGGCCGTTGATACGCACCCCGCAGGAGCCGCAGATGGCGGCGCGGCACGAGCAGCGGATGCCGATCGAGGCGTCGACGCGGTCCTTCACCTGGAGGATCCCGTCGAGCACCGAGCGCTCGGCGGGCAGATCGGCCGTGTAGTCCGCCCAGTAGGCCGCCTCCCCGGACTCCGGGTCGAAGCGCCTGATCTTCAGCTGGTATTCGGGCATCAATACGTCCGTTCTTCCGGCTGCCACTGGGTGAGCGTCACCTCGGAGTAGCTGATCTCGGGCACGCCGCCGTCCGGCGACACGTTGATGTGCTTGAGCCACTCGTCGTCGTTTCGCTGGGGGAAGTCCGTGCGGTGCTGGGAGCCGCGGCTCTCCCTGCGCTCGATGGCCGACACCACCGTGCACTCCGCGTTGTCGAGCATGAACTCGAGCTCGAGGGCTCCCAGCACGTCCTGGTTGAAGACCGTGCCCTTGTCGTCGATGGCGACGTCGCCGGCCTCCTCCTTGAGTCGCCGTATCACCTCGAGGGCCCTCCGCAGCCCGTCCTCGTCACGGAAGACCGCCACGTACTTGTCCATGGTCTCGCCGAGCTCCGCCTTCAGCTCGGACACGCGGCGGCTGCTGCTGCCACGTGTGACGACCGCGCCGATCATCCGCTCCTCGTCGGAGACCGCGGCGCGGGACGGCTCCGACAACGGGGCGGCCCTCACCTCCTGCGCCGCGTGCTCACCGGCGCGCCGCCCGAATACGAGCGTGTCGAGCAGCGAGTTGGCGCCGAGGCGGTTACCGCCGTGCACCGACACGCAGGCGCACTCGCCCGCCGCATAGAGACCGGTGATCGGGGTCTCGCCGTTGACGTCGGTCTTCACGCCGCCCATCACGTAGTGGTTCCCCGGCTTGATGTGGATCGGCTCGCGGGGGATGTCGATGCCGGCGAAAGCGCGGCCGACGATCACGATCTCGCGCAAGGCCTCGTGGAT
>Ga0081538_10002468_pt1 | contig 18068 bp, 16 predicted proteins | sample TabmetS5T2R1_FD_71022 | JGI IMG/M metagenome (GOLD analysis project Ga0081538, IMG submission 71022) | Tabebuia heterophylla rhizosphere microbial communities from the University of Puerto Rico - S5T2R1 | ecosystem: Host-associated > Plants > Roots > Rhizosphere ... | reverse complement strand
CCTCGAACACGCCGTCGCCGATCTCGAGCACCGACACGTCGAACGTGCCGCCGCCGAGGTCGAAGACGAGGATCGTCTGGTCGCTCTCCTTGTCGAGGCCGTAGGCGAGCGACGCCGCGGTCGGCTCGTTGATGATGCGCTTGACGTCGAGGCCGGCGATGCGGCCCGCGTCCTTGGTCGCCTGGCGCTGGTCGTCGTTGAAGTACGCCGGGACGGTGATGACGGCGGCGTCGACGCTCTCGCCGAGATACGCCTCCGCGTCGGCCTTGAGCTTCTGGAGGATCATCGCGGAGATCTCCGGCGGCGAGTACTGCTTGCCGCCCGCCTCCACGCGCGCGTCGCCACCGGGACCGGAGACGACCTTGTACGGGACGATCTGCTCCTCCTCGCGGACCTCCGCCTCCTTGCGGCCCATGAAGCGCTTGATCGAGAACACGGTGTTCTCGGGGTTGGTGACCGCCTGCCGCTTGGCGACGGTGCCGACGAGCCGCTCGCCGCCCTTGGCGAACGCAACGACGGATGGCGTGGTGCGGCCGCCCTCGGCGTTCTCGATGACGGTCGGCTCGCCGCCCTCGAGCACGGCCATGCAGGAGTTGGTCGTGCCGAGGTCGATTCCGATGGTCTTGGCCATGTGGTGAGGCTCCTTGCTACGACAAATCTAAGTCTGTGTCGCGAAGATCTTAGCGCGGATCCGCCGATCATTCGTGGATGACTCGGCGTCGGAATCGGCCGATCCGCGCTCAGCGCTCGACGCGGTACGGGACCATGCCCCGCGCGGTGTAATTCGATAGCGCGTAGGGGCCGTCGAGCGTGCAGGTGTGGACCCAGACGCGCGCGCCGAGCTCGAAGCCGCGCCGCAGCGCGTGCTCGAGCAGCGCTCCGCCCAGGCCGCGGCCGTGGAACGCGGGCAGCAGGCCGAAGTACGCGATCTCGACGTCGCCGCCGTCCGCGTCGAGCTCGTAGTAGCCGGCATGGGGAATCACCCAGGTCTCCACCCGCTCGGCGTGCGCCTGCCACCAGGCGGCGTCCCTGCCGCGGTGGTCGATCCAGCCGTAGTCGGCGCCGATGCGCTCGTAGAACGCGCGGTTGACCGCGCCGTCGGGCGGGTCGACGCGCGCGATCTCGGCGTCGTTGCGCTTGGCCGGCCGGATCTTGGCCGGATCGGTCAGCTCGAGGTATGTCGTGACGACCGCGCCCACGGGCACATTCTGCGCAGCGCGCACTCCGGGCAATTCGGCCGCTGCGCGTGACAGGTGCGGCGGCCGTGGCGCAGGAGGTTGACGTGGAACTCGAGCTCCTGGCCGCGCGGGGTGATCGCGAGCATGTCGTCGTGGAGCTCGGTGAACGGCGCGCCCGGGCGGAACAGGCCGAGCCGCGTGCCGACGCGCGAGACGTGCGTGTCGACCGGGACGTCGGGCATGCCGAAGCTGAACAGCAGCACGCATGCGGCGGTCTTGCGGCCGACGCCGGGGAGCGCGCACAGCTCGGCGCGCGCGTGTTCGACGTCCAGGTCGGCGAGGTGGTCGAGGCTCGGCGGGTCGTCGAGCGCCCGCAGGATCGCCTGGATGCGCTCGGACTTGACCTTCGAGATGCCGCCGGGCCGGATCGCCTCCTCGACCTCCTCGAGCGGCGCGTCGCGGACCGCCTCCCAGGACGGGAAGCGCGCGCGCAGGCGCGTGAACGCGACGTCGCGGTTGCGGTCGTTGGTCGACTGCGACAGCACCGTGAGGATCAGCTCGTCGAGCGGCTGCCGGTGCGGCGGCGCGATCGGGCGCCCGTAGACGAGCCGCAGCCGGTCGCGCAGCGCGACGACGCGTCTTCGGGAGGGGGGTTTCCAGTCGCGGCGCGGGGTCAGCGGCACGCGGGCCACGATATGCGGTCGGGGCGCCGGCGAACGGCGGCTTTGAGCGAGCAGGTTCGAAGTGCCGCGGCGGTCCCCGTCGCGGGTTGACGTCGATTGTCGCCGTGAACCCGCGACCGGCCCGACCATCGCCCTCCGTGCCTCTTCAATGCGCAGTTCGAGCATCATCGGCGCCCGTGATCGAGGTCCACGAGGACGAGCTCGACGGGCTGCCGGTCGTGTGGCGGTGGGCGCCGGGCGGCGATCCGCCGGTGCTGTGGCTCCACGGCGTGCCGGACTCGTCCGAGCTGTGGACGCCGTTCCTGGAGCGGATCGGCGGCGTCGCGCCGGACCTGCCCGGATTCGGCCGCAGCGCCAAGCGCGGCGACCTCGACTACACGATCGAGGGCTACGCGGACTGGCTCGAGCGCTTCTGCGAGCTGGCCGGGCTCGATCGGATGCGGCTGGTGATGCACGACTGGGGCGGCGTAGGGCTCACTCTCGCGCAGCGCGCGGCGGCGCGCATCCAGCAGATTGTCGCGATCGACGTCGTGCCGTTCCTGCCGGGGTACCGCTGGCATCCGCTCGCGCGCCTCTGGCGGACGCCGCTGGCCGGTGAGATCGCGATGGGGTTCGCCTTCCGGCCGGTCGTGCGGCGGCTGCTGCCGCCGGGCCGCGCGGAGCCGGTGCTGGAGCACTTCGACCCGGGGACGCAGCGGGCGATCCTGCGGCTGTACCGCGCGAGCCCGCCCGAGGTGCTCGCCGCCGCCGGGCGGGAGCTCGGGACGGTCACGGCGCCGGCACTCGTGCTGCACGGGGCACGCGACCGCTACATCCCGGCGCGCTTCGCCGACGGCCTCGCGGCGGCGCTGGGCGATGCGCAGGTCGAGCACATCGAGGGTGCCGGCCACTGGCCGTGGCTCGAGCGGCCGGAACTGGTCGAGCGCGTCGCGCGCTTTCTCGCCGGCTGAGCCGCAGCCCGCCCCCGCTCACGGGCACGGCGCCTTGCACGGCTCGCGCAAGCCGGTGTGAAACGAGCGCAGCGGGGTAAGAACCCTGACGCAAAGCGGCGCGGTAGTGTGCGCCGCTCGCGGTGACGGCTGGCACCCGTTCCGATGACACGACTCGTCCGCCCGACATTCGTGCTGCTCGCCGCCGCGCTCGCGGCCGCGGGAGCGACGGCTCCCAGCGCCGGCGCGCGGCTCAGCGGCTGTGAGCGCAAGATGGTGCGGCTCGTCAATGACGTCCGCGCGCAGCACGACCTAACGCGCGTGCGCGTCAGCCGCGCGCTCGGCCGCGCCGCCGACCACCACTCGCGCGACATGCTGATGCGCGACTTCTTCGACCACTCCTCCAGCGACGGCACGCCGTTCGACCGCCGCGTGCGCCGCTACGCGCACGCGCGCACGGTCGGCGAGACGCTCGCCGCGTTCGGCCGCCGGCGCGGGGGCGCGCACACGGTCGTGCAGATGTGGCTGGAGTCGCCGCCGCACCGCGCGATCCTGCTCGGCGCCGACTTCCGCCGGATCGGCATCGCGCGCCGCTGGGGCATGCTCGGCAACGCAAAGCAGGCCGTGGTCACGGCCGACTTCGCATCGAGCCGCTGAGTCTGGATCAGCCCGCTATTGGGCCTCGGTCTGGCGGCACTGCGGCTGCTGCCCCACCCGTGGCAGCGAGCCGAGCCGCGCGGTGATCGCGATTCGCCCCGGGCGGGTGGCGCGCACCTCGGTCCAGCCGCCCGGCGCACGGCCGACGCACGCGGCGCCCGTGATCACGCGCCAATAGCGCGTGTGGTGCACCCTGACGAGGAAGCGCCCCGGCCGATCGGCGTCCAGGACGAGTCCTTCGGCATCGAGCCGCACCGCGCGCGCAGGCCCGCTCACCAGGTCGGAGGATCCGAGCACGCGGAACAGCCGCCAGTCGCGCGAGCGCCACTCCTCGCGCAGGTACGGCGGCCCCGACCGGATGATGCGCGCCTCGTCGCGAGCCGACGGGTCGAGCGGCGCCGAGGCGAGCGCCACCCAGCCGATGCCGTTCTCGCGCAGCCATTGTGCATACCGCGCGTCGGTGAGCCGGCCGTCATAGAAGAGCGGATTGTGCGCCCGGTCGATCTGGCGCAGCCAGCCGCGCGCGATCGGGACCTCCCGCGCCACCCAGAGCGCCTCGTAATGCATCAGCGTGAACGGGATCTCGACCCGCGCCGGCCCGCGCGAGCGACGTTGGATCTCGCCGACGAGCGGAGCGAAGTAGTCGGCCCGGGTGGAGCCCTCGTGCGCGATGGCGTCGCGAACGTCCAGCCGCGCGGATCCCCACTGCCAGGCGCCGGCCAGCACCATCGCGAGCGCCAGCGCGGCGAGCGCGGCCGGATGGCGCGACCACGCTGGGAGGGTGCCGGCGCGGTGGCGCGCGAGCAGCAACGTGAGCACGAGCGGCCCGGTCACGAGCGCTGCGAGCCGGCCGGCCGTGCCGCCGAGCGGCGTCGCCAGGATGAAGGCCAGCGCGCAGCCCGCGACGTAGAGGAGCGCGCCGACGCGCAGCACGCGGTCGTCGGGCGGCGCCGACACCCACACCAACATGCCTGCGGCGACCGATGCGGCGAGCACGACAGGTCCGAAGTCGGCGGTACCTTCCACGGGGAACAGAAGGCCGATCGCCAGCACGGTGATCGCCGGCACCGCGGCCAGTTGTGCTCCCAGCACGCGCTGCCGCGGCGTCGTGGCGCCGACGACGAGTGCGATGCCGGCCATCGCAACGAACGCGGCCGCCACCGCGCTCGTTGCGGCCGCGCCGGCGCCGAGGATCGCGACCGGCAGCGAGCGGCCGCGCTGGGCCGCCAGGCACGCGCCGAGCCCGAAGGCGACGCCCATCGCGAACACGACGCGCCCGGTGAACAGATTGCTCGTCGTGCCGACCGCGAACCACACCGCGCCGGGCCAGGCGGCGGCACCGGCGTGACGATGCACGAGCGCCGCGAAGCAGCCGGCGGCCGAGGTGGCGGCGAGAACGCCCGTCAACCCGATCCCCAGGAGAGCGGCCACGGGTGGGAACAAGATGCTGTAGCCGGGCGTGTGATGACCGCCGTACCAGTGGTTGTTCCAGACGTGCCACCCGACCGCCTCATACTGGTCCATGCGGAAGAGGTGCCCCGCCAGGTCGCGCACGGGTGGCTGCCAGAGCGCCCACACGATTGCAACCGCGCCCGCGATGCCCATCGCGACGACCTCGAGGAGCGGCACCCCGATCGGTCCGCGGCGCGCCTCTGCACGCGCGCGGCGCCGGGGCATCGCAGGCGAAACCGTCGCGCGCATCAGCGGGAGGTTATTGCGAGGCGCCAACGGCGAGTGCGGTCAACCCCCCTGTACGCGAACGCTGACGCGGATAGCCTCTTAGCTCTAGATGCGGACCCTCCCCGACCGCTTCTCAGCGCGCTTCCTCCCGCAGGGCTGGAGCGACCTGCTGCGCCAGCTGCTGCTGTTCTGCGGCGCTTACTGGCTCTACCGGCTCGTGCGCGGCATCACCGACGGCCGCGTCGGCGAGGCGTTCAACAACGCGCGCGACCTGATCGGACTGGAACGCGGTCTCGGCCTGTTCGTCGAGCCGGCCGTCCACCAGTGGACGGAGCGCACCGATTGGCTGATCGACGGCGCGAGCTGGATGTACGTCAACTCGCACTTCACGGTCACGACCGTCACGCTCGCGTTCATCTACCTGCGCCGCAACGCGAGCTTCTACTTCATCCGCAACATGTTCGTCGTCGCGATGGGGATCGCGCTCGTGCTGTACGCCGCCTACCCGACCGCGCCGCCTCGCTTCATGCCCGAGTGGGGATTCACGGACTCGGTCGCGCGCTTCACCGGCCTGACGGCGGAGGGCTCGTCGGCCGACGCGCTCTACAACCCGTTCGCGGCGGTGCCGTCGATGCACGTCGCGTTCGCGCTGATGCTCGCCGTGCCGATGGCCTCGATGACGCGGCGGCGCTGGGTCAAGGCGCTCTGGCTCTCCTACCCCGGGCTGGTGACCTTCGTCGTCGTGGCGACCGCGAACCACTGGTGGTTCGACGCGTTCACCGGGGCCCTGGTCGCCGCCGTCGCCGCGCTCGCGGCGCTGCTGTGCGCGCGCTGGCGCCCGGCCGCGTGGGCGTGGCCGACGCCCGCTCCGGCGGCCGCGGCGTAGCGGTTCCGTAGGATTCGGCCGCGTCCATGCCCTCTCCGCCGCTCGAACGGGCGCGCCGCCCGACGGCGCGCGAGTACCAGGCGCTTGCGCGCAACCGGCTGATCGAGTCGCGCCTGACCCCCAACGCGATCTCGCTCACTGGCCTGGCGCTGTGCCTCGTCGCGGCCGCGCTCGTGTTCGCCGACTACTACTTCCTCGGCGGGATCGCGTTCATCCTCGGCTCGATCTGCGACACGCTCGACGGCCGCTACTCGCGCATGTCGGGCAAGGGCACCAGCTTCGGCGCGTTCCTGGACTCGACGCTGGACCGGATGGAGGAGGGCATCGTGCTCACCGCCGTCGCGTACCAGTTCTCCGAGGCCGGCGACGACGCGGCGGTCGCCGCGGTCGTCGTCGCGGTGCTGGCCTCGCTGATGGTCTCCTACACGCGCGCCCGCGCCGAGGCGCTCGGCGTGGAGTGCAAGGTCGGGATCGCCGACCGGGCGGTCCGTGTCGTCATCCTGTCCGTCGGCCTGGTGCTCGCCAAAGGCGCCGGGATCGTCGACGTGGAGCTGCTCGAGCCCGCCGTCTGGGTGCTCGCGGGGCTGTCCGTGATCACCGTCGGGCAGCGCATCTTGCACGTCCGCAGCGAGCTCAAGCGGGCGCCCGCGCTGTAACCGGGATATACCGCCGGGGTCGTTCTTACCGCGGTTCACCAAGCGATTCGACGAGGTACGGGAACTTGACCAACAACGGCACGGGGCGCTATCAGGAGGAGAAGGTGCGCGTCGCCATCATCGGCGTCGGCAACTGCGCGTCGTCCTTCGTCCAGGGCGTCCACTACTACAAGGACGCCGACCCGGCCGAGCAGGTCCCGGGCCTCATGCACGTCGACCTCGGCGGCTATCACGTGCGCGACATCGAGTTCTCCGCCGCGTTCGACATCGACGCCGACAAGGTCGGCAAGGACCTCTCGGAGGCGATTTTCGCCGGCCAGAACAACACGCTGAACTTCGCCGGCAAGCTGCCGAAGCTGGGCGTCCCGGTGCAGCGCGGCATGACCCACGACGGGCTCGGCAAGTACCTGTCGGAGAAGATCCAGAAGGCGCCCGGCTCCACGGTCGACATCGCGCAGGTGCTGAAGGACACCCGCACCGACGTCGTCGTCTCCTACCTCCCGGTCGGCTCCGAGCAGGCGACCAAGTGGTACGTCGAGCAGATCATCGAGGCCCGCTGCGGCTTCGTGAACTGCATCCCCGTCTTCATCGCCCGCGAGCAGTACTGGAACAACCGCTTCCTCAAGGCGGGCCTCCCGATCGTCGGCGACGACATCAAGTCGCAGGTCGGCGCTACGATCGTGCACCGAGCGCTCGCACGCCTGTTCCACGACCGCGGCGTCAAGCTCCTGCGCACGTCGCAGCTCAACGTCGGCGGGAACATGGACTTCTACAACATGCTCGAGCGCGAGCGGCTGGAGTCCAAGAAGATCTCCAAGACGAACGCGGTCACGTCGGTGATGGGCCACGAACTGCCCGCCGACGACGTGCACGTCGGGCCATCGGACTACGTGCCGTGGCTGACCGACCGCAAGTGGGCGCACATCCGGCTCGAGGGCCAGGCGTTCGGCGACGTGCCGTTGCAGGCCGAGATGAAGCTCGAGGTCTGGGACTCGCCCAACTCGGCCGGCATCGTCACCGACGCGGTGCGCTGCTGCAAGCTGGCGATGAACCACGGCATCGCGGGCCAGCTCGACGGCCCCAGCTCGTACCTCATGAAGTCGCCGTACAACCAGCGGCCCGACGACGAGGCGCGGGCGGCGACCGAGGAGTTCATCGCGAAGCACGCGCGCACGCGCGAGGCGGCCAAGCGCGCCCGCGCGGCGAAGAAGGCGGCCGTCAGCCCGAAGGTCTCCACGTAGGCGTCAGCCGCGGCAGCTGCGCGCCAGGCCGGCGACGGCGTCGCGCTCGAGCGCCGGCATGCCCTCGTGGTGACCGTAGAGCCCGAGCGCGGCGCAGAGGCAGAGCGCCAGCACGCGGGCGCGCAGCAGCTGGTCCGCGGTGACGGGGCCGTAGGCGTCGAGGAACCGGGGCCGCGCGTCGACCGGGAGCAGGCTCCAGTAGAGCGACAGGTCGATCGCGGGGTCGGCGCGGCAGACGTCGCCCCAATCGATCACGCCGGCCGCGGCGCCGCGCGCGTCGACGAGGAGATGGCGGGCGTGCAGGTCGCCGTGCGCAAGCACGGACCCGGTGGCCGGCGGAAGCTCGCACGCGGCCTCGAACCAGTCGTCGATCACGCGCGGCGGGCTCCAGAGGCCGAGCCGCCCACCCTCCGCCAGCCAATCGCGCGTCATCGCGACGCGGTGCCGCATGTCGGCCCGGCGGTTGGGGTCGACCGGCAGCTCGCCGCGCGGATCGACCCGTGCTGCGACGACGTCGGAGTGCAGCTCGCGCAGGAACGCGCCAAGCTCGCTCGCCAGCCGGCGGCGAGCGTCGTCTTCGAGGCCGGCGCGCGCCGCCTCCTCCCCCGGGATGAGCTCGCAGCCGAAGAACGGGAACGGGTATCCGCCCGCTGGCCGGCCGACGAACGCGGGCATCGGGATCGGCAGCGCAAGCAGCGGCGCGAGGCGCGGGAGCACCGCGATCTCGCGCTCCACGCCGGCGCGCGCGACCTCGCGGCGCGGGAAGCGGAACGCCCAGCGGCCCGCGACGAGCCACACGCTGTTGTCCCAGCCCTCGCCGATCAGTTCGCGGCTAGCGCCCGCGAGCTCGGGGAACTGTCCGGCGATCAGCGCTCCGACCAGCTCGCGGTCGACGTCTACGTCCGGGCTCCACTGACGCACCGCGAGCGCACGGTATACGGCGATGCCCGGCAAAGCCCGCGCGCCCGCGCCTAGACTTCGGCGCTCGTGAGCGAGCGCTTCGCAATCGCACAGGTCACGCCACATCCGTGGGAGGACGATCACGAGGTCGGGGCGTTCGTGAGGTGCCTGTCCGAGGAGCTCGCACGGCGCGGACACCGGATGGTGGTGCTCGCGCCGTCGCGCTCGCCGCAGCTGGTGCGCGAATCGCGCCGCCTGATCCGCGCCGGCGACTTCTTCGACCCCGACGGCGGCGTCCGGGTGCTCGGCGTCGGCGAGCTGCTGCCGCTCGCGCCGGCGCGCCGCGGGACGCCGCCCGCGCCGCCGCTCGACGTCGCGCGCACGATCGACGATGTGCTCAGCCGCGCGCCGCTCGACTTCGTCCACGTGCACGAGCCGTTCGCGCCGAGCACGTCCTCGGTCGCGCTGCGGCACTCGCGCGCGCTCAACGTCGGCACGTTCCACGCTCCCGCCGACCGCGTGATCTCGACGCAGGTCGCGCGCCGGTTCGTCGAGCGCTTCTTCGGCCGGCTCGACGCCCGCACCGCCTCGTTCGAGGCGACGCGGGAGCTGATGGAGCGCGCGTTCCCGGCGCGCTACGAGGTGGTGCGCGCAGGCGCCGAGCGACCGGCGCGCGCGGGCGCCGACGGCGCGCTCCGGATCGCGTTCGTCGACCACGAGGAGCGCCAGGCGCTGCGGCTGTTCCTGCGCGCGCTGCGGCGGCTTCCGTTCGACGTGAACTGGCGCGCGACCGTGTTCACCCCCGTCGGCGGCCGCACGAGCGCGCTGCGCAGCCACCTGCGCGACCGCGTCGAGGTCGTCACGGCGGAGGAGACGAGCGAGGAGGCCGTGCTCGCCGCGGCCGACGTCGTCGTCGCGGCGTCGATCGGCCAGGCGCCGGCGCCGGGGCTGCTCGTGCGCGCGCTCGGGGCAGGGGCCGTGCCGCTGGCCGCCCGGCTCCAGTCCTACGAGGAGGTGCTGGGCGAGGGCGAGCTCGGGCTGCTGTTCGAGCCCGGCGACGCCGAGACGCTCAGCGCACAGCTCACACGGCTGCTGACCGATGACGGCCTGCGCGGCTCGCTCGCCGACGCGGTCGCGGCGAGCGCGCCGAAGCTCGCCTGGAGCGGCGTCGCCGAGCGCTTCGAGGCGCTCTACCGCGAGGTCGCGACGCGCCGCCATCCGCCGCGCGCCGACGGCGCCATCCGCGCCCGGCTGGCGTCGCGCAGGCTGATCGACGTCGACCTGCACATGCACACCGACCACTCCAACGACTGCGCCACGCCGGTCGACGTGCTGCTCGCCACGGCCCGCGACCAGGGGCTCGGCGCGATCGCCGTCACCGACCACAATGAGATCTCCGGCGCGCTCGACGCACGCGCCAAGGCGGCCGCGTACGGCGTCAAGGTGATCGTCGCCGAGGAGATAAAGACGGCGACGCAGGGCGAGGTGATCGGGCTCTTCATCGAGGAGAAGATCCCGCGCGGGCTGAGTCTCGAGGAGACGATCGCGGAGATCAAGCGCCAGGGCGGGCTCGTCTACGTCCCGCACCCGTTCGACCGCATGCACTCCGTGCCCGACTACGAGCACCTGCTCGAGGTCGTCGAGGACGTCGACGCGATCGAGGTCTTCAACCCGCGCATCGTGATCCCGGCCTACAACGAGGAGGCGGTGCGGTTCGCGGACAAGTACCGGATCGTCGGCGGCGCCGGCTCGGACTCGCACGTCGCGCAGGGGCTCGGCTCGGTCCGGATCCGGATGCGCGACTTCGACGGGCCGCAGGAGTTCCTGGCCTCGCTCGCGGACGCCGACATCGTCGGGCGGCCGTCGTCGCTCTACTACGCGCAGGTGCAGGCGCTCAAGTTCCTGCAGACGCGCGCGACCCCGCCGGCCGCCCGGCGCGCCGCGCGCAGGCGCCAGATCCGCCGTGCGACGCTGGGCCGCAATCGTTGATGCACGGGAAAGGGGAACCAGGCAGCGCGGCCAAACCCGTCGGTGGGATGCCGGCGACCGACGACGAGATCCGCGAGAAGTACCTCGAGCGCGCGATCCGCGAGCTCAACCACTTCACGCGCGACCTCCAGGCGTGCACGGCGTGTCCGCGCGGGAGCCTCATGCCGATCCTCGGCTCCGGCCATCCGCAGGCCGACGTCTTCCTGCTCAAGTACGCGCCGACCGCGTCGGAGATCGAGGAGGGTGTCGCGTTCTACGGACGCTCGGGCACGGCGCTGATGAAGTCGCTGCGGCGGCTGGAGATCGACCCGCTCGCGGTCTACGGGACGCTGTGCGTGAAGTGCCCGGTCCCTGACACGTCGATGGCGGCGCCGGAGTGCGTCGCGCGGCTGGTCGAGGAGATCGCGATCGTGCAGCCGCGGATCGTCGTCATCATGGGCCCCGAGGCGCTCGAGACGCTGAACGAGTTGGCGCTGCCGCTGGCGCACCCGGTTGCGCCGCGCGCGGGCGAGATCCAGCCGCTGACGCCGTCGATCGAGGCGCTCTACGTGCCGAGCATCGACGATTCGCTCGACGAGGAGTCGGCCAAGCGCGCGTTCTGGACCGCGTTCCGGCGCCTGGGCGACTGGTACGCCGACTTTCCGCCGTACTGAGGCTGTTCTAGCGCCACCGGTCGGACTGAAGTGCTCCGCCGGTCATCCGGACGGCGTTCTGAATGCCATGCCAGACATCCCTGTCTGGTCTTAACCGGGCTTCGCCCTCTTTACTACGTAACCGGCTTCGCCTCTTACTTGATTCTCAGCGGCGTGCCGACCGGCATGAGCCGTGCCAGCTTCGTGATCTTCCAGTTCGGGACCCGGATACAGCCGTGCGAGGGGCGGCCCGGGATGAGCCCGGGCTGGTTCGTGCCGTGGATCCCGATCACGCCGCCGCCGGGCCAGTCGGACAGGCTGGAGTACGCGGACGTGCCGAACGCCCACGGGCCGTAGACTGCGCCGTCGCCGCGCAGCCGCTCGCGGATCCAGAAGCGGCCGCCCGGCGTCGGCGTGCCCGGCGCCCCGACGCCGATCCGCGAGCTCCAGATCACCTTGCCGCGCTTGCGCAGCGTCGCCTTCAGCTTGCCGCGGTCGACGGTGAGGTGGGTGCGGACGGTCTTGAGGCTCGACAGCTGATCCTCGCGCACCCAGCCCTTGCGCCCGTTCGGCCGGCCGGGGATGCGGATCTGCAGCCACTTGCGCTCGCGGCGGTCGATCTTCGACCTGAGCACGATGTAGACCTCGGGCAGGCCGTCCTCCGTGTTCCAGCGCAGCCGCGCGACGGTGCGCGCGTGATGCGAGGGCTGCGCGCGAATCGGGCCGAGCAGGTTCGTGTGCGCCCAGCGGGTGAGCGTGCGCTCGTTCGACAGGCGCTCGCTGTCGGCCGCCGCCGGCGCCGGCAGCGCGAGTGCGAACAACGTCAGCGGTACAAGCAGCCGGCGTGCCATGCGCATCTCCGAGTGTAGATCGAGATTTCTGTAGATCGGTCTAGTCCATTCGTCGAGACGGGGCAGGTCGCGCCGGGCTAGACTCGCCCGCATGGACCTTGAAGAACGCACGCTCGAGTCCGTCGGCGAGTACTGCGAGGAGTGCGGCGCGAAGCTGACGGAGGCCGAGCTCAAGCAGGCGATGGAGGCCGGCGGGCCGGCGCTGTGCACGGTCCATGCGATCGAGACTGCGCCGCTCGACGAGGATGTGCTCGACGAGCCCGGCGCAGCCTGAGCTGCGCCGGGCCGTCGGCTCCCTCACCCGGTGAAGCGCGGCCGCACCACCCGGCTGCTGCAGCGCTGGTAGCTGAGCCGCAGCGTGCGGGCGCGGGTCCGCGCCGCGCCGCTGAACACCACCCGCGCAGTGACCCGGTGCAACCCCTGGCGCGCGGGCGGCTCGATCCTGACCGTGAACTTGCGCTGGCCCGGCTTCGCCTTGATCGTCTGGACCCTCCTGCCGTCGCGGAAGAACGTCACGCGGGCGATCTGGCGGCCGCGTACCGTCGCCGTGAACCGGCCGCCGACGCAGCCGCTCGGCCCGCGCAGCTTGGCGCGGCCGCCGGCGACCTTCCGCTCCTGCGTGAGCACCTGCCGCGTCTCGAGCATGGTCGCGAAGTCGTCGGTGTCCGTGACAGCGCGGCCGCTGACGTCCTTGACGGTCACGGTCGCGGTGTTGACGAACGTCCCCGCCGGCTGGCCCGCGGTCTGCGCGGTGCAGGTGTAGGTCCAGCTGTCGCCCGGGTCGAGCTGGTGCGGCGACGCGTCGCCGCCGGTGTCGGGGCCCGCGGGCGGCGCCTCGCAGCGCGGGTCCACCACGATCACGTCCTGCCCGGCGAACGGGACGTCGCCCGGGTTCGTGACCGTGAGCGTGTAGCCGAGCGGCGTGCCGACCTGCGCGCTCGCCGGGCCGGTCTTCTCGATGTCGATCGCCGGGTGGTCGGGATGCAGCAGGTCGGTCGAGTGCTTGTCCGTCGCCGACACCGGACGGCCATGCTCGTCCTTGGCGGTCGCCGTCGCGGTGTTGACGATCGGGTCCTCCTCGCCGGCGGCGTGCTGCGCCGGCGCCGCGTACGAGCAGCTGTACGTCCAGTGCTCGCCCGGGTCGAGCAGCGCGTCGCCGCTGACCCGGGTCACGGGCGCGCAGCGGTCGTCCGTGACCACCACGTCGTGCAGCGGCGAGTTGCCGGCGTTGCCGACGTCGAACGTGTAGGTGAGCGTGTCGCCGTGGTGGGCCTCGAGCGTGCCCTCCTTGATCACGACCAACTGCGCATCCTTGCGGCAGGTGATCCTGCCGCCGTCCGACACCGGCGGATGGTTGGCCGCGGAGGCGGTCGCGGCCGGGTTGTCGTATGTCGCGCACGCGTCGTTCGACGTGCCGGTCTTGACCTTGACCGTCCGCGACTGTCCGTTGGCGAGATCGCCGAGGCCGGTGCAGGTGAGCAGGTGCGCGGCGCTGATCGAGCACATGCCCTGCGCCGGCTGCTGCGCGACGACCCAGCCGCCGGCGCCAGGCGCCGGAAGCTGGTCGCTCAGAGTCACGCCGCGCGCGACGCCGCCACCGCTGTTCGCGATCGTGATCGTGAACACCGCGTCCTGGCCGGCGTCGATCGTCGCATGGTCCGGCGACTTGGTGACGCTCAGGTCCGGCTTCGCGGGCGAGTTCGTGAACGTGCAGTAGATCGTCGAGCCGCGCTGGACCGCGAGCTTCACGCCGAGCGCGGGCGTCGCGAGCGGCGTGACGGGAGCGCCGTCGTAGCCGCCGGTGCGGCAGGATACGGCGTCGAGCTTGAAGTCCTCGAGCGGCTGTCCGGCGGCGTCCTCCGTGACCGTGACCTCGCGGCCGCCCGCGGGCAGCTGGGTGAGGACCACGCCGGTCTCGACGCTGTTCCCCGTCGTCGCGTGCGTGCGGCGGTTGCCGTCGAGGTAGGCGACCGTGCCGCCGTTGCTCGTGGCGGCGAAGCCCCAGTCGGCCTGGTCGGCCGCGCTGCCGGCCACGCGCTTGCGGACGAAGATCCGTGCGCCGCAGCTGCGGGCGGCGAGCTCCTTCATCGCTGCCGTCAGCTGCGCGACGGTCGGCGTCTCGTAGTCCTCGCCGGCGACGGGGCCGGACACGGCCGCGAGGTTGTCGGCGGTCACGCCGCTCCCGACGCCGAGCGCGAACAGCTTGAGCCTGTTAAGCGCGCGTGCCGGCCGGGTCTTGACCAGGTTGGCGGAGGCCATGCCGGCCGACAGGTCGATCAGGTCGACGTCTGAGCCCGAGTCCGAGCCGTCGGTGCTGCGAGCGGTCGGGTTGCCGTCGGTGATGAACACGACGACGTCCGGGTTCGCGGTCTGGCCGGTCGCGGCGTCCGGCGTGAAGCCCTTGGCCTGCGACGCCTTCTGCAGTGCGCGGTCCCAGTTGGTGCCGCCGCCGGGGCTCGCGTAGACGTTGTCGATCGTGGCGTTGAGCGCCGCCGCGCTGCCGGCCGCGCCGAGGTCGAGCGGCGCGTGCGTGAGCGACGAGCTGCCGGAGCCGTCGTGGTACGAGCTCACGCCGCTGCTGCCGGCGCTGAAGCTGAGGATCCCGATCTGGGTCGGCGTCCCGTCGAGCGCACTGACGAACGCCTTCGCCGCGTCGCGATACGTGCTCTTGAACGGCTCGATCGAGCCCGATCGATCGAGAACGAGCAGGATGTTGATGCCGCAGCTGCTCGGGTACGCCGCATTGTCGCGGACGTTGACGAACGGTGAGCCGCCGTCGCCGCCGTAGCTCGCGTCCCAGTCAGCGGTGCTGGTGCTCGCGCTGCGGTTCGGGTAGGCCTCGGTGACCTGGCCGTTCTCGACCTTGACCTTCGCGACGTAAGGGCGCGCGGAGGACGGAACGTCGGAGCTCGGGTTGAAGTAGAGGCTCTGGACCGGGCCGAAGTTGGCGAAGCCGCTCGGCACCGTGCGCTGGCGGACGTAGTACGTGCCGGCAGGGACGTCGACCGTCGCGGCGCCGCTCGCGTTCGTCGTCGCCGGGAACGGCGTCCAACCGGTCGACGCGGGGTCGGCCGCCTTGGCGTCGCTGGTCGTGTACTCGAACAGCGTCCCCGCGACCGGGAGCGCGTAGGTCCGGTTGCTCGGCTCGTCGACCTTGCGGTCGCCGCCCGCCAGCGCCTTGATCGTGCCGGCGGCATGGGCCGCGGGGGCCGCCGAGCCGAGCGCGGCGATGCCGACGATTGCGGCGACGCCGGCGAGCATGAACAGGACGACGCGTCGCAGCGTCGAGGGAGCGGACATGCGAGATCGAGCCTCCGTGCTGGGGGGAGCCTTAGGGCTGGGATGCGCTCAGCCGGGTGCGATCCGTGCACGCGGGTTGAGCGGAGCGGCGATTATGTGGCCGGGTGTCGAGGTCGGCAATCGAACACGCGTCGAGCGGCCTCAAGCCGCGGCCCCGTCGCGCCGAGAAGCCGCGGCTCACACCTCGAGCACGATCTTGCCCAGCTTCCTGCCGGCGGCGAAGCGCTCGTACGCCTCGGCGACCTTGTCGAGCGGGAACGTCGCCGTCACGGGCACGCTGAGATCGCCGGACGCGAAGCCGGGGAGCACTGCCCGCTCCACACGCCGCGCGGCGGCCGCCTTCTCTTCGAGCGAGCGGGGGCGCAGGAGCGAGCCGTGGATGCGGCCGCGCTTGGCCATCAGCGCGAACAGGTTGAGCTCCACCTTCGCGCCGGCTCCGACGCCGAGCACGCAGATCCGCCCGCGCTCGGCGAGTGCGGCGACGTCGCCCGGCAGGTTAGGCGCGCCGATCAGCTCCAGGATCACGTCGAACGGGCCGTGATCCTCGAAGCCGGCGGGCTCGAGCGCGTTGATGCCGAGCGCGGCGATCTGCTCGCGCGCCGCCTCGTCGCGCACCGTCGCGGTCACGCGGGCGCCCGCCATCGTGGCGAGCTGGACGGCGGCCATCCCCACGCCGCCGGCGGCACCGTGCACGAGCACGCGCTCGCCGACGGTCAGCCCGGCCTGGGTGAAGAGCGCGTCGTGCGCCGTCGTGAACGCCTCAGGGACGCCGCCGGCCGTGATCCAATCGAGCTCGTCGGGCACCGGCATCGCCGCGCGCTCGTGCACGACCGCCAGCTCCGCTTGGCCGCCGCCGGCGACCAGGGCCATGACGCGGTCGCCGGGCTCGAAGCGCAACACGCCGCGCCCGGTCGCGACCACCTCGCCGGCGAGCTCGAGTCCCGGGATGTCCGGCGGCGCGCCGGGCGGCGCGGGATAGCGGCCCTTGAGCTGTTGCATGTCGGGGCCGTTGAGGCCCGCCGCGCGCACGCGTACGAGCAGCTCGCCCGCCTGCGGCTCCGGATCCGGGTGCTCCTGAACGGCGATCGCGCCGTCGCGGATGGTCGCCGCGCGCATGGGTCGCGATGCTTGCACACCGACCGCAAACGCCGCCGCAACGCCTGGGACACTGACCGTCCGACCCGAGGAGCAGCATGGGGGATATCCGTCCGCCCCTTGGTCGAAAGTCTGGGCCTGACGTTCCGTCAATCGGGTACAAATGCCTGCAATCGTGCAGCTTCCGCACCCTCACCTGACGCCATTGTGGCGGGAGAGCCGGTTCGGCTTCGAGTGGGCGGCGCTGCGGCGCTCCGATGTGTTCCACGGCGCCGGCGTGCCGCCGGGAGACGGGCGCGGCGTGCTGCTGGTCCCGGGCTTCCTCGCGGGCGACAGCTCACTCGCGACGTTGACCCAGTGGCTGCGGGCCGCGGACTATCGGACGAAGCGCGCCGGGATCCGCTCGAACGTCGCCTGCTCGGAGGTCGCCTGCGAGCGTCTCGAGGAGCGGCTGGAGTGCCTGGCCGAACGCACAGGGCGGCGCGTCGTGGTGATCGGGCAGAGCCGCGGGGGCGGACTCGCAAAGGCGCTCGGCGCGCGCCGGCCCGACCTCGTGTCCGGGGTCGTGGCGCTCGGCTCGCCGGTGCTCTCGCTGCTGTCGATCCACCCCGTCGTGCTGGCGCAGGTCGGCGTCGTGGCCGCGCTGGGCTCGGGGCCGGTACGCGGCCTGATCTCGTGGCGCTGCCTGCGCGGCGACTGCTGCGCGCGCTTCCGCGACGCGCTCGACGGCCCGCTACCGCCCGAGGTCGGCTACGTCGCGGTGTACTCGCGGTCCGACGGAATCGTCGACTGGCGCGCGTGCATCGACCCGCACGCCGACGAATGCGTCGAGGTGCACGCCTCCCATTGCGGCATGGGCGTGAACGCGGGCGTCTACCGCGTCGTCGCGAACGCGCTCGCCCGCTTCGAGAGCGGCGAGGCGGACCTGCCCTTGGCGGCCTAGCGGCGCTCGAGCAGCGCGACGCACTCGATGTGCGGCGTCTGCGGGAACATGTCGACGGGGCGCAAGCGGCGCAGGGTGTAGCCGGCCTCGGACAGCTGAGCGGCGTTCGGCGCCAGCGTCGTCGGGTTGCAGGAGACGTAGACGATCCGCTTCGGCGCCGCTTCGACGATCCGGCGCACCACCTTCTGCGACAGCCCGGCGCGCGGGGGGTCGATCACGCAGACGTCGGGCCGGCCGGTGCGCTCGACGAGCTCGCGCATCGCCAGCCGGATGTCGCCGGCGAAGAACTGCGCGTTCGTGATCTCGTTGCGGCGCGCGTTGTCGATCGCGTCCGCGACGGCGGGCTCGACGATCTCCACGCCGACGACCTCGCGCGCTCGCGACGCGAGCGACAGGCCGATCGTGCCGATGCCGCAGCAGAGGTCGAACACCCGCCCGTGGCCGCGCA
>Ga0081538_10002467_pt1 | contig 18072 bp, 21 predicted proteins | sample TabmetS5T2R1_FD_71022 | JGI IMG/M metagenome (GOLD analysis project Ga0081538, IMG submission 71022) | Tabebuia heterophylla rhizosphere microbial communities from the University of Puerto Rico - S5T2R1 | ecosystem: Host-associated > Plants > Roots > Rhizosphere ... | reverse complement strand
ATTCCATCGCACACGCCAGAGCGCGCGAATGGCGCAGGATTGCGCGCGCTTGCGAGAGGCGATCCGGTATCTCTAGCGAGATACATAAGCCACAACCTCTGGCAATTGCTCGCCATTTACAATGGGAAGCGCAACCAGCGGCCAAGAATACTGGTTCTCGTCCCCGTCACTTCTTCGGCACTCGCTTCCGTGCAACATGCCGCTCCGCTGACTTCCCCCTAACACTCGCTCTGACATGCCGCTCCAGCGTGGCGTTGATACGGGTTTGCCAGCCCGGACCGCCCGCCTTGTAATAGTCGATGACCGCAGGCTCGAGGCGCACCGTCACCATTCGCTTGCGATCTTCCGCCGCCTTCGGTGGTCGGCCACGCGGACTTTTGCCGGCACCGCGTTTGACGACGCGCTCCCCTTTGTCAAACACCCAGGCGCGCTCGAACTCCGCGTCGGTGAGCTCGCGTTCCATTTTCGGATCGGGGCGGATCAATGCGCCGGTCCTACTATCCACGAGCCAGCCGTCCCTATCTCGCTTCACCGGACGGGATTTTGCTCGCGTAGCGCTTCTTTTCACTGGCATTGCAGAACCTCATCGATATCACCCGCCGGGCCCACCGCGCGGGGTCCACACCACCATCACCAGCCGCGCGCCGAGATACCCCACCGTGCGGATGCGCTCCTCGCCATAGTCGAAACGCGTATCCGGGACGTCCAGCGACGGCCCCGCAAACACCTCACGCGCATCCCTGAAATCGAGCCCTCGTTCCTTCAGCGTCCACGTCCGCTTGGCCCGATCGAAGGTGATCCGCATGATTTAGTGTAGTTACAAAATATCGACATGACAAGGGCGGCATCGAGACCCGCAGCGGGCGACCTTGCGATTTTATGGTCTGCTCGATGCGCCGAAGGGGACAAACGTCGTCACCATGCGTTGCTGATACTCACAGCGGCATTATCTGTCGGGCACAAAAAGCATTAGGTCGGCGCAAATCCTCGACCGACCCAAAGCAGAAGCCAACCGCCCCGCAGGTTGGCCAACTCGCGGGGCTCTAAAATCCAACCGGAGAATACACCGAACAGGTCCTTGCGGGGAGGTTGAGCAAGCGGCGCGCGAAGTGCATCACCCGTCACTCCGCTTTCCAGGGAATGACCTTGCGCTCGACCTCCTGGAACAGCACCGATGTGATCAGGCCGAGGATGCCGATGGTGACGATGCCGACGAACATGGTGTCGACCTGCAACAGCTCCCACGAGTTCCAGATGAGATAGCCAATGCCGGTCTTCGAGGCGACGAACTCGGAGGCGACCAGCACGATGAAGGAGACGGCGAGCGCGATGCGTAAGCCGGCGAAGATCATCGGCAGCGCCCCGAAGAAGACGATGCGGGTGAACATGACGGTCTGGCTGGCGCCGTAGTTCTTCGCCACGTCCCAATAGATTTTCTCGATGTTGGCGGCGCCCGTATAGGTATTCACGACCACCGGGAAGAACACCGCGATCGCCACCAGCGCGATCTTCGAGGCATCGCCGAAGCCGAACGCGAGCAGCAGCAGGGGCATCAGGGCGATCTTGGGAATGGGAAACAGCGCCGCGATCAGCGGATCGACGGCGATGCGCACCGGCTTGAACATGGCCATGAGCAGCCCGATGGCCACCGCCGGCACCGAGCCGACGAGGAAGCCGACGAAGACGCGGTAGAGCGTCACGGCGACGTGCCATGCGAGCTCGCCGCTCTTGATCAGCCGTTCGAACTGGAACTCGATATCGCTCGGCGCCGGGATGAAGCGCCGGTCGCCGATTCCCGCCCTGAGCAGGATCTCCCAGACGACGAGCAGGCCGATCGGCGAGATCAGATAGAGCAGGCGCTCGCGCCATTTGCCGGACAGATTCATTGCTCCTCCTCGGCGCGAGCACGCATCACTTCCTCCTCGAGCACGTGCCAGATGTCGAGCTTGAGCTTGCCGAATTCGGGCGAGGCCGAAAGGGTCACCAGGTTGCGGGGGTGCGGAAACGGCACGTCGATGATCTGTTTGATGCGGCCCGGATGCGCCGTCATGATCACCGTGCGGTCGCCCAGGAGCAAGGCTTCCTCGATCGAGTGGGTGACGTAGACCACGGTTTTTCTCGTCTGTTCCCAGATGCGCACGAGCTCCGTCTGGAGGATGACCCGGTTCTGCGCGTCGAGGGCGGCAAACGGCTCGTCCATCAGCAGCATGCCGGGATCGGTCACGAACGCGCGGGCGATCGCGCTGCGCTGGCGCATGCCGCCCGACAGCTGGTGCGGATAATGGCGCCGGAACTTGGTCAGGCCCACGAGCCGCAAGGCAGCCTCGACGCGCTCAGCGGCTTCCGCGGCCGGAACGCCGCGAGTCATGAGACCGAAGCGGACGTTCGCCTCCACGTCCATCCAGGGGAACAGGCCGCTCTCCTGGAACACCATGGCGTTCTCGACCGCCCAGCCGGCGGCCTCGATCTTGATGCTGCCGCCAGTCTGGTGATCGAGGCCGGCCAAGATGCGCAGCAGGGTCGACTTGCCGCAGCCGCTCGGGCCGACGATGCAAAGGAACTCTCCCGGCGAAACGCCGAGATTGATGTTGTCAAGCGCTACGACGCGCGCTTGGCTGGTCGCGAACTCCTTCTGCAGCGCGACGATCTCGACGGCGGCGCCGCGCCGCTGAGCGACCATTCGACCCCTCCCGGCTAAAGTTTAGCGGCAGCCGCGCAGCGTGCTGTTTTGGTTTTCCACCACGAACGGGCCGAGCTTCGCGACCGCGTGGTCGACATGGGCATAGTTGATCAGCCGCTCGACGGGGAATTGCTCCTTGGTCAATCCTGCCTTGGCGAACCAGGCCTGCATGTCGAGCAGGCTGTCCAGGCTGAGGCGGCCGTTGGGGCTGCGCCCCGGCCAGGGATACTTCTGCAGCATCTCCGGCCGGCGCTCGGTGCCGGAGCGGATCAGGATGTCGATCAGCTCCTGGCGGTTGGCGCCGCCGTGATAGGCCTGGCAATACTCACGCACCCCGCGCATGTAGGCGAGGGTATAGTTGCGCACGAACTGAGCGTTCTGCTTTTCCCAATCGGTGTTGATGAAACTCACCGCGATCGTGAGCGGGCTGGGCTTCACGTAATCGTCGGGATCGGCGAACGGCACCGCCATGCCCTGATCGACGACCTGGACGTTCCACGGCGAGATCATCAGCGCCGCATCGATCGCCTTGTTGGCAAAGGCCACGGCCATCTGGGTGAAGGGAAGGATCTTGATCTCCACGTCGTTGATGGTGAGGCCAGCCGTCTCCAGGAGCTTGCCGATCTCGTAGGTCGTCACCGCGCCCTGGCCGTTGCTGGCGATGGTCTTTCCCTTCAGCTGTGCGACCTCCTGGATCTGATCCTTCAGATCGGCGCGCAGCATGAACTTGTGGTGGATCGGCGTGGTGACGCGGTCGGCCGCGATGGTGACGGGCAGGTTCTTCTCCAACGCGTTGAAGTAGCCGGCCGAGATGCCTCCTTCGACGACCTGCAACCGGTTCTGCGCCAGCAGGGCCATGGCGCTGGCCGCGGTATCGATATCCTCGATCTCGATCTTGATGCCGTGCTCCTTGAAGTAGCCCTTCTCGATGGCGACCAGCGTCGTCACCGACACGATCGAACGGGTTAGCGCGACGCGGATGGTGTGCTCCTGCGCCTGTGCGGTCGAGGCTGCCGACAACACGGCGAGCGACAGAGGCAGAATTCTCCCGATGGCGCACATGCCTTCCCCTCTCTTCTCAGCGGCAGCCCGGAAGCCTGCTGTCCCGGTTCTCGACCGCGAACGGTCCGAGTTTCTGGATCGCAAAGTCGACATAGCTGGTGTCGACCAGGCGCTCGGCCGGAAACTGCGCATGGCTGAGCTTGTTCTTTGCGTACCAGGACTGGATGTCGAGCATACTCGCGACATTGACGCGTCCATCCGGGCTGCGCGCGGGCCATGGGTACTTGTGCAGCAGTTCCGGCCGCCGTTCCGTTCCGCTGCTGACCAGGACGTTGACGACCGCATCGCGCGTCGAGCCGCCGTGATAGGCTTGGCAATAGTCGCGGGCGCCGCGCAGCCAGGCGGTGACGTAGTTGCGCGCCACGTCGGGATTCTTCTTCGCCCAGTCGCTGTTGACCATGATCACGGCGATGGTCATCGGCCGCGGTTCGACGATCTTGTCCACGTCGGCGAACGGCACCGCCAGCTTCTGCTCCTCGAACTGCCAGACGAACGGCGGAATGACGATCGCGCCGTCGATCGCCTTGTTGGTAAAGGCGACGCCCATCTGGGTGAAAGGAAGAATCTTGAGCTCGACGTCGTTGATGGTGAGGCCGACCGTCTCCAGGATCTTGCCCATCTCGTAGGTCGACACCGAACCCGGCCCGTTGCTGGCCAGCACCTTGCCCTTGAGTTGCCTGATGTCCTTGACCTGATCCTTAAGGTCCGGGCGCAGCATCAGGTTGTGGCCGATCGGCGTAGAGACCCGATCGGTCACGATGGTGATCGGCAGCTCCTTCTCCAGGGCGTTGAAATAGCCCGCCGAGATGCCGCCGGCCACGATCTGAAAACGGTTCTGCGCGAGCAGCGCGATGGCGTTGGCGGATGAATCGAGATCCTCGATTTCCAGCTTGATGCCGTATTCCTTGAAGTAGCCGCGCTCGATCGCCATCAGCTCGGCCGCATTGGAGGTGGAGCGTGCCAGGCCGACACGCAGCGTCGTGTCCTGGGCGAGCGCATGACCCTGCACACAGGCAGCCGCGACGCAGATGAGGACAGCGAGCCTGCCTGTCATGATCGGTCTCCTGTGCCGGTCGGCGCCGTGACGACATAGCGTCCCTCGTCGTCGCGATCGAGAGCGATGGTCTGGCGCAGCGCTTCCAGGCCGCGCACGACCTCGCGCCCGTCGCGGCTGCCGACCGCGCTCATCAGTTCGACGAAGAACTTCGGGCCGTCGGCAAGGGCTGCTTCCAGCGAAGGAAACCGCCGGCCGTCAAAGCATGGCGGCTCCGGCACGCGCGTCTCCAGCCGCGCGCCCGTCCCGAACGGCCAGGTCAGGTCGAAGCCGGCCTTGGCGCCGATCCGGCCGCCGGCGCTCAGCGACGGGTCGAGCGGCAACGCGCGCAGGCCGGACATGACGACGAGATCGCGGTCGGGCTGGAACCGGGTCGCCAGCGCCCAGTCTATCTGCTCGTCGGAGAAGATGTCGATGTCGGGATCGACCACGAACACGTTCTTGATGTTGACCAACGCGCCGAAACAAGCGGCGATCGCGTTCTTCGCCTCGCCGGGAACGCGCTGGCGCAGCGCCACGCGCATGTTGAACATGCCGCCGCTCGCAGGCGTCGCGTAGACGGCAAGCGGCTCGCGCACCGCCGTCTCGAGCGCGCGCCAGATCATCAGCTCGGTGCGGATGGCGTTGAGGAGCGCCGTGTCGGTGCGGCCAAGCGAGCGCCCGCCGATGGTCGAGGTCTGGAACAGCGCGTCGCGGCGGCGGGTGATCGCCGTGAGATGGAACACCGGATTGCGCTTGAGCGCTCCGTAGTAGCCGAGGAATTCGCCGTAGGGGCCTTCCGGCTCGACGTGGCCGCGCGCGTCCAGATAGCCTTCGAGCACCCATTCGGCGTCGGCCGGCAGGCGGATATCGTTGGTCACGCAACGGACGACCGGCAGCGGGGCGTCGCGCAGCGAGGCGACGAGGCCGAGCTCATCGACCGGAAAGCGCATGGTCGCGGCGACGTGGTCAATCGGATGGGCGCCGACGACGAAGCTCACCGGCAGCGGTTCCCCGGCGGCGGCGCTCGCCTCGTAGAGCGCGCGCAGGTCGCTCGGCGCGACGAGATCGATCCCGGCCTCCTGGCGACCGCGCAGCATCAGGCGGCGGACGCCCACGTTGGTCCAGCCGGTCTTGCGATCGATCACGTAATCGATCGACGACGAGATATAGGGGCCGCCGTCGGCGCCGTGCTGCAGATGCACCGGCAGCGCCGTGAGATCGGCATCCTCGCCGGTGAACACCACCTCCTGGGCCGGCGCCTCCGCGCGCGACACGTCGACGATGCTGGGGCTTTGGCGCAGGCGGCGCTGAATCTCGGCGGTGAGCGCGTCTGGCGCAACGCCGAAGGCTGCCGCGATCCGCGTCCGGCTGCCGGTGACGTTGCCCGCCAACTCCTGCCGCTCCGGGCCGACGGCGTCGAACCACACGGCCTTGGCATTGCCCTCGAATATCTCGGCGATGTCGGCGAGATCGGTGGGCTCGCGCCGCCTCTCCAGCTCATCGGGTCCGAGGCTCTCGACAAACCGCCGCAGGCGAAAGCGGTTGAGCTCGACCGCTTGCGAATCCTCGTCGCGCACCGGTTTTTCCGGGACGTTCATCGCTTTCCTCCGCGGCGGACTATAGTGGATACGCTTTCGCCGGTCATCCCGACCGGCGCGCGCCCCTGATGTCATGGAACTTTCACAGGCGCTATTCGGTTGTGAATGAAGGGAACCGCAGGCGCCGCGACGGCTACCACACCGCATCCTTCATGACCGCATATCCCAGCACGGGCGCTCGACCGATCCCGGTCATCAGCGGCACCGCGGAGCCCGTTGCCGCCTCTCCCCAGGCGGAAGCCTTTTACGGCGAAGTGCTGCGCGAGCTGGCGCGATCGGGCCTGCCGGTGCTGTTGGCCGGCACCTACGCGGTGAGCGTGTATACCGGGATCAGCCGCCTGACCAAGGACCTCGACATCTTCTGCCGGGCGGGCGACTTCCCGCGCATCCTCGCGCATTTCAAGGAGCGCGGCTATGCGATCGAGATCGAGGACGAGCGGTGGATCGCCAAGGTCCGCAAGGGCGAGCAGTTCTTCGACCTCATTTTCGCATCGGCGAACGGCACGATGCCGGTCGGCGATGAATGGTTTGCGCACGCGCGGCAGGTCGAGGTGCTCGGCGTGCCGGTGGCCGTCGTCAGCCCGACCGAGCTCGTCTGGTCCAAGGCGTTCATTCAGCTTCGCCATCGTTACGACGGCGCCGATATCGTCCACATCATCCTCAAGCAGCACGGCGAGATCGATTGGAAGCGCCTCCTGTCCCATATGGAGCTGCATTGGGAGGTGCTGCTGATGCACGTGCTCAACTTCCGCTGGATCTATCCGACCGAGCGCGATCACGTCCCGCACTGGCTGATGGGCGAGCTGCTCGACCGGCTCAAGCATCAACTCGAGCTTCCGCCACCGCAGATGAAGATCTGCCGCGGCCGCATGTTCTCGCACGTCGACTACGAGATCGCCGTCAAGGAATGGAATTTCGCCGATGTCGGCGGCGAGGGAGAGTGGCGCGATGACTGAGAACTCCAGGCTCTTGGTCGCCTCCCTCGGCGACCTGCACGTCAGCGAGGACAGGGCGCCGGCGCTGCGCGAGCTGTTCGGCGAAATCTCGCACGCCGCCAACGTGCTCGTCCTGTGCGGCGATCTCACCGAGACCGGCACGCCGAAGCAGGCGGAAATCCTCGCCGAGGAGTTGCGCGCGTGCTCGGTTCCCGTGGTGGGCGTGCTGGGCAACCACGACTACGAATCCGATCAGGCAGAAGCGGTGGCCCATATCCTCAAGGGCGCCGGGATGCACGTGCTCGACGGGCAATCGTATGAAATGGACGGCGTCGGCTTCGTCGGCGTGAAGGGATTCATCGGCGGGTTCGGCAAGCGCATGCTGAGCGCGTTCGGCGAGACCGCTGTCAAGACGCTGGTTGCCGAATCGCTCAACGAGGCGATGCGGCTCGAGAACGCCATGCGCACGGTCAAGAGCAAGCGCGCTGTCGTGGTCCTGCACTATGCGCCGGTCGTCGACACGGTCGAGGGCGAGCCCTTGGAGATCTTCCCGTTCCTCGGCTCGTCGCGGCTGGCCGAGACGATCGACCGCTTCACGGTGAACGCGGTGGTTCACGGCCATGCCCATCGCGGCAAATACGAGGGCCGCACGCCGGGCGGCGCGCCGGTCTACAACGTGGCGTTCAACGTGGAGAAGCCCACCGGCCGGCCGTATGCGCTGTTCGAGGTGTGAGGCCTGAACGGAGTGGTGCGCTGCAGACCCAGGACCCCGGTCGTTCGCAATAGAACCGGGGTCCTGCATCTGCGGTGCACGGCTTCGCGCTGCACCGCGTCCGGGACAAGGGTCAATCCTGCTTCACGCCGGACTCGTGCACGATGGCAGGAATCGCGCCGTACGTTGCAATCGCAAGCAGCAGCGCGCGCAGGAACCTCATCATCCACCTTCATCCGTTGGCCCCGCCCCCGCGCCCGGCTTGCCCATAGGTCGCCGAGGTTGCGGAATTGTCAATCGGCGCTCCAGTGGCAGGACCTGCCAGCCGAAGCGATCGACCAGATAGCCCCAGATGCCTTTCGGCGCCTTCAGCATCACGACGATGGCCACCGCACCAAGCATCAGCAGATAGAGGCTGCCGAGGTCGGCCAGGGTCTGGCGCAGGACGAAGAACACGATCGTTCCGATGAGCGGTCCTTCGAAGCGGCCGATCCCGCCAATCACGGTGATGAAGATGACGAAGGCGGTCCAGTCGTTGACGGAAAAGGCCGTATCGGGCGAGATGCGCAGCTTCTGCAGGAAGATGAGAGCGCCCACCATTGCGGTGCCGAAGGCGGTCACGACGTAGACCACCAGCTTGACGCGCACCACGTCGACGCCGTTGGAGCGCGCGGCCAGCTCGTTGTCGCGAATGGCGGTGAGCGCCAGCCCATAGCGCGACCGCAACAGCGCGAAGATCGCGCCCAGCACGGCGACCAGAATGGCAAGCGCCAGCCAGTAGATGATGAACTCGCGCTCCTGCCGGCTCGTCCCGATCGACGTCACGATGCCGACCGGCAGGCTGATGCCCGAACCACCGCCCAGCGCCGAAACCTGCGAGGCGAGCAGCCGGAACACCTCCGCCACCACCCAGGTGCCGATCGCGAAATAGTGGCCGCGCAAGCGGAAGATGAGGGCGGCGACCGGTGCCGATACCACGGCTCCGATCACGCCGGCGAGCGCGATGGCGATGAGAGGATGGATACCGGCCAACATGGTGAGGCCGAACAACACGTAGGCGCCGAGCCCGACATAGGCCTGTTGGCCGACCGAGACCAGGCCGGCATAGCCCGCCAGCAGATTCCACAGGCTGGCCAGCGCCACATAGGCGTAGATCTCCGAGAGCAGGCGCAGTTCCTGGCGCCCGCCCCACAACGGCGCGGCCGCCAGCATCACCAGGAGCGCGCCAAAAACCGCGACGCCTATGCGGCTCGACCGCGTCGCGTGCTCGACCTCGAATTCGGCCGCGCTCATCCCTGCACCTTGGGAAACAGGCCCTCGGGCCGAACCGCGAGAACGACCAGGAACGCGATATGCCCGGCAAGCAGCTGCCAGCCGGGATCGATCTGCGCGCCGATCGCCTGGGCAACGCCGAGGATGATGCCGCCGGCGAGCGTACCCCACATGCTCCCCAAGCCGCCCATGATCACCGCCTCGAAGCCGAAGATGAGGCGCGCGGGCCCGATCGCCGGATCGAAATTGGCGCGCACGGCGAGGAACACGCCGGCAATCGCGACCACGGCAAGCGACACCGCCATGGCCAGGCCGAAGACATGGCGATTGTCGAGGCCGACCAGCTGCGCCACCGCCTGGTCGTCAGAGGTGGCACGGAACGCGCGGCCTATTGCCGTGCGATAGAACATGAATTGCAGGGCGGCGATGACGGCAAGCGCCACGATGAACTGGATGAGCGGCAGCGTGCCCACCGCCAGCCCGCCACCGAGGTAGATGCTGTCGACCTCGATCGGCCCGGCCTGGAGCCTGCGGCTGTCGGCGGTGAACAGCTCGAGCAGCCCGTTCTGGATGATGATCGACAGGCCGAACGTCACCAGGAGGGGCGGCAGCAGGTCCGGTCCCAGCGTCTGGTTGAGAATGCCGCGCTGCAGGGCGTAGCCGATGAGCGCCATCAGCGGCACCACGATGACGAGCGAGAGCAGCGGATTGATGCCGAGCGCCTCGGTCACCACGAGCGCCACATAGGCGGCGAGCACGATCAGATCGCCGTGGGCAATGTTGACGAGGCGCATCACGCCGAAGATCAGCGCCAAGCCGGCCGCAAACATGGCGTAGAGCCCGCCCACGAGCACGCCCTGCAGGATGACGTTGAGCCAGTCCATTCACACTCCGAAATAGGCGGCCGAAATCGCCTCGCGCGTCAGCGCGCCGGCGGCGCCGGAGAGCGCGACGCGGCCCTCCTGCAGGCAATAGACGTGGCTCGCGGCGGTGAGCGCCTGCACGATGTCCTGCTCGACGATGACGAGCGACAGGCCTTCGCGCACGATCTCCGGCAGCCGGGAATAGATGTCGCGCACCACGATGGGGGCGAGCCCGAGGCTGATCTCGTCGCACAACAGGAGCTTCGGGTTCGACATCAGGGCGCGGCCGATCGCCACCATCTGCTGCTGCCCGCCGGAGAGCGACGGGCTCGGCAGCGATCTGCGCTCGGCGAGCACGGGGAACAGCTCGAAGACCCGAGCAAGCGTCCACGGGCCGGGGCGGCGGAGCTGGCCGCCGATCACGAGGTTCTCTTCCACGGTCAGGGAGGGGAACAGCCGGCGTCCTTCCGGAACGAGCGCGATGCCGCGTGCCAGGCGCGCATGCGCCGGCAGGTCGCCGATCGCCTCGCCGCCGAACAGGATGGCATCACGCTGCGACCGCATGAGGCCGGCGATCGATTGCAGCAGCGTGCTCTTGCCGGCGCCGTTCGCCCCGATCACGGCCACCACGTGGCCGCGCGCAATCTCCAGCGAAACCCCGAACAGGGCCTGGAAGTCGCCGTAATAGGCATCGAGCGCGCGGATTTGCAGAAGCTCGCTCATGGGCCGTCGGACGCCTGCGTTCCAGCTAGAAGGTGTTGTCCTGGGTCACGCGCCGGTAGAGCGGCGGCAATATCTCGGCGAGATAACCCATTTCCTCGGTGCAATGCTGGTGCAGGCGGCGCGCGAGCTCATCGTTGACGTTGGCCTGGCGCAGCTCGTGCGCCCGCTCTTCGGTGATGGTCACGCCCGGGTCGCGGCTGCGAAAGATGCCGAGCCAGAAGCGGCTGCGCATCTCGCAGCCGTAGTCGGTGTTGCGCACGAAGTGCGTCATGCGGGCAAAATCGATCGGGTGATCCAGGTCACCGATGCGGGCGCAGACCGCGAAGGCCCCCGACGCCTTGTATCGCGCGGGGTCGAACAGCTCGGTCGGGTCATGGAAGGCGATGCGCAGCCGGTAGATCGGGCCGCTCGGTCCGGCGAGATATTCATGCACCAGATGTGCGCCGCCGATGTAGCGGCCGTCGATCCGGTTCTCCCAATCGCTGAACAGGTGATCGGTCGGATGCCACAGCTTGTATTGATCGGTGCCGCCAAGCCAGGAAAACCACCAGTCCACCATCTTGGCGCGACAGCCCGGCATGCGCATGAGCGCGGCCACCACCTTGCGCCCATCGCCGAGATCCGCATAGCCGGATTCGAATGGCAGATAGCCCGGCTCGAGCAGATCATTCACCTGGTGTATGTCCATCCTCTCCCTCCCGTCACGTCACGCCTCGGCCGGAATGCCCATATAGATCTCCCGCACCTGCGGGCTGCGGATGACCGCGTGCGGATCGCCCTGCGCGATCAGGGCTCCGCCATGCAGTACCACCAGCCGATCCACCACCACGAGCAGCGCGTGCACGACGTGCTCGATCCAGACGATGGAGATGCCGGTGCGGCGCACCGCGCCGATCAGCGCAACGAGGTCGGCGCATTCGTGCTCGGTGAGGCCGCCCGCGACCTCATCGAGCAGCAGCACGCGCGGCCGTGTCGCCAGCGCACGCGCGAGCTCGAGCCGCTTGCGGTCGATGAGGGTGAGCGTGCCGGCCGGTCGGTTCGCCTTGTCCAACAGGCCGCAGCGCGCCAGCACCTCGGCGCAATCGGAGTAGACGTCGCGCTCGCGGTGGCCGCTGCCGAACGCCGCCGATACGACCACATTCTCGAACACACTCATGCCGCTGAACGGCTGCGGAATCTGGAACGAGCGCGCCAGCCCGAGGCGGCAGCGGCGCTCGGGCTTGAAGCCGGTGATGTCGGCGCCGGCAAGGATCACGCGACCCGCGTCGGGCGCAACGGTGCCGGCCGCGATCCCGAACAGGGTGGTCTTGCCTGCGCCGTTCGGCCCGATGACGCCGAGCGCCTCGCCCTCCGCCAAATCGACGTCGACCAGATCGGCGATGACGACGGCGCCGAACCGCTTGGAGATTTTTTCCAGTGCGAGGATCGGTGGCATGCTGCCATTACGACAGCAGCTGCAGCGTGCCGCCGACCGGGATTTCCGGCGCCGGCTTGTTGGTGGTGATGACAAGGTCGAACCTGTCGCCCTTGCGCTGCCATTGTCCGGCGACCAGCGGCGTCTTGGTGACGTTCTTGACCGGCTGGCCGGCCCACTTCACGGGCCCGACGATGGAGCGGTAGTCAGTGGCCACGATGGCATCGAGAATCGCCTTCGGCTCCAACGCCTTGGCGCGCTTGAGCACGTCGATCGCCACCTCGAACAGGGCGTGCTTGAAGCCGATCGGCTGGGTCCACGGCCGCCGCGTGGCCTTGACGTAGCCGTCGGTCAGCTCGCCCGCGCCCTGGCCGGTGAGGCCGGACTTGAATGGATGGTTCGGCGTCCACCAGATCTCCGTGGTCAGGCCGCTGCCGCGGGGGCCGAGCGAGTCGATCACCGAGGGGAACAAGAGCGCCTTGCCGATGGTGACGATCTTCGGCCGAAAGCCCTGCTGCGCGGCTTGCGACCAGAAGGTCGCGAAGTCCGGCGGGATCATGTTGCCGGTGACGATCTCGGCGCCAACCGCCTTGAACGCGGAGATCTGCGAGGTGAAGTCGTTGTTCATCACCTGGTAGCGGCCGGGATCGGTGAGCCGGTAGGCGGCCTTGGCCAACGCCGGCGGCAGGCCGCGCTGCGGGTCGCCCCAGGCGTTGCCGTCGGCATCGTTGGGGAACAGGCCGCCCACCACCTTGTTGGTGGCGCCTGAATCCCACAGCGCCAGGAACGCCGCGATCACGTCCTCGAGCCCCCAGAAGAAATGATAGGTCCAGGTGAAGCCCTTGGCCGGGTCGCCCTTGCGGCCGAAGAAGTAGGGCTGCCATGGGCAATCAGTGGTGACGCACGGGACCTCGTTGACCTCGGCCTGGTCCGCGACCGGGTTGGTGGTGTCGGGCGTGCTCGCTGCGACGATCAAGTCCACCTTGTCGCGCAGGATCAACTCCGAAGCGACTTCGGCGGCGCGGCTCGCGTTGGACTGGCTGTCCTTGGAGATGATCTGGACCTTGTAGGTCTTGCCCGCGCTGGTGATCCCCTTGTCGAGGATCTTCTGAATCTCGTCGAGGATATAGGGGTCGGCCTCGCCGAAGCCGGCCAGCGGACCGGTGCGCGGGCTGACATGGCCTATTCTGATGACGCGGCTCTGGGCGTTGGCCGGAATGACGCGCAAGACCGTCGGCGCCGCCAGCGCGCCGAGACCGGCCTGGATCACGATGCGCCGGGAGAAGCCGGCATGGATGTCGCGTGTGCCCGGCGTCCGGTTCGTTGCCATGGAAAGCCTCCCTGATCCTGGTTCTCGTTTCGCCGTCGTCGGGATTGTCCCCGGCGCGACGCGATGACCGTGTCTAGGCGTCGCGCTCCCGCGCCTGCTTGAGATGCTGCAGCACCCGCGACCGCAGCGCCGACTGCTGCGCGGGCGTCCAGCGGCGGAAGCCTTCGCCCGTTTTCATGCCGAGCTTACCATCGGCGACCAGCCCTTCGAGATAGGGCAAAGCGCCCGGGGTGCGATCGAGATCGGGCAGGACCGTCCTGTGGATCGCCAGCGTAAGATCGGTCCCCACCAGGTCGGCGTTTTCCAGCGGCCCGAGCACGGCGAGGCGGCGGCCGAAGCTCGCCTTGATCACCGTATCAACGGTTTCCGCGTCGCAGATGCCGTTCTGCACCAGGGCGATGCATTCGCGCCAGAGCGCATGCTGCAGGCGGTTTCCGACGAAGCCCGGCAGGTCCTTCTTGACGTGGACCGGCGTCTTGCCGGCATCGGCATGCAGCCTGATCGTCCAATCGATCGCGGCCTGCGACGTCCATTGCGTACCGATGACCTCGACCAGCGGAACCAGATAGGGCGGGTTCCACCAATGGGTTCCGAGCGCGCGCTCGCGCCGCTGCAAGCCGCTCATGATCTGGGTGATCGGAATGACCGACGTGTTGCTGGCGAGGATCGTGTCCGGCCGCACCTGTCGCTCAATCTCCGCGAACAGCTGCTGCTTGAGCGGCAAGTCCTCGAGCACCGCTTCGACCACATAATCGGCATCGCGCACCGCGTCGGCCAGTTCGGCTTGGGGAGCGACGCGCGCGACTGCGGATTGGTCGTCGCCGAGATCCTCGAGATTGGTCCGGATGCGCGACGTGGCGCTGTCGAGGCTGGCCTTGACGGAATCGGTGATGGTCACGTCATGGCCGGCGAGCGCGAACACCTGCGCGATGCCATGGCCCATCAGCCCGGCCCCCACGACGGCGATGCGCGCCTTGGCCATGGCTCACCCGGCCGTATAGCCGCCGTCGGCGTAGAGGATATGGCCGGTGTAGAAGTCGGACGCCTTGGACGCCAGAAACAGGAGCGGCCCGGCGAGATCGGACGGCTCGCCCAGACGACCCTTGGGCACGCGCGTCACGAAATTCTTGCGCACCTCCTTGGCATTGTCGTTGTCCTCGAACATCCACTGGGTGAGCGGCGAGCGAAAAACGGTCGGCCCCAGCGCGTTGACGGTGATGCCGGCCGCGCCCCACTCGCAGCCGAGCGCCTTGGTGATGCCGTCGACCGCCGACTTCGATGCGCAATAGGCGGTGTAGCCGGCCGGATGGCCAAGCAGGCCGCGCGCCGACGACATCAGGATCACCTTGCCGCCGCCACCTTGTTTGATCATCTGGCGGCCGGCCGCACGCGCCATCAGCCACGACTGGGTGACGTTGGCATCCATCACATCGAGGAAGTCGGCGGGCGCCTGGTCGACGATCTTAGACACCTTGTTGAGACCGCTGGCGACGACCAGGATGTCGACGCGGCTGAACGCATCGATCGCGGCCCTGACGATCGCTTCGCAGCTCGCTTCCGCGTCCGGCCGCTTGGCGATGGTCGCCACCTTGGCGCCGAGCTTCTCGCATTCGGCCGCGACCTTCTTGAGCTCGGCCGCGCTGCCGGCGGCGAGCACGACGTTGGCGCCGGCGCCGGCCAGCACCTTGGCGGCGAGCGAGCCGAACGCACCGGACGCGCCGGTCACCACGGCGGTCTTGCCCTTGATATCGAATAGCGACAGTGGGTTTTTCAGGATATCGTCGGCCATGGGCTACTCGTCTTCCGCTGGGAGAGGGAGCGCGCCGAGTGCGCGGCGACGCGCGTTACTTCACCGGCGCAACCGCCACCAGAATCGTGCAGACTTCGTTGCCGCGATTGACGATCTCGCGGTTCTCATTCGATCCGATGACGCAGGAATCGTTCTTCTTCAGTACCATCTCCTTGCCGTCCACTATGACGGTTAGTTCGCCCGCGAGCACGAAGTAGACTTTCTCTGGCGGCGACGCATCGGGACCGGCGCCGCCGCCGGGCAGGAAATGCGACACGCCGACGATCAGGCCCTGCGTGCCGCCGGCTTCAGCGCCAAACAGGCGCAACGGCAGGCAGTCGCGGTGATTGGGGGCCTCGTATGGCTTGGCGTCGGCAAAACGTTTGACCTGCATCTAGAATTCCTCCCCCTTCTCGATGCGGTAGGTGCCGTTCGGATCCATGATGGCGACGAGGCGCACGATGCAGCCGTCGCCGCGCTCCCAGTTCCACGGAAAGTAAGCGAAGGTGCAGCGCCGGCCAGTCACCTTGTCGAGGTCGCCGCCGACGTTCTCGATCCCCAGGATTCCGTTCTTGAACAGGATGCGGTGCACCGGCTCCCAATCGGGGAAATCCTCCTTCCAGTCACGCCCGCCCGACCACTTGCGATATTCCTCGGCGAGGTGGGGATGCAGCGGCCCGTTGCGCTGCGGCCCGATGGCGGTAGCGAGCGGATGGTCGTTGGCCTGGGTATCGTGGCCGACGACCTTCACCTTCTTCTCCACGAACCACTCGCCAGCCGAGGGTACGAAGCCGGGCGCGTAGCAGAAGTAATCTTCGCTGTCGTCGTAGAGCTCGTGCCAGCCGGTGTTGACGATCACCACGTCGCGCGGCCGCACCACTTTGCCGGCGGCCTTCTCCAGGTCGTCGTATGTGATCTGTTCCCACTTTTTCTTCGGGATCGACACCACGATGCCTGAGCCGAAGAAGTGCGGCAGCGGGACTTCATCGATAAACGGCGTACCCTGCACCACATGGGCGGGCGCGTCGATATGCGTGGTGTTGTGCATGCTGGTGGTGATGCGCTGCGACAGCACGCCGGACTTCGCCATGTAGTGGATACGCTCGATCTTGACGTCTTCGAAATAGGGCCAGTTCGGGGATTGATAGCCGAACCGGTGCGACAGGTTCACGAACTGAAGCCCCATGCTGTTGTTGGTGTTCTCCTCGAATGCAACGCCGCGAATTTTCGTTGCCACGGCAACGCCTCCCTGCACGTTGTCCCGAAATACGGTACGTTTGTATCGAATGATGGTTACATAGGACCTCCGCCCGTGCAAGCCGTCGCCTCAAATGGCGGCGACGCTGAGGTGCTCGTCCAACGCGCGCTTGGTGGCGAGCAGGCGTTCGGCGATATGGGCCTGGCGCTGGTAGAACCGCTGCGCCGGAACCGGCACCGAAATGGCAACCGCGTTGCCGAGCAGATCGCGCGTCACCACCCCCGCCGCACAGATGCCGAGCGTGTGCTCCTCGCGGTCGAAGGCGACGCCGGACCGGCGGACCGATTTCAGATCGTGGAGCAGCTCGTCGAGGCGGGTGAGCGTCTTGGGCGTGCGCCGCTCGTAGCTGGCTCCGATCAGGCGTTCGATCGCCTCCCGATCGAGCCCGGCCAGATAGGCCTTGCCGTTGGCGGTGCAGTAGAGCGGGAACATCTCGCCGACGGCGGACACGGTGCGCAGGCGCTGCGATCCGATCACCTGGTCGATGAAGACCAGATGATCATTTTTCACCGTGGCGAGGTCGACCGTCTCGGACAGTTCGCTCGACAGTTTCACCAGGAACGGACGCGCGACCGACACGAAATCCGTCCGCACCGAGGCGGCCAGCCGCAGGATGGTCGGCCCCAGCCGCACCCGGCCGTTGGGCGAGGCGGCAATCACCAGTTTCTCCGCCTGCAGTGCCGCCACGATGCGTTGCACGGTCGAACGGGCGAGGTTCACGCGCTGCGCGATCTGCCCGAGGCTCAGGCCCGCAGCCTCCTCTTCCAGCGCGCGCAGGATTGACGCTGCGCGCGCAATCACCTGCACGTGACTCTTGTTATTGGCGATGCGCTGATCCATTGCGAGGCGTTCCGCAGTCTAGTACAGACGAACCAAATTACGGTACAAGCGGCCGGAAGGGAACCGGGCACGAGGGAACGCATGGTGAAAAAGATCGCTCTGGAAGAGCACTTCTTGTGTCCCGGCTTGGAAGACTATTGGACGAAGACCGTCGAGGATATCGATCCGGACGTTCGCCGCCGGCTGCACGCGCGTCTTTCCGATTTCGGCGACATGCGCCTGGAGGCGATGGATAAGGCCGGGATCGAGCGCGCCGTGCTGTCGCTGGCCGGCCCCGGCGTCCAGGTCGAGCGCGATCCACGCCAGGCCGTCGCCAAGGCGCGCGAGGCGAACGACGTCCTGGCGCGCGAAGTGCAGCAGAGGCCGGACCGCTACGCCGGCTTCGCACATCTTGCCATGCAGGACCCCGAGGCCGCCGCGGACGAACTGGAGCGCTGCCTGCGCGATCTGAAATTCTGCGGTGCCATGATCAACGGTCACACCAACGGACAATACCTCGACCATCCGTCGATTCATCCGTTCTGGGAACGGGCGCAAGCGCTCAACGCAGCGATCTATCT
>Ga0081538_10002466_pt1 | contig 18073 bp, 14 predicted proteins | sample TabmetS5T2R1_FD_71022 | JGI IMG/M metagenome (GOLD analysis project Ga0081538, IMG submission 71022) | Tabebuia heterophylla rhizosphere microbial communities from the University of Puerto Rico - S5T2R1 | ecosystem: Host-associated > Plants > Roots > Rhizosphere ... | reverse complement strand
GGCCGCCGGCGACCTCGGCCCTGGCCACCTCGGCGAACCGCTCGGGGGGCCAGCGCCGCGCCGGGCTGGCCGCGCCCGGGTGGATGAGGGTGGCGCCCTGGGCGCCGTGTGGCACCGGTCCGGGCGGCAGCTCCAGGTCGAGCCGGGTCGGGTCGGCGGTGATGCCGCTCTCCTCGAGCAGCCGGCACCAGCGGGCCACCTCGTGCTCGTCGGGCCGCCAGCGGGGGCCCTGGGAGCTGGCCGGCACGGCCGGGTGGGCGAAGCCGACCAGCCGCCGCGGCTCGGTGGCCAGCAGCAGCTCGTGGCTCTCGGGGCCGCGGCCGTGCAGGTTGACGGCCAGGCCGGCGCCGTGCAGGCGCCGGTGCAGCGGTTCGCCGAGCCCCTCGGCCGGGACCACCTCGTCGACCGCGCCCGAGGCGCGGGCCAGCGGGGCCAGCACGGCCGGGGTGGCCAGCAGCCTCGGGTGGCGGGGGAAGGCGTCGGCGAGGGCGCGCAGGGCCGGGAGGGCCGTCAGCAGGTCGCCCAGCCCGAGGGCGCGCAGCATCACCACCGCCGGCCGCGAGGGGTCGGGGGCGCCTCCACCGGGGCCCGCGGGCCGCGGGCCGGCCGGGCTCACGGCCATGACGACTCCGTCGACGGGGCGATCAGCAGCTCCCTGGCCTCGCAGCCGGGCGGCTGGCAGAGGGCGAACACGACGGCCTGGGCGACGTCCTCGGGCCGGTTGAGCTTGGCGTCCGGGGCGGGTTTGTACTGCTCGGGGCGGCCGTCGAAGAAGGCCGTGTGCATGCCGCCTGGGACCAGCAGGGTGACCCCGACCCGGCCGGCCGTCTCGGCGGCCAGGGCCCTGGTGAAGCCGACCACGCCGAACTTGCTGGCGCAGTAGGCGGTGGCGTCGGCCACGGCCCGCAGGCCGAGGGTGGAGGCCACGGTGACGACCTTGCCAGCGGTGCGCTCCAGGTGGGGGAGGGCGGCCCGGACGACCGCGGCCGTGCCCAGCAGGTTGACCGCCACCACCCGCTCCCAGGCGTCGGCGGGGACGCTGTCCAGCGGCCCGCAGGCGTCCACGCCGGCGGCGGTCACGACCCCGTCGAGGCGGCCCAGCCGCTCGGCCGCACGCCCGACGGCGGCCGCGGCGGCCCCCCGGTCGGCCAGGTCGACCAGCTCGTGGTCGACGGCGAACGGCGGGGTCGCCAGGTCGAGGACGAACGGCCGGCCGCCGGCGTCCCGGACGGCCAGGGCGACGGCCGCCCCCAGCCCGGATGCGCCGCCGGTCACCAGGACCGCGCCCGGCCGGCGGTCCTGCGCCGGCCCGTCAGTGGCTGTCACGTCGGACGACCTCCTTCATCAACTGCGTGGTCGAGCGGCCTTCGAGGTAGGGAAGCACGACGGCCTGGCCGCCCCAGGTGCTCAGCAGCGCCGCCTCCGGCAGGTCGGCCAAGGCGTAGTCGCCACCCTTGGCGAACACGTCCGGCCGCAGCCGCTGCAGGACCGCCTCCGGGGTCCGCTCGTCGAAGGGCACGACCACGTCCACACAGCCGAGCGCCTCCAACACCGCCACCCGGTCCGCCTGCGGAACCAGGGGACGCTCCGGGCCCTTGAGCCGGCGCACCGAGTCGTCGGAGTTCAGACACACTACCAGACAGTCCCCGAGCGCCCGCGCCGCCCGCAGCGTGGCCACATGCCCGGCGTGCAGCAGATCGAAGCACCCCCCGGTGGCGACCACCGTCCCCCCCGTGGCCCGCACGGCCGCGATCACCCGCAGGGCCCGGCCCAGCGGGGAGTCGGCGTGGGGGGATGGGTCGGCCGGGGGCCTGTGGACAGCCGGAACCGCCCCGGCCGGCGCTGGGCTACGCTCCCCCACCGGGGGACCCGACGCCGGCGGGTCGGGGTGCGGCACGCCCGGACCGAGTCGGTGCGGCGTGCCCGGGTCGCCGGGGGTGGGGTGGAGGGAGGTCGGGGCGCCGGGCCCCAGGTGGACGGTGGCGGCGCCGCCGGTGGCGACGAAGGCGGTGGCGGCGGCGACCGCGCCGGCGACCGCCTCGGAGGGGAGGGCGCCGTCGGCGAGGAGGCCGGCGGCCGCGGTCGAGAACCGGTCGCCGGCGCCGCACGGGTCCCCCCCGGTGGTCGCCGGCGCCGGCACGACCAAGGGCGCCCCGGCCCCCTCGACCAGGAGCGCTCCACCGGGGCCGAGGGTGACGGCGACCCCGGCCGCCGCCCAGCGGTCGGCCAGCAGCCTGGCCCGGGCCGTCACCGCGGCCAGGCCGGTCCCCGGGACCTCGGGAACGAACCCTGCCGCCTCGGCGCGGTTCGGGGTGGCCAGGCGCGCCCCGGGGACGGGCGCCGGGCCGCGGGGATGGGGGTCCCAGACCAGCGGCCGGCGCGAGGGCAGGGCGGCCAGGGCGGCCCGGACCCAGGGCTCGGCGGCCACCCCCCGCCCGTAGTCGGCCACCAGCACCGCGGCGGCGCCGGCGAGGGCGCGGCGGCCGGACCGGTCGAGCGGGCCGACCCGACCCGGCCGGGTGGCCCGGTCGAGCCGCAGCAGCGAGCGGCCCTCGGCCCGGACCCTGATCTTCTCCGGCGTCTGGCCCTCCAGGCCCAGGTCGACCACCTCGACTCCGGCCAGCTCGAGCAGCCCACGCAGGACCGCCCCCGGCTCGTCGTCGGCCAGGGCGGTGACCAGGACCACCGCCCGCCGGTCGAGGGTCGCGGCCAGGGTCGCGGCCAGCGCCGCCCCGCCGGGCCGGCACCGCTCGGCCGGGTCGTCGACCACGGGCACCGGCGCGTCCGGGGCGAGCCGCTCGGCCCGCCCGTCCAGGTCCCGGTCGAGCAGCGCGTCGCCCACCACGACCAGCGGCGCCCGGGTCACTGGGACCCCCTCCGGGACTCCCGTGTCCGGGCACGCGCGAACCGGACCTCCCGCTGCGAGGCCCCCCGGAGGGGGAGCATAGCCGCCGGCGGAGGAACACGCTCCCGGTTGCCCACAGCCCCCGCCGGCGGAGGAACACGCCTCCGGTCGTCCACAGCCCCCGCCTCCGGCGGAACCTGCTCCCGCTCGTCCGCGTACACCTCGAGGGTGCTGCCGGCGATCCGGTCCCAGCCGTAGCGGCGGCGGGCCCGGCGGGCTCCGGTGGCGCCGAGGGTGGCGCGGCGCTCGGGGTCGGCGAGCAGGCCGGCGACCGACGAGGCCAGCAGGGCGGGCCGGCGCGGTGGGACATGGACACCGGTGACGCCGTCGACCACGGTGTCGACCAGCCCGCCGACGGCCGAGGCGGCCACCGGCACCCCGCAGGCCATCGCCTCCAGGGGGACGATCCCGAACGGCTCGTACCAGGGCACGTTGACCACCAGGTCGGCCGACCGGTACAGGGCGGGGAGGTCGCTGCGCCCCACCCGGCCCAGCAGCCGGACCCGGTCGGCCACTCCGGACCGCTCGGCCAGGGCGGTCAGCCGCCGGGCCTCCGGGTCCCCGGCGAGCTCGGCGGCCGGCGGGCCCCCGGCCACCAGCAGCTCGACCCCGGGGAGCCTGACCATGGCGGCGACCACGTCCCCGATGCCCTTGCGCTCGACCAGCCGGCTGACCACCAGCAGCCGGCCCGTTCCCGGCGGCCGCGGGGCGCAGGGCCCGTCGGGACGGAACAGGCCGAGGTCGACCCCGCAGGGCACGACCGCGACCCGACGCAGGTCGGCGCCCATCCTGACCAGCTCGAACACCTCGTCCGAGCAGGTGGCGACGATGCGGTCGACCTCCCTGGCCAGGGTCGCCTCCTCCCGCAGCCGGGTCGGCGGGCTGGTGTCCTTGGCGCCCTGGTGGCGCCGCTTGACCACCCCGAGGGCGTGGAAGGTCTGCACCACCGGGATCCCCAGCGGCCGGGCGGCGGCCAGCGCGGCCATCCCCGACATCCAGAAGTGGGCGTGGACCACGTCGGGCGGGTCGTCGCGGAAGGACCGGCGCAGCCGCGCCGCGAACTCCTCCATGTGGGGCAGGAGGTCGTCCTTGGGGATCGGCTCGGCCGGCCCGGCGTCGACGTGCTCGACGGTGACCCCGGGGGCCGCGTCCACCCTCGCCGGCAGGGCCGGGTCGTCGCGTCGGGTGTGGACCACCACCTCGGCCCCGCGCCTGGCCAGCGCGGCCGAGAGGGCGGCCACGTGCACGTTCTGCCCGCCGGCGTCGGCCCCGCCGAGCACGGCCAGCGGGCTGGCGTGCTCGCTCACCATGGCGATCTTCACCGGCTGCGCACCTCCTCGAGCAGGGCGTCCCAGTCGGCCAGGAAGCGGTCGAGGCCGTAGCGGGCGGTGGCCGCGGCCCGGGCGGCCTTGCCCATGAGCCGGGCCTGCTCGGGGTCGGCGACCAGCCGCCTGGCCGCCTCGGCGAGGACCTCGACCCGGGTCGAGACCACCCCGGCCTCCGGCGGCACGGCCTCGACGACCTCGGTGGTGGCCAGCGCGACCACCGGCATGCCCAGGTGCATGGCCTCCAGCAGCGACAGGCCGAGCGAGGTCCACCGCACCGGGTGCAGGTACAGCCGCCGCCTGGCCATCTCGGCGTGCAGCCGGTCCTGGGCCAGGTCGGCCACCGACCGCACCCCCGGCGCCCCGGCGAGGCGCTGGGACTGCATCCCGAACAGGTCGAGCGGCACCGCCGCCCCCAGCCGCTCCAGCAGGTCGGTCCCGGTCACCCGCCCGCGGCGCGCCGGCTCGTTGACCACCACCGCGGCCGCCGGGACCTCCCCGCTGTAGCGGTCGCCCGGGTCGACGACGCCGTGCTCGATCACCCCGGTCGGGGTGGTCCCGCAGTCCCAGAACAGGTCGTTGAAGTGCGTGACGTGCACCACCACCAGGTCAGGGCGGTCGGCCGCGACGTGGCCCATGTCGTTGACGCGGCCCTGGGGCGCGTTGTGCTCCAGGTAGACCGCGGCCACCTCCCGGCCCGGCCGCCGCCCGCCCAGCCACTCGGCGGCCAGCCCCTCCAGCTCCTGGGGCCGCTGGAGCACGACCACGTCGACCTCGGCCTCGGCCGCCTCCTCCCTGGTGATCTCGACCGCCGACGCCGGCCACGAATAGGTCCGGGCCCGCCCCAGCCCGTCCGGCCCCCGGTCCGCCGTCACCGGGATCAGGTACTGGTGGCGCCCCTGCACGAACGCGGTCGTCCATGACCCGTGCACATGCCACAGCAGCACCCTCACCCCGCCACCTCCTGCACCGTCGATGTCCGCGCCAGCCGGTCGACCGCGGCCGCCACCTCGCCAACCGAGACCCCGTCCAGGCAGGGATGCCCGGCCACCGGGCAGACCCGGGCCCGCGACCCCGCGCACGCCGCCCCCTGGTCCCCGAGGAGCTCGTGCGCCACCCCCCACGGTCGCCACCGCACGGCCGGCACCACCGGCGAGAACAGCGACACCACCGGCGTCCCGACCGCCGCGGCCAGATGCGCCGGCCCGGTGTTGCCCACCACCACGACCTCGGCCCCGGCGAGCACCTGGGCCAGCCCGGCCAGCTCCACCCGACCCCCGAGGTCGACCACCCCCGGACGCTTCGGCCCGGCGACCAGCGAGGTCAGCGGCCGCTCGGAGGCGTCGCCGGTCACCACCACCCGCCGCCCGGTCTCGACCAGCGTGTCGGCCAGGGCCGCGTGCCGCTCCGGCGCCCACGCCCTGGCCGGCACCGACGCCCCCGGATGCACGACCACGTACGGCCGGTCGAGGTCGGGCACCTCCGGCGCCCCGCCCAGCCGGACCCGCAGCCGCCCGTCGTCCCCCTCCGGGAGCCGGTACCCGAGGGTGGCCGCCAGCGACAGCCCGCGCTCCACCTCGTGGATGTCGTCGTCCACCCGGTGCCGGACGTCGAGCAGGGACCCGGGATAGTCCACGCTGACCGCGGCGATGGTCGGCACCCCGGCCATCCGCAGCATCAGCGCCAGCGGCAGCGGGCTCTGGTGGAACGAGGTGAGCACCAGCGCCTGGTCGATCTCCAGGTCGACCAGCCGGTCCACCAGCTCCTCCACCGCCTCCCTGGTGACCGGCCGCGGCTCGGCGTCGATCCACCCGGCATGGGCGACCACCACCTCGTCCACCCCAGCCAGCAGCTCCGCGGCGGCCCGCCCCCGCGGCCCGCACAGCATCGTCACCCGCCCCGCCCCGGCCGCCACCGCCCGCGCCGCGGGCCCGGCCAGCAGCACGTCACCCATGCTGTCCTGCCTGGCCACCAGCACATGGCGAGTCATCGGGAACCCCCACCAGACGGCCCCAGCACCAGCTCGACCGCGGCCACCAGGTCGGCAGCGACCACCGGCGCCGCCGCCACCTCCTCGGCCCGGGTCACCGCCGTCGGCACCAGCACCGCCCGCGCCCCGGCCGCCCGAGCCGCCTCCACGTCACTCCCGACGTCCCCGATGACCACGCAGTCGGCCGGCTCCACCCCCAGCGCCCCCGCCGCCGCCTCGATCAGCCCCGGCGCCGGCTTCCGACATCCACACCCCTCCCACGGGCCATGCACACAGAACAGCCACGGCCCCAGCGGCCCAACCAGCTCCTCCACCCGCCGGTTGACCGCCTCCACCTGCTCAACCCGGAGCAGCCCCCTCGCCACCCCGCTCTGGTTGGACACAACCGCCGTCGCCATCCCGGCCGCCCGCAGCCGCCCCACCGCCTCCCGGGCCCCCGGCATCACCACCACCCGCTCGGGGTCCCCGTTGTACGGCACATCCGCCACAAGCGTCCCATCCCGATCAAACAGGACCGCCTTCGGCGCCCGGGGGGAGGCGGCGCGAGAGCGGCGAGTGGCGAGGGAGCCGGGGGAGGGCCCGGCGGCGGCGGCGGCGAAGGTGGCGGCGGGCGCGGGGTGGGGGACGGGTCGGGGTGCACGGTTGCCGCCGGCCAGCAGCCGGGGCAGGCGGGCCCAGCCGGCGAGCCAGTGCCAGGTCGCCGCCGGCGGCAGCAGCACGCTGGTCACCGCCATGGTGGCCACCTCATCCGCCGTTCGCGGCCCAGGCGCGATCCGAGAGACCGCCAGCTCAACCGTTCCCGCCAGCCACCCAAGCCCACCAAGCCCGGCCACCCACCACTCCCGGCGAGCCCACCGACCCGGCCGCGCGGCACCCCGGGAGGTTGGAGACCGCAGGGGGGTCTCGGCCCGCCCGACTGTAGTCCCCGGAGGAAGGGCGAGACCCCCCTGCGGGGCACCCCCCTGCGGCCACCCACGCCGAGCGAACAGCCAAGCCCCAAGCGCCAGCAGCCCCAGCCCCGTCACCACCAGATGCCGCGGCCGGCGCCCGACCGCGACCCCCGCGGCCGCCCGCCACCCCCGCCCGTGCAGCGCCAGCATCAGCGCGTCGTCGGCGTTCCCGGCCTGGAGCCGCACGCTCACGAACCGCCCGGCCGGCCGCACCGGGTGGGCGACCACCCGCCGCCCGACCACGATCCGGTATCCCGCCCGCACGACCCGCAGCCCCAGGTCCGCGTCCTCCCGGTACGCCCGCGGGAACCGCTCGTCGAACCCGCCGACCTCGACCAGCACCCCCCGCCGGTAGGCCATGTCCGCGGTGGCCCACCGGGCCGTCTCCAGCCCGCGGACGTTCCGCTCCCAGTCGGTCGGCGGCCGCCCGACCGGCATCGGCACCACGACCCGCCCCTGGCTGGCGGCCACGTCCGCCCCGAGCCCCTCCAGGTCGGCGGCCAGGTCGGCCAGCCAGGTCCCCGAGGGCACCACGTCGTCGTCCAGGAACCCGACCCAGTCCGCGGTCGCCCGCCGCCACCCGAGGTTCCGGGCCGCCGCCGGCCCGGCGGCCCGCCCTGGGACCACCTCGACCCACCCCGGCACCCCGCCCGCCAGCAGCGGCCGGCCCCGGTCGCGCCGGTCGTCCACCACCAGCACCCGCCCCGGCGGCGGCCCGGCCCCCGCCCCGAGCGCGTCCAGCAGCCGCGAGAGGCTGTCGCGGCCCACCGTCGGCACGACCAGGTCGAAGGTCATGGGCGGGTGAAGGCGGCCCGCCGGACCAGGAACGGCCCCAGGGCGAGGACGTCCACGGGGGCCGACCCGAAGCACTCGAGCGCGTCGCGGGGGTCGTCGACCATCGGCCGCCCGGCGGTGTTGAGGCTGGTGTTGACCACCACCGGGACCCCGGTGCGGCGCTCGACGGCCTCCAGCAGCCGGGCGACCAGCGGCTCGTCGTCGCGGTCGACGGTCTGGATGCGGGCGCTGCCGTCGACGTGGACCACGGCCGGGATCCGCTCGCGCCAGGCCGGCCGGACCCGGTGGGTGAACAGCATGTAGGGGCTGGGCATGGGGCCGTCGAAGATGTCGCCGGCCCGCTCGGCCAGGACCATGGGGGCGACCGGCCGGAACTGCTCGCGGCCCTTGACGTCGTTGAGCCGCTCCAGGTTGGCCGCCCGGGTGGCGTTGGCGAGCAGGCTGCGGTGCCCCAGGGCCCGGGGCCCGTACTCGCTGCGGCCCTGGAACCAGGCGACCACCCCGTCGGCGGCGATGACCTCGGCGACCGCCTCGGCCAGGTCGGGCGGGCGCTCGTAGGCGACCCGGGCCGTGGCCAGCCAGGCGGCCAGCTCGTCCTCGGTCCAGCCCCGGCCGAGGGCGGCGGTGGGCATGGGCGCGACCCGGTCGCCGAGGGCGTGGGCGACGTGCAGGGCGGCGCCGAGGGCGGTGCCGGCGTCGCCGGCGGCCGGCTGCACCCAGATGCGCTCGAACGGCCCCTGCTCGGCCAGGACCGAGTTGGCCACGCAGTTGAGGGCGACCCCGCCGGCCATGGTCAGGTCGCGGTCGCCGGTCTGGGCGTGCAGCCAGCCGACCAGCTCCAGCAGGACCTCCTGGAGGCGCAGCTGGACGCTGGCGGCCAGGTCGGCGTGCTCGCCGGTCCACTCCTCGTGCCTGGCGCGCCGCTTGGCCAGGGTGTGGAGCTCGAGAGGGGCGACGGTGAAGCCGCCGTCCCCGGTGGTCCTGACCGCCTCGCGCAGCTCGCGCATGAAGGCCGGCTTCCCGTAGGCGGCCAGGGCCATCACCTTGTACTCGTCCGAGGAGCGCCGGAACCCGAGGTGGTCGGTGACCTCCTCATACAGCAGGCCCAGGGAGTGGGGGAGCCGCTGGGCGGCCAGGATCTCGAGGTCCCCGTCGACCGAGCGGCCGGCCAGGTGGGAGGCGGCCTCGCCGCGGCCGTCCAGCACCAGCACGCTGGAGCTGGGGTAGGGGGCGGCCAGGTGGGCCGAGGCGGCGTGGGCGACGTGGTGGGGGACGTAGCGGACCCCGGCCGGGTCGAGGCCGGGCAGGGCGCTGCGCAGGAACAGCGGGGCCCGCTCGGCGTACAGGGTGCGCAGGCCCTCCCAGGCGTCGGCGGTGACGTCCGGCCCGACCGGCGGGGCCAGGGCCGGGTCGTAGGAGTAGGCGACCGCGTCCAGGTCCTCGGGGGCCAGCCCGGCCTCGGCCAGGCACCAGGCGGCCGAGCGTTCGGGCAGCTCCCAGGTGGCGAACGGCACCGGCGGCTTGCCGTGCTTGCGCCGGGTGAAGCGCTCCTCCTCGGCCGCGGCCACCACCTGGCCGTCGACCACCAGGGCGGCGGCCGGGTCGTGGAACACAGCGTTCACGCCGAGGACACGCATCTTGGTGATCCTTTGCACAATTTGGACATGGGGCAGTCCCTGCGGGACTTGCTTGCCCTGCCACTTCTCTACGGGGAGGGGTGAGTAACCCGCCGCGCGAGAAGCAAACGACCTTAAGAGGATTTGCGTCTCCGGAAGGCGGGCTGCTGACCCTGTGTGGCTGGACGGCCACCTACAATGGGTGCATGCCGGCCCGACCCGATCCTGCCCAGCTGTCCGCCTGGCGGCGGCTGCTGGAGGCGCACGCCACGGTCACCGAGCTGCTCGAGCACGAGCTGGTGGCCGAGCGTGGGCTGCCCCTGAGCCGCTACGACGTGCTGCTCAACCTGGCCGAGGCGCCGGGGGGCCGGCTGCGCATGCAGGAGCTGTCGGCCTCGGTCCTGCTGTCCAAGAGCGGGCTGTCGCGCCTGGTCGACCGCATGGTCGAGGCCGGGCTGGTCCGCCGGGAGCGCTGCCAGGACGACCGCCGCGGCTGGTTCGCGGTCCTCACCGACCAGGGCCGCAGCGCCCTGCGGCGGGCCGCCCCGGTCCACCTGCGCGGGATCCAGGAGCACTTCGCCCAGCACCTGGAGCCCGAGGAGGTCCAGGTCCTGGCCACCGCCCTGGCCCGGGTGGTGGCCGCGGCCAGGGCCGCCCAGGCCGAGCAACCCGGCCCGGCGCCGGAACCGGTCCAGGGCTCCGAACCCGCCCAGGCACCCGAATCGGCCCTGGCCGGCGACCTGGAGGCCCTGGCCGGCACGGGACCGGGCGCCGAGCGCCCCTGACGGCCTCCCCGGCTCGGTTCCGCCCGGGCTGGTAGCGTCTCCGGGACCCAGACGACGTGGAGCAACCCGGAGGACCCATGAACAAGACCACGGCCAGGAAGCGGCTGGAGGAGGAGCGCACCCGCCTCCAGGGGATCCGCGACGGCCTCCAGCGGGAGCAGGAGGACGCGACCTCCGAGACCGGCGGCGAGCTGTCGAGCTTCGACCAGCACCCCGGCGACAGCGGCACCGAGACCTTCGAGATGGAGAAGAACGTCTCGCTGCGTGACCAGGTGGAGGAGGAGCTGGTCGAGATCGAGGCCGCGTTCCAGCGCCTGGAGCGGGGCGAGTACGGCCGCTGCCAGGCCTGCGGCCGCCCGATCGGCGACGAGCGGCTGGAGGCGATGCCGGCCGCCCGCTTCTGCGTGGAGGACCAGGCGAAGGCCGAACGCGAGCCCGGGTTCCCCGGCCCGCGCGGCTGACCATTTCCGCCCCGGTAGGGCCTAGAACTCGCGCCCGCGGGTGTTGAGCGGCGAGCCGACCCGCTGGCGCTGCCTGAGGACCTTCTGCCAGTCGTTGGGGCGGGCCTCGACGTGGAAGGAGGCGCCGGGCTGGGAGCCGCCGATGCGCAGCAGCCGCAGCTCGATCCCGAAGAAGCGCACCTCGTCGTCGCCGTGCTGGTTCAGCCAGTCCAGCACCGCCCGGTGCTCCTCGCCGATGCGGGTGGCGATCCAGACCACGGCCGAGACGTCCAGGCCGGCGGCGAAGGTGATCATCTGGCCGAGGTGCAGGTGGTCGCTCGGCTCCAGGTGGCTCATGATCGCGACCCGCCGGCCGCGGTCGGTCTGGGCGAGCAGGTCGGCGGTGAAGGAGCCCACCCCGACGTCGCGCCCGACCTCGCGCAGGCCGCTGACCCCCAGCTCCTTGGCCAGCCGGTCCAGGTTGGCCGACAGCCAGTCCGGGAAGCCGGCCCCGTCGCGCTGGAAGACGGTGGTCGGGTCGACCTCCTCAATCTCGGCCAGCTGCACGGCCGAGGCCGGGTTGGCCGCGAAGCCGCCCCTGGACCGGTCGAGGTCGGCGGCCGCGGCCGCGTTGCGCTCGGCCCGGCTGGAGCGTGTGGGGGTGGCCGTCTCCGACCCGCCGGTGGACGCGGTGACGTCTGACTGGGTCACGCCGAGATCCTTTCCCTCGAGCCGCATGACCGGGACAGCCTGGTGCAGCGGCGCAGCGCGGGTCAAATCGCCTCGGGCGGCGACCACGGCGGCGGCGATGTCGGCGTTGCTGGCGCCCCAAGCCACCAGCTCCAGGACCTCGACCTCGCGGGAGTGAGGGCCTCCTCGGCGGCCGCCCGGATGGCCGGGCAGAGCCGTTCCCGCGGGTGCGGCCCTGGTCGCTCAGCCGGACGCTCCTCGGTTCGGGTGCCCGGCCGCGATGGTACGAGACGCCGCCCCCGGCGGGGACCGCCGGACGGTGGATTGCCTGGTCAGCCGTTCGGCTGATGGCGCGCGCCGACGGCCGCGGGCTCGGGGCCGGGCGGGCCCGCGGCCCCGATCGGGGCGACCGTGGGGACGGTGACCGTGAAGGTGACCAGGCCGTCGGCCGAGTCGACCTCGACCGCGCCCCCGTAGGACTCGACCAGGCGCCGGACGATGTGCAGGCCCAGGCCGACCCCGGAGGCGCTGCGGGTCAGGGAGGAGTCGAGCTGCACGAACGGCTCGAAGATGCGCTTGCGGTCGGCCGGGGTGATGGGCGGGCCGGCGTTGGTGACCGACACGGCCAGCAGCGACGGGCCGGCCGCTCGGGCCGCCACCCGGACGGCGGTCAGTGGGGTGGCGTACTTGAGGGCGTTGCCGAGCAGGTTGACCATGACCAGGCGCAGGGCCTCGGCCGGCATGGCCACCTCGCCGGCGGTGATCCGGAGGTCCACCTCCAGGTCGAGCCGCTCCCGCCCGGGCACGTCCTCCAGGTCCTCGATCACCGCCCCGATCACCCCGCGCAGGTCGGCGGCGGCGCTGCCGTCCTGCTGGATGACCTTGGAGGAGTAGACCAGGTTGTCCACCACCCGCTGCAGCCGGCGGGCCTCACGCAGGATGCGGCCCAGGTGCTCCTTGCGCTGGGCCGAGGTGAGCCGGTCGTCGCGGGTGAGCAGCAGCTCGCCGAAGCCGAGGATGCCGGTGAGCGGGGTGCGCAGCTCGTGGGAGACGACGTTGTAGAGCTCGTCCTTGAGCCGCTGGGACTGCTGCAGCTCGCGGACCACGGCCCGCTGCCCCTCGTAGAGCTGGCGGAAGGAGCGCTCGGCCTCGGCCCGGCTGTCCTCGTTCAGGCGCCAGTTGGCCAGGCTGGCCGTGGCCGTGGCCAGGATCAGCAGCTCGCCGACGGCCGCCCGCAGCCAGGGGCTGGACCAGGTGTTGGCCGGCGGCCAGACCCCGAGCGACTCCATCGCCGCCGACACGACCGCGTACACGGCCACGAAGCCGACCGCGATCAGGAACGGGAAGCCGTCCTGGTACAGCATGACCAGGGCGATCGTGACGAAGAAGTGGAAGGCCAGCTCGACCGTGCCCCCGCCCATGCCGACCAGCACGCAGGAGGCCGACAGCAGGCCGACGGTGGCCAGGGCCGAGCGCCAGCGCCGGCCGCCCCAGGGCGCGGTGGCCAGGGCGGCCGAGGTGGCGACGACGACGACCCCGGAGGCGGCGTCGGGCCCGACGCCGAGCAGCACGGCCAGCCCGGCCAGGGCGGGCACGTGCAGCCAGAGGATGACCAGGATCGCCCGGTGTCGGCCCCGCCAGACGTCGTCGGGAAGGGAGCGGCCTTGGGGGAGGGTGCCGCGGACCCGGCTCAGCAACCGCAACGCCACCTAGAACTCTCTCCTCGCCGTGGCGACGTCAAGCCCGCGGAGCCTACGTGGCCGAATGCGTATCGATCACGCGCAGTCCTTTGCAGCTTCCCTACGCAAATGTACCCGGGGGTGGCGCGCTCCAGGTGGGCGAACCGGTGCCCAACCGGCGATTGGCACCAACGTCGAAATGTCAACTACATTTCCGGTGGCCTCGAGGCGGAGCGCAACGTGATCCTGAAAACGGCAGTCGTAAGGAAATTCCGGAGCATCGAGAATTCGGGGACTGTCCGTTTCGAGCCGGACGTGACCTGTCTGGTGGGCAAGAACGAGAGCGGCAAGACCGCCTTCCTCCAGGCCCTCCATCAGGCCAGCCCGTTCGGCGGGCCGGGCCGGGGGTTCGACGAGCTCCGCGACTACCCCCGCCGCCTGCGCGGCCGCGACCGGGCCCAGATCGCCACCACCGTCCCCATCTCGGCCACCTTCGAGCTGGGCGACGCCGACCTGGAGGCGGTCGCCCAGCGGTTCGGCCCCGACGCCCTCGGGGCCAAGGAGATCACCGTCGAGCGGACCTACGCCGGCGACCGGCGGCTGCTGGTCGGCGACGAGGAGGTCGCCGGCGACCTGGCCACCCTGCTCAGCGACCGGCTGCCGCGGCTGCTGTACTTCGACGGCTACAGCGTGCTGCCCGGCCGGGTGTCGATCCCGCGGCTCCAGGCCACCGCCGAGGAGGACCTCCAGCCGGGGGAGCGGACCGCCCTGGCCCTGCTCCGGCTGGCCGGGGTCGCCGCCGACGAGTTCGCCGAGTCCGAGTACGAGGTCCGCAAGGCCGCCCTGGAGAGCGCGGCCACCACGGTCAGCGAGGAGGTCTTCCGCTACTGGAGCCAGAACCCGGAGCTGACCGTCGAGCTCGACCTGGACTTCCGCGAGTCCGAGTACGAGGTCCGCAAGGCCGCCCTGGAGAGCGCGGCCACCACGGTCAGCGAGGAGGTCTTCCGCTACTGGAGCCAGAACCCGGAGCTGACCGTCGAGCTCGACCTGGACTTCCGCGAGGCCGGCCAGAACGGCAAGGGCGGCCCGCCCTTCCTCGACGTCCGCATCCGCAACCACCGCCACCGGGTGACGACCAACTTCGGCGAGCGCTCGGGTGGGCTCGTCTGGTTCTTCTCGTTCGTGGCCGCGTTCTCCGAGCTGCGCGAGGCCGAGGGCCTGGTCCTGCTCCTGGACGAGCCCGGCCTCGGGCTGCACGCCGCCGGCCAGGCCGACCTGCTCCGCTACCTGGACGAGCAGCTCGCCGGCGACCACCAGCTCGTCTACACCACCCACTCGCCCTACATGGTCGACGCCGCCCGCCCCCACCGGGTCCGGACGGTCGAGGACGTGGACGGGGAGGGGACCCTTGTCCGCGAGCGCACGGCCGCGACCAGCCCCGACACCGTCCTGCCCCTGTCCGGGGCGCTGGCCGCCTCCCTGCTCGAGGGGCTCGGGGCCGGCCCCCGCAGCCTGCTCGTCGGGGGCGTCCCCGACCTCCTCTACCTGGAGGTGATGAGCGGCTACCTCCGCGAGGGGGGCCGCCGCGGCCTCGACCCGACCTGGCGGGTCATGCCCACCGGCGGGCTCGGCGGCCTGCCCCTGCTGGCCGCCCTGCTGGGGGCGCCGCTGGAGGCGGCCGTGCTGCTGGAGGTCGGGGCCGGTCACCCCAGCGTCCTGGCCCTGGCCGACCAGGGGGTGGTCCTGCCCGAGCGGCTGCTGGCCCTGACCGAGCTGACCGGCCAGAGCGAGTCCGGCCTCGAGGACCTCTTCGACGAGGCCTTCTACCTGCACCTGCTGGCCGCCACCGGCTACGGGGAGCTCGACCCGGAGCAGGTGGCCGGCGAGGGCTCGATCGTCCGGCGGGTCGAGCGGGCCACCGGCGTGGCCGTGGACCGCTACCGCCCGGCCCGCTACCTCCTGACCCAGCAGCAGCGGCTCCTGCCGGCCATCGGTCGCGAGCCCCTGCACCGCTTCGCCAGGCTGTTCGCCACCCTGGACGAGCTGTAGCCTGACGGCGTGCCGCCGACCCACGAGGTGCTGAACCAGCCTCCGCCGCTGGCCGGCTACGACCTGTTCGAGGCCGACCCGGTGCTGGCCGAGGCCGTGGCGCGCGAGGGGGCGGGCTGGGCCGCCGAGCCGGTCCGGTCCCTCGGCCTCCTGGCCGGCACCCCGGAGGCGATCGCCTGGGGTGCGGCGGCCGACGCCAACCCGCCGGTGCTGCGCACCCACGACCGCTACGGCCGGCGGGTCGACGAGGTCGAGTTCCACCCGGCCTGGCACCGGCTGCTGGCCACCGCGGTCGCCCACGGCCTGCACGCCGCCCCCTGGCGCGACCCGCGGCCGGGGGCCCAGGTGGCCAGGGCGGCCGGGTTCTACCTGTGGAGCCAGGTCGAGGCCGGCCACGGCTGCCCGGTGAGCATGACCTATGCCGCCGTCCCCGCCCTGCGGGCCGCCCCCGAGCTGGCTGAGGCCTGGGAGCCGAAGCTGACCGCCCTGGACTACGACCCGGTGCTGGCGCCGGTGGCGGCCAAGCCGGGGGCGCTGTGCGGCATGGCCATGACCGAGAAGCAGGGCGGCAGCGACGTCCGGGCCAACACCACCACGGCCGCGCCCGGCCCCGACGGCCTGTGGCTGCTCACCGGGCACAAGTGGTTCTGCTCGGCCCCGATGAGCGACGCCTTCCTCGTCCTGGCCCAGGCGCCGGCCGGCCTCAGCTGCTTCCTCGTCCCCCGGGTGCTGCCCGACGGGGCCCGCAACCGCTTCCACCTCCAGCGGCTCAAGGACAAGCTCGGCAACCGGGCCAACGCCTCGGCCGAGGTCGAGCTGGACGGCGCCGCCGGCTGGCCGGTCGGGGAGCCGGGCCGGGGGCTGGCCGTCATCCTGGAGATGGTCAACCACACCCGCCTGGACTGCGTGCTCGGGTCGGCGGCGCTGATGCGCCAGGCGGTCGCCCAGGCCACCCACCACGCCGCCCACCGCAGCGCCTTCGGTCGCCGGCTGGCCGACCAGCCGCTGATGGCCAACGTCCTGGCCGACCTGGCCGTCGAGTCCGAGGCGGCCACGATGGTGGCCATGCGGCTGGCCGGCGCCTTCGACCGGGCCGCCGACGACCCGGCCGAGGCCGCCCTGCGCCGGCTGGCCACGGCGGCGGCCAAGTACTGGGTGTGCAAGCGCGCCCCGGCGGTGGCCGCCGAGGCCCTGGAGTGCCTGGGCGGCAACGGCTACGTCGAGGAGAGCGGCATGCCCCGGCTGTACCGGGAGGCGCCCCTCAACTCCATCTGGGAGGGCGCCGGCAACATCAACAGCCTGGACGTGCTGCGGGTGCTGGCCCGCCAGCCCGAGGGCGTGGCCGCCCTGCTCGAGGAGGTCGCGCCGGCCAGGGCGGCCGAGCCGCGGCTGGACCGGGCCGCGGCCGCCCTCGAGCGCGAGCTGGCCGCCAGCCCCGACCCCGTCGCCCTCCAGGCCGGGGCCCGCCGGCTCGTCGAGCGGCTGACCACCCTGCTCCAGGGGGCGCTGCTGGTCCGCCACGGCCACCCGGCGGTGGCCGACGCCTTCTGCGCCTCCCGGGTCGCCGGCGACCGTGGGGCCGCCTTCGGCACCCTGCCCCCCGGCCTGGACCTGGCCACCATCATCGAGCGGGCCACCCCCAAGGCGGGCTGACGGCGAACCGTTACCGGCCCGATACGGCGCGTCAACGGTTGCCCTGGTACCACTGGTAGTGACGGCACGACCCGGTGGACCGGAGGTGGGCAGGTGGCAGGGAGCAGGCGAGGCGCCGTCGCCGTGGTTGCGGCCGGGCTGGTCGCGGCCCTGCTGCTGGGTGCCTGCTCGGGCGGCGGGGACACCCCGGAGGGGGCCGCCGGGGGCCTGACCTCGACCAGCCCCCCGACCACCCAGGCGCCGACCACCACGCCCACCACCGAGGCCCCGACCACGACCGAGGCCCCGACGACCACCGAGGCCCCGACCACGACCACCCGGCCCAAGCCGGCCACGCTCCGCTCCGGCGCCAAGGGGGCCCAGGTCGAGGCCCTCCAGCGCCGGCTCCACGAGCTCGGCTACCAGGTCCAGGAGGCCGACGGCCAGTTCGGGGGCGAGACCCACCACTCGGTGGTCGCCTTCCAGAAGGTCAACCGCCTGGGCCGCGACGGGGTGGTCGGGCCCGTCACCCGGCGGGCCCTGGAGCGCCCGCGGGTGCCCAAGCCCCGCTCCACCAAGGCCGGCTTCCACGTCGAGGCCGACCTCACCCTCCAGGTCGTCTACATGGTCAGGGACGGCAAGATCGTGGAGATCCTCGACGCCTCCTCGGCCTCGGGCTCCACCTACGTGGTCGACGGCGACGTCCGGCTGGCCGTGACCCCCCAGGGCGGCTTCGCCATCCAGCGCAAGATCGACGGCTGGCGCAGGAGCAAGCTGGGCCTGCTCTACCGCCCGGCCTACTTCATCGGCGGCTACGCCCTGCACGGGGCCTACTCGGTGCCGCCGTTCCCGGCCAGCCACGGCTGCATCCGCATCACCATCACGGCCATGGACCGCTGGTACGCCAAGCTGCCGGTCGGCACCCCCATGCTGGTCTACAGGAGCTGACGGAACCGGCTCGGGGCCTCCGGTGTAGTCAGGGTCGGAAGCCGGCCCACCGGAAAGGGGTCCCGTCATGCGGCGGCGCGTCCTGGCTCTGCTCGTCCTCGCCCTCCTGCTGGCCGCCGTCCCGACGGCCGCCCAGGCCAAGGGGGCGTCGGCGGCCACCATCTCGGGCGGCGGCCCCGGCGGCCTGCCGGGCGGCCCGATCGACCTCGAGGGCGACGGCGAGCCGGGTGCCGGCACCGACCTGTCCGAGCTGGCCGAGGCGTCCGGCG
>Ga0081538_10002465_pt1 | contig 18084 bp, 11 predicted proteins | sample TabmetS5T2R1_FD_71022 | JGI IMG/M metagenome (GOLD analysis project Ga0081538, IMG submission 71022) | Tabebuia heterophylla rhizosphere microbial communities from the University of Puerto Rico - S5T2R1 | ecosystem: Host-associated > Plants > Roots > Rhizosphere ... | reverse complement strand
TGGGCGTCCGTCGAGGCCGCCCAGCACGCCGCCCGCGGCGGCGGTCCGCTGCGCCACGCGTTCGAGCGGATCGCCAAGCGCCGCGGCCGCCAGGTCGCCAAGGTCGCGATCGCGCGCAAGATCCTCACACTCTGCTTCTACGGCCTGCGCGACGGAGAGATCCGTTGCCTCGCGCCGCGGGCCGGCGCAGGCACGAAAAGAACGACGGCGGTCACCTCGTGATCCGCCCTGGCGCCCATGTGCTGCACGGCCCGCCGGTAAGCGGCAGCTCAGGCGAGCTCGCGTGTTGTCAATGGCCTCTCCTCGCCGGAGTCGGCGACAACTGACGGCCGCCACCTTGATTTAGCCCCCAGCACCGCAAGACACTCCGGCCCGCCCAGCGCGGCCGGATGGATGACTGGAACGCCTCCGCACGCGCCCCGGCCGTCGCCCCACCCGGGACGCCCAACCATCCGAGCCCCCTGAGCGCCCCTTGACACGGCCCGGACGCCCCAAAGGAGGAGCTATCCGCGAATCGGTCGCGGCGTTCGATCTCTGTCGGTAGATCTCGCGGAAATGCGGTCGGCCCGAGCAGGTTGCACAGCTTCCGCCTGGTATGCCTCCCGACGATTGCCACCTCCCTCACGATTGTCCACCTCACGCGTACCTGACGCCGGCGTATGACACCGCGGACGACTGGCCGTCAAGCTTCGCCACGAGTTCGCGCAGGAAGACGTCGGTTGCCAGCCCATCAACCAAGCCACCCTGGTCGTCGAAGATCGGGTGGGTCATCACCTCGATGTCCCCCAGTTCGGCGAGTGGGACTCGGTGCCGCTGAAGGTAGAGGTAGTCATCGACGTCCCCGAAGTAGCCCGTGCGGGCGAGCCCGGCGCGCTCCAGCCGTTTGTTGAAGTACGCCTTGTACACGCGCCGGGGGAAGCTGATACCCGCGCCGCAGTTCCGCGCCAGCCGGACGTACGGAACGCGCAGCTCGCGTGCGAGCGTGTTGACGATTGGTCCTATGGCAGGGTCGTTATGGACATGGTTGTGCGAGTCCACGTGGGTCAGCGGTAGGCCCTCGCGTCGACAGCGGTCGATTTGCGCGCGCAGCTCTGCGCTCACGGTGTGTCTCTCGAGCGTGGAAAGCCAGAACGCGCGCCTATCGAAGCCGCAGAAGCGTCCCGACACATCGCAGAAACGGCGACAGCGCCTCATCCGATCGGTCAACGGCTCTCCTTCGCTCAGTACGAGGTGAGCGCCCACGTGCCCAAACAGGTTTCTCTCGTGCACGAACGCGCATGCCTCCTCGAAGCCGGGCATGTTTGCCATGAGCGTCGCGCTGGAGATGAGCCCCTCGTCGAACGCCTGCAAGATAGCCCGGTTCACCGACGACGAGTATCCGAAGTCGTCGCCGTTGATGATCATTGCCTCCGAGTCCTCTCGCTCTTGCGGCCGTAACTTGAGTCGGACGGAGCTACGGATCGATCTCGGCGTAGAGCTCGATGACGCTGTCCAACTCGTGCTCTTCGTTGAGGGGCATCTCCAGGAGAAGCTTCGGGCCCTCAGTCCCGACCACCGCGAACGGAAGGTCGTCGAAGACCTTGACGAGGGGCGTGTTGCGCGACGTCTTCGTCAGCTCGGCACGGACGCCGTGCCTACCCCGGGTCGCCTCCCGCCGAGCGAGCCACGCAAAGAACGTGTGCTCCACCCGCTTCTGGGCAACGCGGCACGAGAGGACGAAATCGAGGACCAGCGGCGTCTCGGAGCGCTCGTTCACGCTTGAGAAACCGACGACTCCGTAGTCGCCGAATCGGTCCCAGCACTCGACCGCCACCGCCAGAATACCCGGCGTCGTGAGAAGCTTCGCGAACTCCCCGGCCGAGTACCTGCGACCCGAGAGGTTGAGCTGATTCGACCGCTGGATGAGCTCCAGGCAGCGGTTGACCTCCGACTCCTTACGCGGGGGAAACACCCGCATCTTCATCTCGCAGCTGCGGAGGAACTCGAGGTAATCGCCACCGAAGCTTCCCTGGGCCGCCCTGCGATTCTCCTGCTCGCGATACGAGAGCCGGCGGCGCCTGCTCATCTCCGTCACGGGCACGCTGAATTCCGGCAGGTCAAGGAGCTCGCCAATCGCCTCGTCCGAGTACACCCGCACCATCGGTAGCGCCGCCCGTACCTCCGCACGCTCAAATGGCGAGTCATCGATGAGCGCGAAGGTGTCGATATTGATGTTGAGCGCGCCGGCGACCTGCTGCAGGCTGCGGCTCTTCTGTCCCCAAGTGATCGCGGGATAGAGGAAGTATTCAGCGAGGCCGACCTCAGTGAGCAGCTGCCAGGCGTCGTCGTGGTTGTTCTTGCTAACGACTGTCTGGAGGATGCCTCGCTGATCGAGCCTCCGGATGAGCTCGACGGCCTCGTCGCGGACGTGGCACCCCTGCGGCGTGTCCTCGATCAGCACTCCGTTCCAGAGCGTGTTGTCAAGATCCCAGGCGACGCACTTGACCTTCGCCGCTGGCGTTACGCGTCCCGTGGCTGCTTCTACAGAACCATCGATGCTTTCCGACTCCGTGCGCGGGAGCGATCGAGCGCCTCTCGTGGCGCCGTTACGCCCCGTGGCGGGCTCGTACTTGACGAAATCGAGCCAAGTGAAGACGAGTCGGCGCTGCGCGTCGTTCTCGGGATAGATCAGCAGCCTCGACGCCACTCCGTCCACGGGGAACTGGAAGCTTCCCGCTGGGATCGAGTGGAAGTTGTGCCCGGGCTCAATTTCAAAAGCGTGCCGAAGTACGACCGCGTCGCCTAACGTCTGCTCCAGTATCAGCTGGAATGGCTCGTGCTCGGGTGCGAAGCACTCCAGGACAAAGTCGTCGTAGTCGCCCCCGTAGCGGGCCGCGAGCCGAGGCAGAAGCCAGTCGCGAAGAACGGTCAGCGCGCCGTTGAGGCGCCGTTTCCCGTTGATCGGCCGCAGCACGTCTGCCGCAGAGTTGACGACCTTCGTGACAGCGCTGTCTACCCGGTCGAGGAAACGGTGCTGCGCGACCGACACACCGGTCCGATCATTGAGCTGCGCTTCAATCTTCGCCCAGCGGCGAAAGCGGACGTCCGCTCCGCGTTCGAGAAGCCCGCCGAAGTCGGGATTGGGATACACGCCGTAAACGAAGCGGGCGCACTTCTGGTCACTGCGGGCGACGTAAAGTGGGCACACCGTGTAGCAGTGGGGCGGCGCGCACTCGATGCAATGCTCTTGCCAGTGGAGAAGCAGCGTCTGGTCTACCTGCTCGGGGGAAAGCTGGGTGGCCGCAGGTGCGCGATAGGGCTCTTCGCGGGCCCAGAGCTTCTCGTTTGACCAGTCGAATTGGTACATCACCGCCGCACAGCGAGGCCGGCGGGCCCGCTGGGACCTCGATGGAGATCTCTGTTCGTCAGCGGGGTCATCCTTCGACCCACCAACGTCGCCCCGCCGCGATTTCTCGCGCGGTCCGGCGAGGGCAGGGCCTCGTTCGACCTGCTCGGATTCGAGGTCTCCGTCAAACCCGGCCTGGCTCACCGCCCCGGTTCGGACGAAACGGGTTGTTTAGGTCGTTGGTTGTTTGACTTTGTTGTCTGTGGCCCATGTCTGGGTCTGCTCGTCCTCAGTCGGCGAGACCATGGCGAGCGTGGGGTGGCGGCGTTGTCGGTTGTAGAGGGCCTCGATGTACTCGAACAAGGCGAAACTCAGCAGGTACCTAACGCGAACGTCGTTTCGTCGGCGCCCGGATGCCCACCTCGGCACGCCGGCTACCGGGGCGCGGAGAGCTTGCGCCTGGTCACGGTTCGGGGGTACACAGAACGCACGGGGCACGTTGCGGCCGACCTCGAACACGGCCGTCGATCTGTCCGACATCCATGAGCGCGAGTAAGCGGGTGAACTAACTGAGGATCGCGCAGCCGCTCGGGACTCGGTTGCGGTCGGGCGCCGGCCGTTCGGTGGTCGGATCCCTAGCCGCCTCCGGCGGCCTGCAGTTGATCGTCATAGCCAGCGGCGTGCTCGTCGCGCGAAGTCTCGGCCCCGAAGACCGCGGCTATCTCGCGCTTCTGATAGTCATCTCGGGCGTCTTTGCGGTTGCCGGGCCGCTCGGGCTCCCCTCGGCAGTGACGTACTACATCGCCCGTGATCCGGCTCAAGCCCGCCGCATCGTGTTAGGCCTGCCCTGGGTGGGAGTGCTCCAAGTGGGAGCCGTGTTTGTCCTTCAGGCGGCTGCGCTTGCCGCCCTCGTGGCGTCTGATCCGCCGCACGTCCGAGTGGCGGCCGCTATCTCCCTTCTCGTACCGCCCGGAATACTCGCTCTGAGTTTCGGCGTCGCGATCCTCCAGGGGCAGCGCCGGTTTACCGCGTTCAACCTCCTCAGGATCCTGCCGAGCGTGGCCTACGTCGCCGGCGTGGTCATCGTGTACATACTGAACGCGACGAGCGTGGTCCTGTTCATGGCGGTGTGGGCGGCCGTCAACCTCATCGGGGGGGTCTTCGCTCTCGCCTTCGCAGTTCGTGGGCTCCCTAAGCTGGCCGGGGAGGACTCGGGGCCGTCGCGCGTGCAAATGGTGAGGTTCGGGCTCAAGGCCCTGCCGGGAACCCTGTCGCCAGTCGATTCGGTACGGCTCGATCAGGCTGTCGTTGGGCTCATCTTGAGCCCCGTGGCCCTCGGACTCTACGTCGCTGCTCAGGCCTTTACGCAACTGCCTCGTGTAGTTGCATCCAGCATCGGCATGGTCGCGTATCCGCACGTCGCCGCCGAGCTCGACCGCGACGCGGCACGCCGCGCCATGTGGAAATTCTTCTTCTTGGGGCTCGGGTTGTCGGCGTTGGTCGTCGCGGTCCTCGAGCTCATCGTGGGCGATCTCATCTCTCTCTTCTTCGGCGAGGATTTCACCGACGCGACTGCGATCGCCCAGATCCTTCTCCTCGCGTCTCTCTTCGTGGCCGGCCGGCGCGTGCTTACCGACGGCGTCAACGGCCTTGGCTATCCCGGCTACGGGACGATCGCCGAAGTCACATCGTGGATCCTTCTCCTCCCCGGCCTCGCGATTCTCCTGCCTTGGTTCGGAGCAGAGGGAGTCGCACTGGCGCTCGCGATCTCCTGGGGAGCGAGCCTCCTCCTGCTGATACTTCTTGCTCTTGCCGCCGACCGCACTGCCGGGGCGTTGCCGGCGACGCTGACGGAAGCGATGCGTCGGCTGGCCGCCTTCCCGCGACGCCTCCAGGCTAAACAGGTGTTCGCTTTCGCAGGAGCTGCCCTCCTCGCCCTGCTCGGAGGGCTGGCTGTGGTGTTCTTTCCGAATGTCGCTCTTGGGCTGATCATCGCGCTGTCGGCCGGACTCATCCTCGCCTTTGGGCGCGGAGCCCTCGCCGAACACACTCGATCACTCCAGCAACGCGTGGCCGCTCGTCGCGACTCGCCGCCGCGAGCTGATCAAGTCTCGGATGACGCGGCCGGTGCAGGATTCGACGTTCCGCGGCGCCTCTACTATGGCGGCGTCCTGCTGCTCGGCCTGCTCACACTCAGAGCGGCTGGGCAGGTCACGCTCTCGGATCTTTTCTTCCTCGGCAGCTTTCTTCTCGCGTGCGCGGAGTTCGTGGTTCTGCGTCGGAGAGCGCCCGTGAAGCTGCCCTTCCTGCTCCTGATTGGCGTAGCCCTCTTCTCGCTCGGCGGCTTTCTCTCCTCACTCGAGTCCTACCAGACGTTGGCGTCGATCGCCGTGATCGCCCGCGTCGTCTTCCTTACACTCTTCTGGTTCTGGCTCGGGACGGTCGTCCTGCGGCGACAAGAACACGTAACGAGGGCCATCGGTTGCTGGGTCGTGTCGGCGGCGATCTGCGGAGGCGGCGCGATCGTGCAGCTGCTCGTCGGCGACGTCATTCCGGACGGCAGCTTCGATGGAGGCCGAGCCACAGGGTTCACCGGACAACCGAACGATCTGGGTGCGGTGACGGGGATCGCCTTCGTGCCGGCGCTCATGCTGGCGTCACGACCGCGAATGGCGCCTGCCACCAGAGCATGCTCCTATGTCCTCCTTCTCCTTGTCGCGGCAGGGCTGATTCTGTCAGTGTCCGTAAGCGCACTTGTCGCGGCGGGTGCGGCGACCGTGGTCTGGCTGGCGTTCCAGCGCATATCCGTGCACGCGCTGCTCGCCATCGCAGCTCTCGCTACGTGCGTGGTTGCCCTGGTGACGCTGCAGTCGATCCGAGGCGCGCCCGATCCACTCGAACGCCTGGAATCCGCAACCACCAGCTCATCGGTGCCCGGAGGCGCGACGGAGCTCGGATCACTGGACCAGCGCATCAGGACCTATAGGGTTGCAGAGGAAAGGATCAAGGAAGACCCCTTCGTCGGCGTGGGGCTCGATCTGTTCAGCGTGACCCGACCGTTCGGCATTCAGTCTTACGAGTACGACGTCCACAATCTGGTGATCGGGCTTTGGTACAAGACCGGGCTCGTCGGACTCGCCGGAATGCTGATCGCATTGCTCGCGATTCTGCGGGCCGCCTGGACCGCCATCTTAAGGTCGACCTCTAGCAGCGAATGGACGGTGGCCGTGACGCTCGCGAGCTCGGTGGTGGCGTTCGTCATCTTTGCGATGACCGCTCCGATCCTCTTCACACGTTATGGATGGGTCTCGGCGGCACTCGTCCTCGCGCTTCGCGCCATCCAGCTGGAACGGAGCGCAGGCGTCGAGCCAGCCGCGGAGCCCCGAGCCGGACTTGCTCACGCACCTTTGGCTGAGACCACCTGACGCTTGCGGGAAGAGCGTCCTGCCATCCGCTCGCACGCGTACGCCTTCTCGAGCCCTTCTTCGAGGCTGATCTCCGGCTCCCAGCCAAGACGTTGTTTGATGAGGGTGTTGTCGCTGTTTCGACCCCTGACGCCCTGGGGAGCGTCCAGCTTGTATCGGCGGCGAAGCCTTAGCCCCGCGATCTCTTCGACAATCGAGACGAGCTCGTTGATCGTGACGAGGTGGGCGCTGCCGATATTCAGCGGCTCCGTGACATCGCTCTGCATGAGGATTCTCGTGCCATAGACGCAGTCATCGACGAACATGAAGCTGCGTGTCTGCTCGCCGTCGCCCCAGATCTCGATCTGATGGTGACCGGAAAGCTTCGCCTCGATCACCTTGCGACAGATTGCCGCTGGAGCCTTCTCACGACCCCCCTTGTAGGTGCCGTGCGGACCATAGACGTTGTGGTAGCGAGCGACACGGGTCTTCAGGCCGAAGTCCTCCGAGAAATGGCGGCACATTCGCTCACTGAAGAGCTTCTCCCAGCCGTAGCCGTCCTCCGGCATCGCCGGATAGGCATCCGCTTCCTTCAACGGCAGGACGTCCGTCGACGTCTGCTTGTCGGCCGCGTAGACACACGCAGACGAGCCGAAGAAGAATCGCTCGACTTCGTGTTCGCTAGCTGCGAGAAGAAGCTGTGTGTTGATGAGCACGGACAACATGCAACGGGCCTTGTTGGCTTCGATGAAGCCCATTCCGCCCATGTCCGCAGCCAGGTTGAAGACGTAGCGTGCTCCTTCAAATGCCTCACGGCAGGCTTCCCGGTCGCTCAAGTCGGCCACTCGGTTGTCTGCTTCCCCAAACACCTGGAACCATTCGTCGATGGGCTTCACATCGACCGCCCGCACTCGCGTTCCGCCTTCGCGTAGAAGATCGGCCACGAGATGGCCCCCGATGAAGCCTCCGGCGCCGCAAACGACGACCTCGTTCATGCTCTGACCTCACTTTGTCGTTGTTGTCGAATAGCCGCCGCGGTCCTTCCCTCGCGAGGCCCACGCGGATCGAGAATCGCCTCGAACTTGTCGCCGATGCTGGCGACGTCGAAGTTCTCCTCTGCGTAGCGGCGCGCCCGACGGCCAAGCTCCTCTCGCAGGCCGACGTCCGCGAGGAGGCGCGTCGCGCTGGCGACGAGGCCCGCCTCGTCGCCCGGGTCGATGAGGAGTCCCCCGCCGCTTCTCTGGACCACCTCGGCCGCGAGGTTGTGGGAAGGGACTGCGGCGAGGAGTGCCCGCCCCGCACAGAGGTAGCTGAGGACCTTCGAGGGAACCGAGAACGCTCCGGCGTTCGCCTCGAGCAGGGTGAGCAAGACGTCACCGCTTGCCAGGACGTCCGGCAGGACGGCGTACGGTTGGCGCCCCGCACAGAGGTAGCTGAGGACCTTCGAGGGAACCGAGAACGCTCCGGCGTTCGCCTCGAGCAGGGTGAGCAAGACGTCACCGCTTGCCAGGACGTCCGGCAGGACGGCGTACGGTTGGAAGGGAAGCAAGCGAAGGTTGAGCAGGCGCTCCTCGTCGCGCCGGCGGCGAAGCCAGTCTGCCCCTAGACCTTCGGACACCACGACCACTTCGACGTCGCCTTCCTTCGAGAAGCGGCGAGCGAGCTGCACGATGGCTTCTGGGTCGTGCTTGAGGCCCAACGTTCCTGAGTACAGAGCGACGCGCTTTCCGACCAAGTCTTGTTCGCGAGCCCATTCGTTCGCTCGGGGCCGGAGCGGTAGCTCGTCGATCGGCGCCCAGTTCTCGATCACGTAGATCTTGTCCGGCGGGATGCCGAGCTGTTCAAGAGTCGGCAAGAAGCCATCGGAGATGACGGCGACTGCATCGCTCGCCAGCAAGAGCGAGCGCTCCAGCGCTATGAAGCGGTTCCCGATCGCCGCTCCGAGCCGTCCGTAGCGCTGCTCGAGGACTCTCCGAACGCCGATCCCGAGTATGTCTTGCTGCCAGAAAACGAAGCGTGACCCGAGCCGCCTGGTCTCCGACAGGATGCGCTTCTGTGCGAACAGAGGCGTATTCCCCGAAAGGACGACGTCGGGACCGAATTCGCGGATGCGTGCGCCTGCTTTCGCTCCGTACTCTCGCTCTTGCCGAACCCGGATCCAGGGCGAATACCTCGCAAACTCCCTGGAGAGAACGACCCCTTCGACTCGAAGGCCTTCGTCGTCGGCGTCGTCGACGGCTCCTTTCCCGGTCCGAAAGGAGTCGCAGTGCAGGTGAAGGACGTCCATTCCGCGGCGCGCAAGCTCCCGGCTCAACTGAACCTGGAACGGATGCCCGACGTAGTCGTGAACGACGACTCGGAGGGCACGGTCGCGGGTTGCATCGGGTTTGCCGTTGGATGCGAGTCGCATGCTCTGTGTAGACAACGGTGGGGGGCGCATCAGCTTCCGTGGAGCGTCCGGCGGCGCGTGAGGGGGAACGTCGAACTGCGCCGCCTCCGTACCCCTGGCCCGTGGTCGTCCGCGTGGTCTTCGGCTGCGCGTATGTGATCCTCGTGCTGACCGGCTACGCCGGTGAGCGGGGGCTCGCGCTGGTCGGCCGTGATGCCGTCCTCGGGAGGACGCTCGCGTTCGTGGAGTGAGGAGGGTCGCGACGGGCTGGCTGTGCAAGCGGACGCTCGCCGAGCGGACCTCGCGGCTCGACCTTGCGTTCATGGTCGAGACGAGCGACCGGGAGCGCCGCGCCGCGCTTGCGATCGCCTTGGCCAAGGCGTTCGGCCAGGAGATACCGACGACGCCCGGCCTTGCCTCGCGGGGTCGCGGCGCCAGCCACGCTCAACCCGTGCTGGGCACCCGCCGGCTGGGGGCTGCTGGGATGAGTGGCCAGGGTTTGGCTCGGCGCCCCGCTCCCGATTCTCCGGAAGGCTGGCTCGGCAGGGGTGGAGCGGCAGCTGGGACGCGCGGGACTGGGCGCCACGCTGCGCGGCTGACCCAGGGAGGGCCGGGCGGCCCCGTGGGCCGTGGACTCGTGGCCTCGGGCGGCCCGCCATTCGCCCGGCGGTACCGAGTCTCCGTGGAGGAGGGCGACGGCTGCGTAGGGCCGTCCGCATCGAACTTCGTGCGAGGAGGCCGGACCGCAGGACGCGGGCAGCGCCGGCGGGGTGGCCCCCCGTATGCAGCGGCGGCCAAGTCTCCGATGCGCCCCGGCGCGGGTAGAACGAGCGTTTCCGCTGCGCGGTCGAGCTGGATCCCGCGCTCAGCGCCGAGAGCGACAACGAGCGACTTGAGGAGCGTAGCGACGAGTCTCTCCCTGCGCGACGTGAGGATCAGCTGCGCGTCGCGCTTACCGAGCGGATCGTCGTCTTCCAGGTAGACCAGCACGTCGGCCACGACTCAGGGCGCGACCGATGTGCGGAGATCGCCGATGGCGCGCGAAGCGAGCTGGCGCGCGTTGCCGCGGTCCAGGGCAGCCAGGCAGCGATTGTGCGAGGACACTCACCTCAGTGAGTGCGGCAGGACGCGCACGGCCGCACATCGCACCTGTTTTGCGGGACCGCGAAGGCCCGCTCTATGGCGCGGAAGCCGGCCTCCGGAGCGACCATGTCGAGCGCGAGAACGGCATCCGCGCACACCGCAATGCCGCGGTCCCTCACCGTTCCCACCAAGGTCGGCGCGAGGTCGTTGGAGGACGCGCCCTTCAGGCGGCCTTGCCGTCCTGGCGGCGGACCAGTCACTTGATATTCGGCATACGTTCTGAGAGCAGCTCAGACCGCCGCGACCAGCGGCCGGGCCGCACTGCCTCTGACCCGACTCCCACGAGCGTGCGTTTCCGCATCACCCTCGGCGGGGCCCGATCGTGACGCTGATTGCCCCGACCGCAGCCTTGCCGAACGTCCGAGCCCTGCTGATGCGTTAGCTCCATTAGCGTGCACGGTAATTCGACAAGCATGAGGGGCGGTCGGCATTGAGCGGAGTCGATTCGGTCGAGCTGCTGCGCAGCGCCGCGGAGACACGCGGGTCAGACCGCTGTGCGATCGTCTACAGCGCATCGGGCCGCTGCGGCGAGTTCGAAGTGGTCGTGACCGACTCCGGGGGCTCGCGCAGGTCCGTCGCCCGGTCGCCCGCCTTTCGTGCGACACGATTCCGGGGCCTCCGGCGACCGGGCGCCGCGCGGGTGGGCCACGAGCTGCTCCTCCGGCGGCTCGAAGCGTGCGGCTGGTGGCCCGTCGATTCCGCCGGACCATGGCACGAGCTCGGACTCGTCCGCCCCCGCACGAGCGGCACGCGAACTGTACGTTCCCTTGTCACGGTCGTGCGGCAGGCGGGACAGGCGCGGTTCCTGGCCGAGGAGCTCGATACCTACGGCACGCCGACTCCGCTCGTGCTCTCGGGGCCGTTCCGCGCCCCTCGCTTCGCACGCGTCCGCCAATCGGCGCAGGCGAAAGCCGCGCTCGAGGAGCTCGTCAGGCGCATGGAGTCCAATGGCTGGAGGGTGGCCGGGACGGTCGGGAGGGAGTGGTACGCGATTTCCTTATGGCGGCCGTGAGCATTAGCTGATGGCGCGCTCCGAGATCGCATCTCCTACGTACCGCTGCAGGGTCCGCCTGAATGGTCCTGGCGAAGCCTCCACTTCTCACCCCGGCCGTTTCGTCTCCACATCCCGACTTTGCGAACTGCGGCGTCGCCGCCATCGCCGTCCGCCGGCTGCCACCGCCGCGCATGCTAGGGCGATCGAGCCGTCGATGTCGCCAGACCCGTCGTCGATGCCGGGCAAGGGGGGTGAAAATCAACCACCGTCCACAAGGTAGACGCCCGCTGCACCGTTAGATCGGGGGAACCATGGTCGAGATGGGAGTCCTATAAGCGCGTGCGCACACTTGTGACGGGACATAACGGATACGTCGGCTCCGTCCTCGTGCCGATGCTGCGGCGTTCGGGCCACGAGGTCGTGGGCGTAGACATGGATCTGTACGCCAACTGCTGGTTCGGGCCCGCGTCGCCAGCGATTCCGTGCATTCGCAAAGACGTGCGCAGCGTGGAAGTCGACGACTTGGAGGGCTTCGACGCTGTCGTCCACCTGGCCGCGATCTGCAACGACCCGCTCGGCAACCTCAACCCGGCCGCCACGTTCGATATCAACCACCTCGCCTCGGTGCAGATCGCCGCGAAGGCGCGCGAGGCGGGCGTGTCGCGGTTCGTGTTCGCGTCCTCATGCAGCCTGTACGGCAAGGCCGGGGAGGACATGCTCGATGAGACAGCCGCGTTTGCGCCGGTCACGCCCTATGGTGAGTCCAAGGTGCTGGCCGAGCGCGATATCGCGAAGCTCGCCGATGACCGTTTCTCGCCTACTTTCATGCGCAACGCGACCGCCTACGGGGTGTCGCCGCGCCTGCGGCTCGACATAGTGGTGAACAACCTGGTCGGCTACGCGCATACAGTTCGCGAGATCCGCATGGAGAGCGACGGGACGCCGTGGCGGCCACTCGTCCACGTCGAGGACATCTCGCGCGCCGTTCTCGCCGTGTTGCGGGCGCCGCGCCAGCTAGTCCACAACGAAGCGTTCAACGTGGGGGCGAACTCGGAGAACTACCGAATCCGCGACGTCGCTAAGCTCGTTGAGCAGGAAGTCCCAGGCACACAAGTCGTGTTCGCGAAGGGCGCCAGCTCGGACACGCGGTCGTACCGGGTCGATTGCTCGAAGCTCACACGCATGTTGCCAGACGGCGCTCCGGTATGGGATGTGCGCCGCGGCGTCGCGGAGCTGCACGCTGCCTACGGGCGGCACGGCATGACGTACGAGGAGTTCACAGGCTCGCGCTACCTGCGATTGAAGCGGGTGCAGGAGCTCCAGGACGGCGGCCGGCTCAGCGACGACCTCCGCTGGCGCGAGGCCGTGCCGTCGTCCTGACGGAGCGCGGCGAGCGCACCGCACTCCAGAGATCCTCCTCGGACCGAAGGAAATCTCGGACGTCGTCGTGATCGACGTGGAGCCGCGCGGGGACGAGCGCGGCTTCCTCCCTCGAACCTACTGAAAGCACGAGGTCGCCGACCATGTTCTGGTCGCGCGGGTGGTCCAGGCAGCACCGTCTTCAGCCCGAAGCGCCACACCCTCAGAGACCTGCACTTCCAGGAATCGCCGCACTGGGCGACGAAGCTGGTGCGCTGCACGACCGGCGCCGCCTTCGTGGCGGCGACAGACCGGCGGCTAGCCGAACGTGCGTCGAGCGAATCGGCGCCGCTTTGGCGACGCGCGGACGCCTGTCGTCTCCGGCGATACGAAGGCCCATGTTTTTGGCCGGGAAGCCCAACCGAGCCCCGTCGCGCGCCCGAGCAGATCAAGGGCATCGCCCGTTCCGGGTCTGTCTCTCGGCCTGAGTTCGCGCCTCGCGAAACCGTTGGGTTGTTTCTCACTTTCGACCTGTACCGCAAGTGGGGTCACCGCGCCGACGTTGGTTAGTCGGATGCGGATAGGTCACGTCAGGCTTCTGCTCACGGCCTCCTTGGCGACAGTCGGCGCGGTCGTGCCCCCGCTGGCAGGAGGGGTCGCGCTCGCGCAGCCGACCGCAGACTTCGATTGGGCGCCAAAGCCCGTCGTGGCCAGGACCGCGGTGACACTCAAGTCCACGTCGACTCCCACGGATGCGAACACCCCGATCACAAAGATTGCTTGGGATCTCGACGGCGATCGCAAGTTCGAGACGAGGACTCCGACAGGAACCGACGACGTCACCGTCCCGGCTCCAGCGCCCGGCACCTGGATGGTCACCGTGCGGGTGGAAGACGCCGCGGGCGAGGGCGACAGGGCGACCCGGAGGATCTCCGTCCAGCCCCCACCGCCTCCGCCGCCCCCTCCCCCACCGGCGCTTCCTCCTCCTCCTCCTCCTCCTCCTCCGAACCAACCTCCCATTGCGGCCTTTGCAGGGCTTCCTGGTTCACCGCTCGTCGGGGAAGAAGTGACGTTCGTCTCCTACTCCGAGGACCGTGATGGCCACATCACCGAGCAGGCGTGGGAACTGAACGGTGACGGCAACTTCGATGACGCCACAGGCCCGCTAGTCACGCGCAGGTTCTCCGTGCCGGGTGAGAGGACGGTCATGCTGCGCGTCACGGACGACCGGGGAGCCATCTCGACGCTGTCGCTCACGATCTCGGTGCGAGCGCGGCCGCCTGCAGGCGCGGCAGGTCCGTCGCCGCCGCCGTTGCTGCAGCCAGTTGTCGGCCCGGCGCCGCTGCCGAGGATGTTGAGTCCGTTCCCGATTGTGAGGGTGGTGGGCAGCGTGACCGAGGCAGGTACCGAGATCCACCTGCTCTCGGTCCGGGCGCCGAAGGGTGCGAAGGTGCTCGTCCGCTGCCTGGGACGAGGATGCCCGATCGAGCACATCAAGAAGGTGGTTCGCCGTGGCCCGGTCACCTTCGGTGCCCTCAAGCGCCTCATGCCCGCTGGCGTGGTCCTCGAGGTGCTCGTCCACCGCGGTGACACCATCGGGAAGTACACCCGCTACAAGCTCCGGCGAAATCGCCGCCCGCTCCGGGCCGACGGCTGCCTGTGGCCGGGCACTACCCGAATGGCGCCGTGCCCAGGGGCGTGACGGCGGTCAGACTTCTGCTGGCCGGGATTAGCATCGCGGCGTTCGCGGTCGCTTACTCGATGGCTCATCCCAGCGAAGAGGGGACCCGGGAAGTCGGCTCGCGGCCGGTCCGTGTGGTAGAGGAACCGACCTACGAGACACCGCGGCTAGGGCGTGCGGACCTGCCGCCGCTCGCGCCGCGCCCGCCCGAGCCCGCGCCCGTCCAGGTGCAGGTGGAGAGCGCTGAGCCGCCTCGGCGCGTCGCCATCGACAGAGCAAGGCCCGTGGCGCGGCCTTCCGCGCCTCGCACCGCTCCTCCTGCGCCCGTTACTCCGGCCGCGCCGCCTAACCCTTCGCCGGCTTCGGTCCACGAGCCGCCGCCCCCGCCGGCTCCTCCTCCGCCCGCTCCAGAGCCGAAGGCGATGACCTTCGACGACTCCGGGTGACATGACGGAGGAGCCGCCCGCCACTGGTATGCGCGCGTCGGGCACGGTCCGCGACGGGTCGACACGGGATGGGCATGAGACGGGGGCCCTGACTGCCCTCGAGCCGAGTGAGCCGTCGCGCGGCGCCAGGCGACGGCTGCGGCTCGCAGTAGCGGCGCGAGCTGCAATCGACCATCCGAATCTGGTTCGGGCGTGGGCCCTTGGCGAGGGGGATGGCCGCCTGTTCGTCGCAATCGAGCGGTGTCCACACCCGAGCTTGAGTGAACTCCTCGCTGCGGCGCCGCTCGAGCCGACCGAGTGCGCGCGCGTTCTCGACGGCGCTGCGGCAGCGGTGGGCGCGCTCAGCGAGTGGGCGCTCGTGGCGCGGGATCTGACGCCCGAACGCGTGCTGGTCGATCCCGAGCACGGTGGCGTTCTCATGGACCTTGGGATTCCGCGAGAGCTGCTGAGGAGGGTGCCGCTCGAGCAGCATCCTGACCTTGCGTTTCGATCGCCAGAGGAGCTTGAGCGGAAGCCGGTCGATGTCCGCAGCAGCGTCTACTCACTCGGAGCCTTGCTTTTCACCACGCTGACAGGTCGGCCACCCGACGACTACTCCTCAGGCAGGGCGGAGGTCCGTCGGCGCCCGAGCGAGCAGCGGGCCGAGCTGGCGCCAGACGTAGACGCGGTGGTCGCCCGCGCCATGGCCTGGGACCCCGCGGAACGCTATGCAAACCCGGAGGCGCTGGCTCGCGCGGCCGCCGCCGCGGTAGGCGCGGAGCTCCCACCCAAGATCTTGCCGGGTGACCTCAAGGCGACCGAGCGATGGCAGCGGCCGCCTGCGAAGCGCGCCCTATTGACCGCGCGCGCGAACGGGCGTCCGTCGGCAACTGCTCATCCGACAAGGGCCCGCCGGATCCCGCCTCAGGGGAAGAGGCATCCGCAGCCAGCCCCTCGTGGGAGTCCTCCGTCGCTAGCGCATGTTACGGCGCGACCCGCGTCGCCGCGCCCGCACGGTGTCACCGCCCGTTTGCGGTCGGCCGCGCGACGCTGCGTTGCAGTGATGGCGGCCGTTCTGGCTCTGGCTGGGACTGCCGGCCGGCGCGGGTTGCGCCGGTTCGCGAGTGCCGTAGCGCCCATCGCTCGCACCGCGGCGAGGGCAGCGGTGGCGGCGTCCCGCCGCGCCGCCCACGTTGTGTGGGCTCTGTTCCTTCGAGCATGCCGTTGGGTGGTCCGGGCGGCCCGGCGCGCCGAAAGGTCCCTGAGCGGTCTCGCGCTCTTCGCTGGTGGCGCTCGGCGGCGTGGAGGTGCGGGGCTTCGCCGGTCTGCGGCTCCGGTCGGACCAGTAGCCAGTGGCGCGGCGGGGGCGGCGGCGGTGGCGGCGCGCCGTGGCGCCGACGCTGCCCGGGCGCTGTTCCTCCGAGCATGCCGCCTGGTCGTGGCGGCGCCCCGGCACTCCGCTGGGATGCGGAGGGGTCTAGTGCTTTCTGCCGGTAGTGTGGCGCGGCGGGGGGGCGCGGAACTTCGCCGGTTTGCGGGTGTCGTGCGGCTCGCGCTGAGAGACGCAGCAAGCGCGGCTGCCGGATCCGCCCGCCGTGGCGCCAACGTTATGAGGGCCCTGTTCTTCCGAGTATGCCGCCTAGTTGTGGCGGCGGGACGCGGCACCGCTGGGCTGCTGGGAATGGGGGCTGTGGTAGCCAGCGTCGCCGGTCGCCGGGCACTCGCCGGGCTGCTTTCCCTTACGCACTCCGCATCGTCGGTCGCCCGACGGGCGGGCGAACGAATTGACCGGCTCGCCCGCGGCGACAGAACGCCGGTGGCTGAGCCCGTCGGCTCGCACCGTGCCGCGAAGAGCCGAGCAGGGCCGACCTTCTTTGGTTCGGTGCCGAGGCAGGCCAAGGCGCGTCGCTTTGCCTCGATCAGGGGCGCGGCCCTGAGTTCCCTCTCGCATCGCAAGTTGGTGCTACCGGCCGTCGGTGCCATTGTGGCGAGCGCCCTCTCTGGGATCGCGCTGGGGAGCGCCTTCGAGCCGAAGGAAGGCCCGTCGTCCGTCACGCGCTCCGGCCTGACGGTCCAGCTTCCGCCTGGATGGAAGCAGGCTGACTTTGACCCCGGCCGGCCCGCGCTCACCTCGGCGATCGGCGCCGTGCCGTCGGGCGAGACGGAGGCCGGATTTGTGGTGGGCAAGCTCAGCCCCCAGGCGGCCGCTGAGCGGATGCTCGAGCGGGCTCAAAGCGAGAGCGCGGGGCGGACCCAGGTGCGTCTGGGCGCACTTAACGGGTGGCGATATTCCGGACTGCGACCGCGGCCGCGCCTCGCGGGCACCGGCTATCTCGTGCCAGTGACCGGGGGCGCCGTGCTGATGCTGTGCCACGCGTCCCAGGATGAGGCCCGGGTACGCCTGGCCGAATGTGATCGCGCGGCCACGACGCTGGTCGTCCGCGGCGAGCGCCCGCAGCGGCTGTCCGCCGTCGACCGGTCGCGTGAGCGCTTGACCGGGGTCATCGCCGCGTTGCGATCGAGCCGCTCCGATGGCCTACGACGCCTTGCAGCAGCCGAGGTGGCGCTCGGCCAGGTGCGCGCCGCCAATTCTCTGCAGCTGAGCCACCAGCGAGCGGCACGCTCGGTCGAGCACATCTCCGCTCTGGAGAACGGACGTTCACTTGGCGACGTGAGCACCGCTCTACATGCGGCGGCGGCCGCCTACGGCCGCGTTGCCGGGGCCGCGACAAGGCACAGCCGCTTTGCATACCGGGAGGCCAGTCGCGCCGTGGCCCGTGAAGAAGAGGCGCTACGTCGGGTGCTCGCACGGGTCAGCGCCGCGTGACTCACTGCCCTACGCTGCTTGGAAATGGGGGCTCCGGCCCACATCGGCGAACACTCAAAGTCCCGCGGCTCGGACAACGCAGGCGCGCTCACAGCGATGCGCCCCAGGGAGCCCTGATCGAGCTGGCAGACGCACCGCGATCGGCGGCTGCGCCCACGGTTCGCAAAAGCGCGGTAGCTGAGCTGCTTCCGCGCCGTTGATGAAGCAGTGATCGGAGTCCCTGACGCAAAGGTGCGCAACTGATGCCTACTTCTCTCGTCACCGGCGGGGCTGGTTTCCTCGGCTCCCACCTGTGCGACCACCTGCTGTCGCGCGGCCACCGCGTCGTGTGCGTAGACAACCTGGACACCAGCTCGCTGGAGAACATCAAGCACCTCAACAACGGTGGGGACTTCCAATTCGAGATGCTGGACATCACCGGCCACTACGAGGTCGACGAGCCGATCGACTTCGTCTACCACATGGCATCGCCGGCGTCGCCGATCGACTACGCGCGGCTGCCGCTGCATACGCTCAAGGTGGGGGCCTACGGGACGC
>Ga0081538_10002464_pt1 | contig 18084 bp, 14 predicted proteins | sample TabmetS5T2R1_FD_71022 | JGI IMG/M metagenome (GOLD analysis project Ga0081538, IMG submission 71022) | Tabebuia heterophylla rhizosphere microbial communities from the University of Puerto Rico - S5T2R1 | ecosystem: Host-associated > Plants > Roots > Rhizosphere ... | reverse complement strand
GCTGTCCGCCCTGGGCGTTCGTTCGGTCGTGATCGCCTGGGGGATACGGGGCGAGCCGGGTTGGGCCGCCGACGTCACCCGGGAGGACGTGGCCCGTGAGGCGGGCTACGAGCTCGAACGGATCCAGTCGGCGGGAAGCCGAGGCGCAGCCGTCGAGCTGATGGCGGCGGGAGTGCGCGCGGTCTGCCTACGGCTCTGGCTCGAGGGCCGCCTGCACGGGGTGCTCTGCCTCGGCGGGGCAGAGGGAGCGCTCCTGGGAGCGGCCGGAATGCACGCGCTTCCCGTCGGCGTCCCGAAGCTGATCGTCACCCCGAGCGCGTCGGGCCGCCGTCCGTTCGGCCCCTTTGTCGGTGAGAGCGACGTCCTGGTCATGCACTCCGTGGTCGACATCCTCGGGCTCAATCCGATCGCCCGGGCCGTCTTCGACAACGCCGCGGCCGCCGTTGCGGGCATGGTCCGGGAGGCCGGAGCCCCGCTGCGGGACCTGGGCGGCCGCAGCGTCGGTATCACGATGCTCGGCCACACGACCCCCGCGGTCATGCGGATTCGCGCGGCCCTCGAGCGCGCAGGCCACGAGCCGGTCGTCTTCCACGCGAACGGGGTCGGCGGGCCGGCGATGGAGAAGCTCGTCGAGGCCGACGCGGTCGCGGGCGTGATCGACTACACGCTCTCCGAGCTCGCAAACTCGCTTCTGGACGGGCTGCATGCGACTGGGTCCGACCGCCTCCGGGTTGCGGGGGCGCGGGGCCTGCCGCAGGTGGTCGTTCCCGGCTGCGTCGACTTCTTCAACCAGGGAGCGCCCGAGACCGTCCCGGAGGAGTACCGGGGGCGCAAGAGCTACTACCACAATCCGGTCGCGACGCTGGTCCGCCTCGAGCCTGCGGAGATGGCCGAGCTCGGACAGATCGTCGCGGAGCGGCTGAACGAGGCGCGGGGGCCCGTCCACGTCGTCGCCCCGACCCTCGGCTTCTCGCTCGCGGACGTCGAGGGCGGCGACCTCTGGTTCCCGGAGGCCGACGCAGCGTTCCTCGACGCGCTCGGAGCCGCGCTTCGGCCGGACATCCCGCTCGAGCTCGTCGACACACACGTGAACGACCCGGAGCTCGCGGATCTCGTCGCGGAGCGGTATCTCGTATTGGCCTCGACGCCGTCGGCCACCTGATGGGAGCGGGCGTGCTACCGGCCGACCTACGCAGAGCGAGCATGCTCGAGCGGATCCAGAGGGACGGGGGCGCGTCGATCGCGGAGCTCGCCCGCGACTACGGTGTCTCGCAGATCACCGTTCACCGCGACCTCGAACGTCTCGGCCGCGACGGCCTGATCGATCGCGTCCACGGAGGCGCCCGCCCGCCCGGCAGCGGCCCACGGGCGCTGCGCGTGCCAAACGACTGGACGAAGAGGCTCAAGGAGGCGCTGCCGGAGAAGGAAGCGATCGCCGCACGTGCCGCTCAGTTCGTCGAGGACGGCTCGACGATCTTCGTGGACTCCTCGACCACGTGCCTCGCCCTTGCCCGCCACCTCGAGCGCCATCCGCCGCGGGCGCTCACGCTCGTCACGAACTCACCCGCGATCGCCGGCGAGCTCCACGCCCAGTCCATTCACGTCATCGTGACGCCCGGCGAGGTCGACCAGACGCTCCATATGATCGGCGGCCGCTGGTCCGCGGAGTTCCTCGCGGGCCTGAACATGGAGACCGCGTTCGTCTCGGCCGGCGGCATCACGCTCGAGAACGGGCTGACCACAACCCGGCGCGCGCTCGCCGACACGCTGAAGGCCGCGTCCGCTTCCTCGGCGAAGACGATCGGTCTCATGGACTCGTCCAAGTTCGGCCTCTCGGCGCTGCTCTCGATCGCCCGGCCGGAAGAGCTCGACGCCCTGGTCGTCGACGACGGCCTTCCGCGCAAGACCGTCGAGGCATACGCGGCCGCCGGCGTCAACCTGATCCTGGCGGAGAGCCGGGAGACCGCCCCCACCACCGCCTAAAGGAGGACTGCGTATGGCACGTCCAGTCACGCTCTTCACCGGCCAGTGGGCCGACCTCCCGCTCGAGGAACTCGCGGGCAAAGCGTCCGCCTGGGGCTTCGACGGACTCGAGCTCGCCTGCTGGGGCGACCATTTCGACGTCGACGAGGCCCTCACCGACCCGGCCTACGTGGAGGGGCGCCGCGAGATCCTCGAGCGCCACGGACTCCAGTGCTTCGCGATCTCGACGCACCTGGTCGGGCAGGCCGTGTGCGATCCGATCGACGAGCGCCACCGCGCGATCCTTCCGCCCGACGTCTGGGGCGACGGCGACCCGGAAGGCGTGCGGCAACGTGCCGCCGAGAAGGTGAAGGACACGGCTCGAGCGGCCGCGAGGTTCGGCGTCACCCAGGTGAACGGCTTCACGGGCTCGTCCATCTGGCACCTCCTCTACTCGTTCCCGCCGAACGACCTCGAGGCGGTCGAGGCCGGCTACCAGGACTTTGCGGAGCGCTGGGGTCCGATCGTCGACGTCTTCGAGGCCGAGGGCGTTCGCTACGGGCTCGAGGTTCACCCGACGGAGATCGCCTACGACTTCGTCACGACCCGCAAGTCTCTGGAGGCGATCGACCGGCGCGAGGGCTTCGGCATCAACTTCGACCCGAGCCACTTCGCCCATCAGTCCCTCGACTCGGCCGCCTTCGTCGCCGAGTTCGCCGACCGCATCTACCACGTCCACATCAAGGACTCGAAGAAGACTCTGGACGGCCGCAGCTCGATCCTGGGGGGCCACCTGAACTTCGGCGAGGCCGGTCGCGGCTGGGACTTCGTCTCGCCCGGCCACGGGGACGTGGACTTCGGGTCGCTCTTCCGTGCCCTCAACCGGATCGGCTACGAAGGCCCGCTCTCGATCGAGTGGGAGGACGCCGGAATGGACCGCGAGTGGGGCGCCCAGGACGCGGTCGCCTTCGTTCGCAGGAGCGACTTCGTCCCGTCCGCGCTCGCCTTCGACGCAGCGTTCGAGAGGAGCTGAGATGCCTGAGGAGAGCGACGTCGGCTTCCTGACGATGGGCCGCGCCGGTGGTCCGGCTGAGATCCAGACGATCGGGGTCGGGATGCTCGGGTACGCCTTCATGGGCAAGGCGCACTCGAACGCCTACCGCAAGATCGTCTACATGACGTGGCCGCCGCCGCTCGTGCCGCGGCTCGTCTCGATCTGCGGGAGGACCGAGGAGGCAGTCGCAGAGGCCGCGCGCCGCTACGGCTTCGAGGGCTACACGACGGACTGGCACGAGCTGCTCGCGAACGACGAGATCGAGCTCTTCGACAACAGCGGGCCGAACGACCTCCACGCGGAGCCGACGATCGCGGCCGCCGAGGCCGGCAAGCACGTCGTCTGCGAGAAGCCGCTCGCTCGCACCGCCGAAGAGAGCTACGAGGTCTGGCAGCGCGTCGCGGCCGCGGGCGTCAAGCACATGTGCGCGTTCAACTACCGTTTCGTTCCGGCCGTGCGGTTCGCGCGCGAGCTCGTGGAGTCCGGCGAGCTGGGCGACGTCTACCACTTCCGGGGCCGCTACCTGCAGGAGTGGGGGGACATCGACGACGAGGTCTGGCGCTTCGACCGCGAGGCGGCCGGCTCGGGCGCTCTCGGCGACCTGGGCGCCCACGTGATCGACCTGGCCCGCTACCTCGTCGGCGAGATCCGGTCGGTGAGCGGGGCCACACGGACGTTCAAGGAAGGTCGCGACGTCGACGACGCCTTCGAGTCGGTCGTGGAGTTCGAGAACGGCGCCGTCGGCACGATCGAGGCCTCACGGTTCTGCCCTGGCCGCAAGAACGCGTTCGCCTGGGAGATCAACGGCTCGAAAGGCTCGATCGCCTTCGACCTCGAGCGCCTCAACGAGCTGCAGGTTCACCTGCGCGACTCGAAGCCGGGCGAGCGTGCGCAAGGATTCCGGAGCGTGCTCGTCTCCGAGGCCGACCATCCCTTCTGGGAGCACTGGTGGCCGCACGGCCACATCATCGGCTGGGAGCACTCGTTCGTGCACGAGCTGCATCACCTCCTCGCTGCGATCGCCGAGGACGGACAGGTGGCGCCGCACGGCGCGACGCTCGAGGACGGCTACCGGGCCGCGGAGGTCTGCGACGCCGTCGTGCGCTCGAGCGAGTCGGGCCGGCGCGAGGAGATCGCCTATCGCTGACGCGCGCCTGAACCGCCTCTTCGCCGCCGACGGGCGCTGCTTCGACGTCGCCGTCGATCACGGCTTCTTCGGCGAGGCCTCGTTCCTCACGGGGATCGAGGAGCTCGAGCGGGCGGTGCGCACGCTCGTCGACGCGCGCCCCGACGCGATTCAGCTTTCTCCAGGGCAGGCGCCGCTCCTCCAGCGGCTGCCCGGGCCGGGCAAGCCCGCGCTCGTGCTCCGCACAGACATCGCCAACGTGTACGGCCCGAGCCCTCCGCAGTCGCTCTGGAGCGAGCTCGTCGCGGACGCCGTCGAAGCCGCCGTCCGCCTCGACGCCGCCTGCGTGGTCGTCAACCTGCTCTCGCTACCCGGAGAGCCGGAGCTCCACCGGCAGTGCGTCCGCAACGTCGCGTCGCTCCGCGCGGCCTGCGACCCGGTTGGGATGCCGTTGATGGTGGAGCCGCTGGCGATGAAGCTGGCCGACGCCGGCTACGGCGTGAACGGGGACGCCGACATGGTGGTGACGCTCGTCCGGCAGGCCGTTGAGCTGGGCGCCGACGTGGTCAAGGCGGATCCCACCGATGACCTCGACGAGTACGGACGCGTCGTGGAAGCCGCCGGCCGGGTGCCGGTGCTCGTCCGGGGTGGCGGGCGCGCTCCGGACGAGGAGATCCTCCGCCGCACCGAGGTCGTCCTCAGGCAGGGCGCGGCCGGGATCGTCTATGGGCGCAACGTCGTCCAGCACGCGGATCCCGTGGGCATGACGCGCGCGCTGATGGCGATCGTGCACGACGGCTCGTCCGCCGAGGAGGCACTCGCAGGCCTCGCCGCCCGTGCTTGAGAACCCCTTTCGTAATGCCGGCCGCCGCCGGAAGGCCCTGGACGGCGCCAGTCGGCGTCTTCGGTCGCGCCCGTATTCTCGAATACGGGCGCACTCTGCGTCCTTGCCTCGCACTCGCCCAGGACGCCCCGGCGACGACGCATCATTCCGAAATGGGTTCTGAGCGAGTTGTCCGGGTCGGGCTCGTGGGCGGCGGGCTGATGGGCCGTGAGTTCGCCAGCGCGGCCGCCCGGTGGGCTCACATCGACGCGCCCGGCGTCCGGCCCGAGCTGACGGTCGTCTGCGACGTCAACCCCGACGTGCTCGCTTGGTACGAGCGGCTCGAGCCCGTGCCTCGGCTGCTCTCCGATTACCGCGAGCTGCTCGCAGAAGACTCGATCGAGGCCGTCTACTGCGCCGTGCCGCACCACCTCCACGAGGAGATCTACACGGCCTGTCTCCGGGCCGGGAAGCACCTCCTCGGCGAGAAGCCGTTCGGCATCGACTTGGCGGCGAACCAGGCGATCGGCGCGGAGATCGAGGCCCATCCGGAGCTTCTCGTGTGCTGCTCGTCGGAGCTTCCCTTCTTTCCAGGAGGACAGCGCGTGTGGCGCTGGATCGCGGAGCGTCGGTATGGACGGGTTCTCGAGGTGCGCTCGGCGTTCCTGCACTCGAGCGACCTCGATCCGGGGAAGCCGATCAACTGGAAACGGCGCGCCGCTCAGAACGGCGAGTACGGGGTCATGGGCGACCTCGGCATGCACGCCCTGCACCTGCCGCTGCGCGCCGGCTGGTTCCCGACCGACGTGCGCGCGATCCTCTCGGACGTCGTCCGCGAGCGCCCGGACGGCCGGGGCGGGAGAGCACCCTGCGACACCTGGGACAACGCCCTTCTCCTCTGCCAGGTCGAGGAGGACGGCCGCGCCTTCCCGCTGCGGATCGAGACCAAGCGGATCGCGCCCGGCGAGACGAATACCTGGATCATCGAGGTGGACGGGACCGCAGGGTCGATCGCATTCACGACCAAGCAGCCCAAGACCCTACGCTGGATGGCGTACGAGCCCGGCGGGCCGCAGGCGTGGAGCGTGCTCGACCTGGGGTCGGAGTCGGCCTACCCGTCGATCACCGGGGCGATCTTCGAGTTCGGCTTCTCCGACGCGATCCTCCAGATGTGGGCCGCCTTCCTCGACGAGCTCGCCCACGGACGGGACGGGATGAGTCAGCCGTTCCATTGCGCCACGCCCGAGGAGGCGGCCGCGAGCCATCGCATCTTCACCGCGGCGCTCGAGTCACAGGCGTCGGCTTCCGTCGTGGCCCTCGCCGGCGTGCCTGCGTAGCCGCATGACGAAGGGAGCGCCCGTTGCGGGGCGCTCCCTCGTGGTTCGCCGTGTTCCCGCGGCCTAGTCGAACTGGAAGAAGGCGCGGTGCTGCCTGCCGTCGTCCCGCGTGAGCACGAGCTCGCGGCAGGTGCCTGCCCACTCCTCGAGCGTCGCCCAGTTGTACTGGAAGACACCCTGCGGGTTCACCGTCAGCTTCGAGTTGCCCGGCGTCTGCGTCGCGATCGGGAACTCGCGGGGCGTGACGGCCGTCCCGATCGACGGGACCTGCAGCGTGTCGCAGTCCACTCTCCTGGAGAACGGCGAGTTCGCCGCGAGCACGTCAAGCTGTCTGTAGCCGTCGGCGGTGAAGCGAAGCGGCACCGTGTCGCCGGCGTCCACCTCCATGAGCGTCCCGTACGCGCCCGTCACCGGCGCCAGGAATCCCCGGCGGCAGCTTGGATGCGTGTCGAACGCCTCGGTGCCGTCGTTCCGGCTGGTCGTGCCGCCGTCGCTGGCGCTGAACCCGAGGCCGCGGCGCGAGAACGACGCCCAGAGCGTGCAGGCGTCCTCTCCGCCGGTCAGAACCTCTTCTGCGGCCATGATCGCGTCACGCCCGACGACGAACGTCGGGGCGCAGCCCTGGAACTTGAGGCCGTCGTTCACGAGCTGGTACGCGAGGTTGTTCCCACCCGTGCTCCAGTCCTCATAGAGGTTCGGGTTGAAGCCGCGCTTCTCGATCAGGTCCCAGGTCATGTCCCAGAGGAACGCGGCCCAGGCGTGCCCGATCCCGTGCGGCTGGGAGAGCGAGGCCCCGTTGAGCCAGGCTCCCTGCTTGATGCTGTCGTAGGTCGAAGGCTGGATCTCCATGTTGCGCGAGTAGGGCCGGTTTCGGAGCCCGGGGCTTGTCCGGGGCGGCTCGTACAGGACGTACGGGTAGATGCCGCGAGGCCCGTCGGGGTCGTCCTTCTCGGTGTCGATCAGCGCGGTGATCGCATGCCAGTCGCCCCAGCCCTCGCCCATCTGCTCCTGGCCGGTCAGGCAGTTGACGTTCAGCCCGCCGGTGAGGCGGTTTGAGACGCCGTGGCTGTACTCGTGGATGATCGTCGCCGTGTCGAGGTCCCCGACCCGCAGCGGCGGGCGGGCCGTGTTGCGGTGCACCGAGCCGGGCGTCGGAGCTCCCGCGATCGCGGCCTTGATCGTGTTCCCGTCCGTGAGCCCGACGCGGATCGCCGGAATCCCGACCGGCGGATCCATCTCCCCGGACATGAGCAAGGCCCCCGCGTTGTCCGACGTGTGCACCACCACGACCGCGACCGCCCCGGCGCTCTCCGCGTTCACCGTCTGCGTGTAGTTGTTGCACGTCGTCGTCGTGTCCACCACCGCGATTGCGCCCGGCGGCAGCGTGTAGGGCTCGCACCCGTCGTTGGGCGCGCCGCTGCCGTCGTTCACGAGCGCCAGCGTCCCGGGAGTCCCGGCCGTGGTCGCGGGCGGGCTGAAGCGGGCGTAGTGAGCTGCGTACGTGCCCGCCGCCGGCCCGGACGCCACCGTGACGGCGCTCGGGAGGCCGGAGCCGAACTCGATCATCGTCTGCATCCGCGGCCGCCCGCCGTCGTTCGCCGGCGTCGAGAAGTTTGCGTTGCTCTGCCCGGAGCCGTCCATTCCCTCACACCGGACGTCGTCGCCGCCGACGCCGCCCCTGCCGTAGTTGTTCACCTGGAAGTTCCCCGAGGCCTCGTCGAACCCGTACAGGTACATCAGGTCGTGCACGACGTTGCACCAGCGGAACATGTTGGTGATGTTCGCGGGCACGTTGAACTGCGCGTGCTCGTTCAGGTCGATCGGGAAATCGAAGTCGAGCCCCATCCCGCCGTCCGGCGAGCCGCCCGTGTCCTGTTCCCCGTCGTTGTCGCGATCGGTGTACGCGTGGACGTTGTTACCGCGGGTGATCGTGAACTCGGCACCCGCGACGCCGTCAGTGTCGTGCCAGCCGAACGGAGAGGCGGTGCCGTCGGCCGGGTTCGTAAAGAGCACCCGGTCGCTGTCGTCGGGGCTCTCCTGCGGGTACACGCGGTAGCTCGACCCATCCTGGACCGGGCTCGCGGGCTCGAAAACGGTCGGCCCGGTCGCGAGAGCCTGGACGGCCGCCGAGGTCTCGCCACCCGCACGCTGGAGCCGGCTCGCCAGATCTACGCGGGTGTCGTGGTCGGTCCAGTCGTCCACCGCGAGCACGTCGCCGGTGCCGGCGTCGACGGTGGCGTTCCAGACGCTTGCGTTCTCCGAGTCGTCGATCACGAGCCGCCACGCGAGCCGGAGGCCGTCCTTCGTCGGCCGCCAGCCCAGACGGGCCGGAATCGGCTCGTCGGAGATGCCCCCGGTCGAGACGACCGTCTCCTGCGCCGGGCCGTCCCCCCGGCTCAGCACGCGGAGGTTGGCCGGATCGTCGAGGCCGAGGCCCTCCGCGGCCGCCTCGACCGCCTCGGTGGCGTCGAGCTCCTCGGCGGTGGACGCGGCTGCGCCGAGGTCGGCGAGCGTGCCGCGGGCGAAGGCCACACCCCTGTTCGCTGTGACGTTGACCGTCGCGTGGCCGCCGAAGACCTCGAGCCCTCGGAGGCGCTGGTTGAGATAGACGTGGGTGACGCCGTTATGGCGGCTCGTGTACCGGCTCGTCACGAAGAGGTCGGCGACGTCGGCGCTCGTGACGCCGAAGTCGGCAGCGTTCTCCCGCACGTGATCGAGCGCGATGCCGACCGCGTGGTCGGCCCCTGTTGCCTGCGCGGCCTGGCTTCCGGCGTCCGTCGCCGAGGTGGAGCTCGAGACGAGCACGAGCGCCACGAGCGCGGCGACGAGGGCCAGAGGCAGCCCTGGTGGCCTGCTGGACATGGCAAATCCCCCTTTTCCCCGAACGAGCCTGCCCCGGGGCGTCGAAACTGACAGAGCGCCGCGAGTCTCGCAGCGACCTGGGAGGCTTGTCAAAACGGGTGTCTTCCAGGCCCTATGCTTGTTTGCGATGGAAGGCCTCCGGAAGCTGTGCGTAATCGTCGAGGAGGTGCGGGCGGAGGCGGGCCACCCCGTCGAGCCGCCCACGCTCGTCGCGGCTGCCGGGGCTGTTGTCTCGAACCCGCTGGCGGGGCGCTTCGTCGAGGATCTCGCAGCCGTGGCGGACGCCTACTGCGAGCCGCTGGGCCGGCTGCTGACCGATCGCGCGCTCGCCGCCCTCGGCGCGGCGGACGTCGAGGGCTACGGGAAAGGCGCGCTCGTCGGCCTCGGGGGCGAGGTCGAGCACGGATCGGCCATCATCCACAACCTCCGCTTCGGGAACTTCGTGCGGGAGCCCGTCGGCGGCAGCTCACTCCTTCCGTCCGCGGAAAAGTGCGGCCCGGCCGGCGCCGCGATCGACCTCGCGCTCAAGCACAAGGACGACCACACGGTCCGCTCCCACCACCAGACGTTCGAGGTGCGGATACCGGACGCCCCGCGCGACGACGAGATCGTCGTCTGGGTCGCCCTTGCCTCCTCGGGGCGTCCGCTCGCCCGGTTGCCGGCCTTCGGCAGCGAGCTCGCCTCGGGCTCCGTCTGAGGCATGTCGCGGGTCGCGTTCATCGGGCTCGGGACGATGGGCCTGCCGATGGCCAGGAACCTGCTCGCGGCCGGGCACGAGCTGGTAGGCGTCGACGTCGATCCGGCCCGGGCGGCGCTCCTCGGCACGCTCGTCGCCCCCACGCCGGCCGAGGCCGCCGAGGCCTCCGACCTTGCACTCCTCTCACTGTCCTCGCCCGCGGCGGTCGAAGAGGTCGTCCTCGGGTCCGACGGGCTCCGCGCGGGAGCGCGGCGCGGCTTCGTCGTCGTGGACATGTCCACGGGGCCACCCGAGCTTGCCCGCAGGCTCGCCGCGGAGCTGGGCCGGATCGGAGTCGACTCGCTCGACGCACCCGTCAGCGGCGGGCCGCGCGGGGCCGAGACCGGCTCGCTCACCGTCATTGTCGGCGGAAGCCGCGAGGCCTTCGCGGCCGGGCGGCCGCTGCTCGAGGAGCTCGCGAGCCTCGTCGTCCACGTCGGGCCCGCGGGCGCCGGCCAGGCAGCGAAGCTCTGCAACAACCTGATCGCCGGAGCGACGATGGTTGCGATCGCCGAGGCCTGCGCCGTCGCCGAGCACGAGGGCATCGACCCAGCCGTCCTCTACCGGCTCCTCACCAGCTCGACGGGCGACTCGCGTGTCCTGCGCACACGCTTTCCCTTGGTGGGAGTCTCGCCCGACCATCCGGCCTCGCGTGACTACGAGGCGCTCTTTTCCCTCCGCCTCATGGCGAAGGACCTCGACCTCGCGCTCCAGCTCGCGGCCGCGCACGGCGTGGAGGCGCCCGTGGCGACCGCGAGCCGAGAGCGCTACCGGACGGCGCAGGAGCGGGGAGCCGGGGCACTCGACTACTCGGCCGTCTACGCGGCCCTGCGCCCGTGACCGCGCCTTCTCCGCTGTGACGGCGCGGCAGGCCGTCTCGGGGCTCGTCCTCGGCGCGGTCGTGGTGCTCGCGGTTGCTGCGGCCTACGACGCGCTCCGCGGGGGCACCGCCTCGCCGACGGTCTTCGATCCGAGCGAGGAATCCACGCTCGTCGGAGGTGAGCTGCCGGAGCCCGGAGAGCTCCAGGGCACGCTCGTCATCGCCAGCCAGGCCGGTTGCCGCCCGCGGACGGTCGACCTCGCCACCCTCACGCTCGGGCCGGCGGGTCCGCCTCTCGAGTGTGGGCTCTGGGTTCCGTCCCAGGGAGAGCTTGCGGCCGTCTCACTCGCCCCGGCTCTCGGGTTCCGCGGCAGCCGAGCGGCGCTCCTTCGCCTCGGCGATCCGCCCGATGTCACGCAGGGGCTCGGAATCGTGCGCGGTGAGCCCTCCTGGTCGGAGGACGGCCGCCGACTCGCCTGGTGCACGGCGGCGAGCGGGACGGTCGTGCTCGATCTGGAAACGGGAGCCCGCGACAGGCTCGCCGGGTGCCGTCCGCGGTTTGCGCCCGACGGCTCGGTGCTGACCCGGCCCGCGCGACTGCTCACCTCCACGCTCCTGCGTAACGGCAAGGTGCGGCTCCGGGAGGAGGAGCTCGTGCGGCCGTTCCCGCCGGGCAGCGAAGGCCCGCTCGACGTCGTCGGCTACGACCTCCGGCCGGACGGCTTGCTCGCCGTGGTGACCGTCCGCTTCGAGCCGGGGCGGCGACCGCGCCGGCTCCTCCAGCTCTGGCGCGGAGAGCGGCTCGAGCGCGCGATCCTGCTGCCCGAGCTGAACCTGCCGGCGGGTGCCGGCCGTCTGGGCGACCGGGTCGAGTTCGACCCGACGGGCCGGGAAGTGGCCGTCGCCTTTCCCGGAGCCGGCAAGGAGATGATCCTCGTCGACGTGCAGACCGGCTCGGTCACGCTGCCGCCGACGAGCCAGCACGGCTTCGCCTGGTCGCCCGACGGTCGCTGGTTTGCGCTCTCGACGGGCGAGGAGATCCGCGTGTACGGCCCCGACCGACTCGATCCCGTGTACGTGCTCCCCGTCGGCGCCGCTGCGCTCGCCTGGCGCTAGTCGCTGGAGGTCGCGGCCGTCGCGAACACGAGGTTGCGCGGGAGTGCGACGCGGAACTGGGCGAGCACGGGGCGTGCTTTCTCGGCCGCGAAGAACGCGTATTCGGGGAAGGCACCGGCCTCGCGCTCGGCCGCCGCCGTGACGGCCTCGACGAGACCCGTTCCTTCCGGCGTGGCGAAGAACGGGCCGATCCCCGCCCACGACTCCTCGAGCACACCGTCCGCGGCGAGCGCCTTGTACAGGCTCGGTACGTGCTCGGTGTCGTACACCTCACGGATCTCGGCGTAGAGCAAGTGCTCGTCGCGCTGCTCTGGAACGGGGGTCGGCGGGAGCGGCTCCGCGGCCGGCAGCCTCGGGGCCGGCGGCTCCTGGAGCGGGAGGACGCCGTCGAGGCTGAGACCGAGCGAGGTGACGATCAGGAGGAGCCTGGGGAGGTCCGCCGCGAAGGGGGCCGCCGCCACCCGGACTGCCGGCGAGGGACGGTAGGCGAGCCGGGGCCGCGCCAGCTCCGCGAGGCGAGTCGCGGCGTCGGCGGCCCGCGGGTCGTCGTACAGGGCCCGGGCCTGCAGCCAGGCGGGCACGAGCGCGTCCGGGTCCCGGGCCAGCGCCTTGAAGATCGCCGGGACGAACGGCATTCGGGCCCGCACGTCCGTGAAGACGGAGAGGACGAGACCCGTCGCGTCCTCCTCGTGAAGGAGGTCGTACCTCAAGATTGCATACTGTATGCTCGCTCTGGTGGGTGGCAACCTGCTCGAGGGCCGGTTTCCGGCCCCGCAGAGCGCAAGCGCAGCGGCCGGCGAGGTCATCCGCGAGGCGATCATCGACGGTCGGCTCCCGCCTGGGCAGCGGCTGAAGGAGGAGGAGCTGGCGCGGGAGCTCGGCATGAGCCGGACGCCGGTACGCGAGGCCCTCCTGACGCTCGAGAGCGAGGGGCTCGTCGAGTCGTTCCCGCGGCGCGGCGCCACGGTGCGCTCGTACGCGGTGGGCGACCTGGACGACGTCTACCAGCTCCGGGCGCTTCTCGAGGGATACGCGGCGCGGCGTGCAGCCGCGCGCATCTCAACGGAGGACGTCGCGCGCCTCGAGGAGAGCTGCGACCGGTTCGACCGCCTGCGCACCGAGGGCGACCTGCTCGACCTCGTGAAGGAGAATCTCCTCTTCCACAGCGTCATCCACGAGGCGGCGGCGAGCGACCGGCTCGGGGCGCTCATCCGCAAGGTGATCGAGATCCCGCTCGTCTACAAGTCGTTCTACTGGTACTCGCCCGAGCAGAAGCTCATCTCGCAGCACTACCACCGCCAGCTGACGCGTGCGCTGCGGCACGGGGACGGAGAGCGGGCCGAGCTGATCATGAAGGAGCACGTGCTCGAGGCGCGCGACTTCCTGCTCGCGGAGCTCGCACCCGCAGGCGAAGAGGAGCCGGTGTGAGCGTCCCTCGCCTTCGGCTCGGTCCCGTGGGGGAAACCATGTTTCCCCCCCGTGCCCTCTTCTTTGCAGTGAGGGAACCTCCCGGTTCCCTCCCACACCCTCCTCACGCTCATAGGCCAGAGGTTGGCCTATGAGCGAGCTCTCCTCCCCGCCCGCTTCGCAGGGCCGCCGGGAGACGGCCGGGCCCGGCCCGCTGGCCGGGATCCGGGTGCTGGAGCTCGGGATGCTCCTGGCGGGGCCGTTCACCGGGCGCCTTCTCGGCGACATGGGCGCCGAGATCATCAAGGTCGAGCCGCCGGGCAAGCCGGATCCCTTGCGGGAGTGGGGCAAGGCGCGGTACAAGGGCCGCTCGCTCTGGTGGGGCGTCCAGTCGCGCAACAAGAAGTGCGTGACGCTCGACCTGCGCACCGGGAAGGGGCAAGAGCTCTTGCTCGAGCTCGCCCGGCAGAGCGACGTCGTCGTCGAGAACTTCCGGCCCGGGACGCTCGAGAAGTGGAACCTGGGCTGGGACGAGCTGCAGGAGGCGAATCCCGGGCTCGTTCTCTGCCGCGTGTCCGGATACGGGCAGACGGGGCCCTACGCCCCCCGGGCCGGCTTCGCGTCGGTCGCGGAGGCCATGGGCGGCCTTCGGTACCTGAACGGGTTCCCCGGCGAGCCGCCACCCAGGTTGCACCTCTCCCTGGGCGACTCGCTGGCGGGGATGTTCGCGGCCCAGGGGATCCTTGCCGCCCTCTACCGCCGGGACGTGCTCGGCGGGGGGCGCGGCCAGGTGGTCGACGTCTCGCTGCTCGAGTCCTGCTTTGCGCTCCTCGAGAGCACGGTGCCCGAGTACGACCGTCTCGGGATCGTCCGCGGGCCGGGCGGGACGGGGCTCAAGGGCGTCGCCCCCTCGAACATCTTCAAGTCGCGGGACGACAAGTGGATGGTGATCGCGGCGAACGCCGACAACGTCTTCCGGCGGCTCTGCGCCGCGATGGGCTCGCCAGAGCTCGCCGAGGACGAGCGGTTCTCGACGCACCTCGCGCGCGGGGAGCATCAGGAGGAGATCGAGGAGATCGTCGCCGAGTGGGCCGGTGGGCTCGACGCTCTCGAGATCGACCGCGTCCTCAACGAGGCCGGCGTCATCTGCGGGCCCATCTACACGATCGCGGACATCTTCGAAGACGAGCACTTCCGCGCCCGCGACATGCTGGTGGAGCACGAGGACCCCGAGTTCGGGACGTACCTCGGCCCCGGCATCGTCCCGAAGTTCTCGGAGACGCCGGGGGAGGTCCGCTGGTCGGCGACGTGGGAGCACGGGAGCCACAACCGCGAGGTCTTCGGCGGCCTGCTCGGCCTCTCCGACGAGACCCTCGCCGAGTTGCAAGAGGAGGGGGTGCTGTGAGGGTCACGATCTGCGACGTGGGGCCGCGCGACGGGCTCCAGAACCAGGCGACGACACTCACTCCCGAGGTGCGGGCGGAGCTCGTGAACCGGCTCGCGGACGCGGGGCTCCGCCGGATCGAGGCGGTCAGCTTCGTGAATCCGAAGCTGGTGCCGCAGATGGCAGGCGCAGAGGAGGTGGTCGCGGGCCTCGAACGCCATGACGGAGTTGTCTTTGCGGGGCTCGCTCTCAACGAGCGCGGCTACGACCGGCTGGCCGCCGCCGGGCTGGACGAGGTGCACTTCGCCTTCGCCGCCACCGAGAGCTTCAACCGGCGGAACCAGAACGCCTCCGTCGAGGAGTCGGTGGCCGCCGCGGAGCGCATCGCCGGGCGGGCGAAGGAGGACGGCATCCGCGCCACGGTCACGATCGGAGTCGCCTTCGGCTGCCCGTTCGAAGGCCCCGTGGACCCCGGCCACGTCGCCAAGCTCGCCGAGCGGCTCGCGCCGTCCTTCGACGAGGTCGTCTTCGCCGACACGATCGGTGTCGCGGTCCCACGGGAAGTCAGGGGCCTCATCGGCCGGGTGCGCCTGCCGGGGACGACGGTCGGCGCGCACCTGCACAACACGCGCAACACCGGCTACGCGAACGCGCTCGCGGCGCTGGAGGCGGGCGCCACGGTGCTCGATGCATCCGTCGGCGGGATCGGCGGGTGCCCGTTCGCCCCGCGGGCGACCGGGAACATCGGGACCGAGGACCTCGTCTACGTCCTCCACGGGGAGGGCGTCGAGACCGGGATCGACCTGGCGGCGCTGATCGGCGTCGCCGAGTGGCTCGAGGGTGTGCTGCAGCGCCCGCTCGAGGGATACGTCTACCGCGCAGGGACGCTCGCGTCGCTCGCAGGCTGAAAGGAGAGGAATGGCACACAGGCTCGGGGTGGACGTCGGGGGGACATTTACCGACCTGCTGCTCGTCGACGACGAGAAGGGCGATCTCTTCCGCGTGAAGACGCCCTCGACCCCCGCCGACCCCTCGGAAGGGGTGCTCGTCGGCGTGAGGCGTATCTGCGACGAAAGCGGCATCGAGCCGGGCGATCTCGGCTTCGTCATGCACGGGACGACCGTGGCGACCAACGCGATGCTCGAAGCCAAGGGCGCCCGCGTCGGGCTCATCACGACACAGGGCTTCGGCCAGATCCTCCACCTGGCGCGCTCGCAGACGCCCGGGCCGCTCGCGGGCTGGATCATCATGGTCAAGCCGGATCCACCGGCTGCGCTCGAAGACACCCGCGAGGCGAAGGAGCGGATGAGCGCGCAGGGCGAGCCGGTCGAGGCGGTCGACCGAGAGCAGGTGGCCGGCGTCGTCCGCGACCTCGTCGACTCGGGTGTCGAGACGCTCACCGTGTCGCTCATCAACTCGTACGCGAGCCCGGCCCACGAGCGGGAGATCAAGGAGATCATCCACGAGCTCTATCCCGACTTCCCCGTGACGATCTCGTCCGACGTGCTTCCGGAGTTCCGTGAGTACGAGCGGACGCTGACGGCGTGCATGAACTCGTACGTGCGGCCGCGCGTGGAGAGCTACGTCCGCAGCCTCGAGGGCTCGCTGCGCGAGCTCGGCGTCACAGGAGAGCTGAACCTCCTGCGCTCCGATGCCGGCCTCATGACCGTGGCCGTCGCCTCCGAGAACCCGATCTACGGCATCCTCTCCGGGCCGTCGGGCGGGGTCGCGGGCGCCCTCTACATCGCGCGGAGAGCCGGGTTCGAGAACGTCCTCACGTTCGACATGGGTGGCACGTCGACCGACGTCGCGCTCTGCCAGAACGGGCAGCCCACGATCGAGCGGCAGACCGAGATCCCCTACGGCCTCGGCCTTCCGGGGGAGGTCATCCCCGTCAAGGTCCCGAGCGTCAACGTCCGCTCCGTCGGGGCCGGCGGCGGGTCGATCGCGCACGTCCCCGACGTCACCGGAGCCCTCCGGGTCGGCCCGCAATCGGCCGGGGCGGACCCCGGCCCGGCTGCCTACGGCCGCGGCGGCACGGCGCCGACCGTGACCGACGCGAACGTCGTCGTCGGCCACCTGCCGCCGCAGCTTCTCGGCGGCGAGATGCGGCTCGACGTCGAGGCAGCGAAGACGGCCGTGCAGACGATCGGCGACGCGCTCGGGCTCGACCTGCACCGTGCGGCGGAAGGCATCCTCGACATCGTCAACGAGAACATGGCCGGCGCGCTTCGCCTCGTCTCCGTCCAGCGCGGCTACGACCCGCGCGACTTCGCTCTCGTCGCCTTCGGCGGGGCGGGGCCGATGCACGCGAACGCCGTCGCCCGGATCATGGGCTCCTTCCCGGTCGTCGTCCCACCGGCGCCGGGGCTTCTCTGCGCGACGGGCGACCTCGTCGCCGACTTCCGGGACGAGTTCGCGCGCACTTTCATCCGCACGACCGACTCGGTGAGCGGCGACGAGCTGCGCGGCATCCTGGACGAGCTCGGGGCCGAGGCGCAGACCTGGCTCGAGCGCGAGGGCATCCCCGAGTCCGACCAGCGCCTCGCCTTCAACGTCGACATGCGCTACTACCGGCAGGGCTACGAGATCCCGGTGGAGATCGATCCGATCCTCCTCGCCGGCAACGGGACGACGATGCTGGCGGAGCGCTTCAACCAGCTCCACGAGCAGTTCTACGGCTTCCGCATGGAGGGCTCGGCGTGCGAGATCGTCAACCTCCGCGCGATCGGCTACGGCAAGGTGCCCGAGCCTCAGCTCCCCGAGGGCGAGCCCGGCGCGGGCGATGCCTCCGAAGCCGTCGTCGACGAGCACGAGGTCTATTTCCAGGGCGAATGGCTGCCGACCAGGATCTACGACCGCGCGAAACTGCGGCCGGGCCACCGTTTCGAGGGGCCCGCGATCGTCACCGAGTTCGACTCGACGACGGTCGTCCTCTCCGGCTATGCCGCGGAGGTCGACCGCTACCTGAACCTGATCATCAACCCGACGGAGGAGTGACGATGGACGGCGTCAAGGTCGCAGACATTCCGCAGATCGAGGTCGACCCGGTCACGCTCGACATCATCGAGGGGGCCCTGAAGAGCGCCCGCTTCGAGATGGACGCCGTGCTCTTCCGCACGGCCATGAGCCCCGTGATCCGGGAGCAGCACGACGAGTTCCCGATGATCACCGACCCGAAGGGCCGCATGGTCGTCGGCCAGTTCGGCTCCTACATCTCGGAGATGTTCGACAACGTCACCGAGCCGGTGCGCCCGGGCGACGTCATCCTCACGAGCGACCCCTTCAAGTGCGGCGGCTCGATCTCCCACATCAACGACTGGCTCGTGTGCCTGCCGATCTTCTGGGGCGACGAGCTGGTCGGCTGGGCGAGCATGTTCGGCCACCAGATGGACGCGGGCGGACCGCTTCCGGGCGCGCTGCCGACCGGGGCGAAGACGATCTTCGGCGAGGGCGT
>Ga0081538_10002463_pt1 | contig 18087 bp, 16 predicted proteins | sample TabmetS5T2R1_FD_71022 | JGI IMG/M metagenome (GOLD analysis project Ga0081538, IMG submission 71022) | Tabebuia heterophylla rhizosphere microbial communities from the University of Puerto Rico - S5T2R1 | ecosystem: Host-associated > Plants > Roots > Rhizosphere ... | reverse complement strand
ACGGCCGGCCGCCACGATCGTGGCCGCCGGCGGTCTGGTGCAGCCGGTGCCGCGGCTCGCGCTCAGCGTGGAGGAGGCGTGCGGCGCGTTCGGGGTGGGCCGGGACTTCTGGCACGAGCACATCGCGCCGGAGCTGCGGAAGCAGCTCGCCAACCTGCGACCGGGCGGCCCGCCAGGCGCAGGGTTCCGGCCGGGCCAGCCGAGCCCCGCGCTGCGGCACGGGCTGCACACGACACGGCCCGGCGCCGTGCTGCTCGGCGACGTCGCCGGCGAGGTTGTCGACGCGCTGGCCGCGACGGTCCCGCTGCGAGGCGCGGACGGCGATGTCGACCTGCGGTTCGTCCCGGCGGTGGAGGCGGCTGCGTTGCAGCTGCTGATTGTCCGGCGCGTGCAATCCCCGTAGCGGTACCTCTCCAAGCCTCGCCATGCGGGGCTTTTTTCTGCCCCGAGCGGCTCGCAAGGGTTGCAGTCTCGGCGCGCGCCCGGCGAGGATCGGCGCATGACCACGTCCCGGATGCGCGGCGCCGTCGTCCTCGCGGCACTGCTGTGCGGCGCCGGGGTGTTCGGGCTGCTCCTGCCGAGCGATCACCAGGACGACAAGGTCGTCTGGGCGACCGCCGGCACCGCGGCCGCATGGACCTATGTGGGCATCGGGCTGTACGCGGCGTACCGGCGCCCGGAGAGCCGCACCGGCGAGTTGATGGTCCTGCTCGGGCTCGCCTGGTGCCTGTCGGCGCTCGGCGCCGCCGACGCGCGGCTGCTCTACACGCTCGGGCAGGTCGTCGGCGGCCTCTGGGGCGGCGTCTTCCTGCAACTCCTGCTGAGCTTCCCGTCGGGACGGCTGGCGACCCGGGCCGACCGGGCGCTCGTGATCGCGGGCTACCTGCTCTTCACGGTCGGCTCGATCCCGGCGCTGCTGGTGGCCGGGCCGAGCGACCTCGGCTGCGACGACTGCCCCGACAGCCTCCTGCTGATCCGCCGCGAGCCCGACCTGGCCGACGTCGCCCTCGGCATCCAGGCCGCGCTGTACGCGGCGCTGTTCGCGATCGTGATCGCCCGCCTCGCGCTGCGCTGGAAGCGCACGCCGCCGCTCGAGCGGCTCCAGCTCACGCCCGTCTACGGATCCGGGCTGATCACCTTCGCGCTGGTGACGGCCGGGACGGCGGGCGCGGGCGACCTCGCCTGGTGGCTCGCCTATGTCGCGATGGCGCTGCTGCCGTTCGCGTTCCTGGCCGGGCTGCTGCGCAGCCATGTCGCGCGGCTCGACGCCGAGCTACGCGCCCGGCTGGAGGAGCTGCGCGCCTCGCGCGCCCGGATCGTGGAGGCGGGGGACGCCGAGCGCCGCCGGCTCGAACGCGACCTCCACGACGGCGCGCAGGCGCGGCTCGTCGCGCTCGCGATGCTGCTCAACCGCCTCGACGGCCGCATCGCCGCCGACGGCGACGCCGCCGCCCTGCTCGGCCAGGCGCAGGACGAGCTCAAGCTGAGCCTCGCCGAGCTGCGCGAGCTCGCGCGCGGCATCCACCCGCCGCTGCTCGCCGAGCAAGGGCTCGCGCCCGCGCTCGACGCGCTGGCCGCTCGCGCGCCGGTGCCGGTGACGATCGAGGCCGACCGCAGCGAGCGGCTGCCGCGCGCGGTCGAGGTCGCGGCGTACTTCGTCGTGTCCGAGGCGCTGGCCAACGTCGCCAAGTACGCCCGTGCGTCCGTCGCGACGGTGGCGATCCGGCGGGCGAACGGACGCGTCACCGTGGACGTGAGCGACGACGGGATCGGTGGCGCCGAGGCGGCGACCGGATCCGGCCTGAGCGGCCTCGCCGACCGCGTCGCGGCGCTCGACGGCACGCTCACCCTCGAGAGCCCGGAGGGCGCGGGGACGCGCGTGCGCGCCGAGATCCCGCTCGCCGGCTAGACCGGCTCGGGCGCGGGCTCGGCCGGCCGGCCCATCTCGGTGGCGAGGCACTCGGCGAAGCGGCTCATCATCTGGGCGCTCACGTCCTGCATCACCCCGCGCCCGAACTGGGCCGCCGCGCCGGTGACGCGGAGGTCGGTCTCGACGTTCACCCGCGTGCCCTCGTCCGCCGGCTCCATGGTGGACGTGATGGTGGCCGAGGCGCCGCCCTGGCCGCGGGCGTCGCGCGCCTGGGCCTTCAGCACCGCCCGGTGGGCCTCTTCGTTGGCCTCCTCGATCTGGACCGTGCCCTTGTAGCGCGCCGTGATCGGGCCGATCTTGACGGTCATCGTGCCCATCCAGACGTCGCCCTCCGAGCCCTCGATCGCCGCGCCCGGCAGGCACGGGGCCACGCGGGCGACGTCCAGCAGGACCGACCAGGCCTCGTCCACCGACGCCGGCACGACCAGTTCGTTCTCGAGCTTCACTTCGCAAACCTCCTCAGCGGTCCCTCGCGGACACCTTCGGCGCCGCCTCTACCCCGCGAGCTTGACGGACCCGGCGCTGAAGGTGCGGTGCGGTCCCCCGCGGGTGGTCGGCAGCCGCGCTTATTCGCGGACGATCAGCAGCGTTCCAAACGCCAGCAGCGCCACGCCGAGCAGCTTCTCCCAGGTAAGCGCCCGCTCCTCGAGGCCAAGCACACCCAGCCGGTCGATCACCACCGAGAGCAGGAGCTGGCCGGCGATGATCGCCGCGGTGACCCCTCCGGCGCCCAGCTCGCGCACGGTGACGAGGGAGACGGTGACGATCGTGACGCCGGCGAGGCCGCCGAGCACCCAGTAGTACCAGGGCGGCGAGGCGACGCCCTCGTCGCCCTTGAACCCGCCCGCGAAGACGAACGTGACGATCAGGATGCAGGCGGTGCCCACCAGGAAGTTGACCGTCGCGGCCCCGAAGCTCCCCACCGACTTCGACAGGACGTTGTTCACCGGCGGCTGGACCGCCACCACGCCGCCCGCGGCCACCGTGAGGAGCACCGCGAGGTCCTTGCTCATTTGGCGTCGAGCCAGTTCTCGCCCACGCCCAGGTCCACCTCGAGCGGCGGATCCATCGCGAACGCGCCCTCCATCTCACGCCGCACGATCGCCGCGGCCGCCTCCATCTCGTCCTCGGGACCCTCGAACAGCAGCTCGTCGTGGATCTGGAGCACGAGCCGAGTGGCCAGCCCGGCGCCCCGCAGCTCGTTCCGCGCGCGGACCATCGCCATCTTGATGATGTCCGCCGCGGTGCCCTGGATCACCATGTTGACCGCCAGCCGCTCGCCCAGCGCCCGCGTCTGGAACTGGCGCGAGCGCAGCTCGGGCACGCGCCGGATGCGGCCGAACAGGGTGGTCACGTGGCCCTCATCGCGCGCCCGCTCGATCGTCTCGTCGATGAAGCGCTTTACCGCCGGAAAGCGCTCGAAGTAGCGATCGATGAACTCCTGCGCCTCCTCCTGCGGGATCTGCAGCCGGTCGGCGAGCCCGAAGGCGGAGAGCCCGTACACAATGCCGTAGTTGACCATCTTCGACTTCGAGCGCGTGCCCGGATCGGTCCGGCCCCCCAGGATGGCCTCGGCGGTGGCGGTGTGCACGTCCTCGCCGCGGCGGAAGATCTCCTTCAGCACCGGCTCGTCGGCGATGTGAGCCAGCAGGCGCAGCTCGACCTGGGAGTAGTCGGCCGACAGCAGCCGATCGCCCGGCTCGGCGACGAAGCAGGCCCGGATCTCGCGGCCCTGCTCGCTGCGAATGGGGATGTTCTGCAGGTTCGGATCCGTGCTCGAGAGGCGGCCGGTGGTGGTAGCGGTCTGGTTGAACGTGGTGTGGAGGCGCCCGTCGGAGTCGATCAGCTCCGGGAAGGTGTCGAGGTAGGTCGACTTGAGCTTGGTGACCTCGCGCCACTCCTCGATCGCGGGGATGATCTCGTGCTCGGTGCGGATGGCCTGGAGCACCCGGGCGTCGGTAGAGAAGCCGGTCTTGCCGCGGCGCTTGCGGGACAGCTTCAGCCGATCGAAGAGGATCGCCGACAGCTGCTGCGGGGAGCCGATCGTGAACTCCTCCCCGGCGAGACCCCAGATTCGCCGCTCGAGCTCCGCGGCCCGGCGGCCGAAGCGCTCGCTGATCTCGCGCAGGTGTCCGACGTCGATCTTGACGCCGGCCCGCTCCATCTCCACGAGCACGTCGACCAGGGGCAGCTCCACCTCGTGGAGCAGCCGGGTGAGCCCGTCCTCCTCTAACCGCTCGCGCTGGCGCTCGGCGAGCATCCGGGTCAGTACCGCCCGGCGGGCGACCCCGTCGGCGCCACGTACCTGGGCGCCGAGGCCGGCCTCGGTGGCGAGCTCGTCCAGGGGGTAGCCGCGCCGCGCCGGGTCGATCAGATACGCGGCGACCATGGTGTCGTGCGCCAGCGGAGGCGGGGCGCACGGCTCGTCGGCGGTCGCGATCGTCTTCCAGTCGTGCGCAACAACGGACCGCGCGCCCCGGGCCAGGGTGAAGGCGGCGAGCGTCTCCGCCTCCGCGACGAGCAGCTCGCGGCCGTCCCAGGCCGCCACCGTGAGCGGTCCGCGCGCGGCGCGGTCGACATCAAGCGTGGCCTGCACCGGCTCCCCCGCCGGCGCGGCCGGCTCGTCGTCGACGACCGCGCCCAGGGCCGCCTCCCCGGCAGCGCCGAGCTCCTCGTCCGACGCGGCCAGCTCCGCTTCGGAGACGGCGAGCTCGACCTCCGGGTCGCCGCTGGGCGTCGGCGCGTCGGGTGTCTCCCCCGGCCGCAGCGCCGCGACCGCGACCGCGTCGCCGTCGAGCCGCCCCAGCTCGGCGAGCGGCGCCGCGCGCGCCTCGACCTCCACGACGTGCTCGACCCGCTCGGCCGGGGCCGCGCCCTCCTCGCCGAGCGCCTCCTCCAGCCGCTCCAGCGGCGCCCGCAGCTCGAACTGGCGGAAGGTGGCCCGCAGCTGTGAGCGGTCCGGGTCGCGGGCGACCAGCCGGCCGAGGTCGAAGTCGATGTCTATGTCGCGCTTGGCGGTGGCGAGCCGTTTCGAGATCCGCGCGTCCTCGGCGTGCTCCGTCAGGTTCTGCTTGCGCTTCGCGCCGGAGATCTCGTCGATGTGCGACAGCACGCCCTCCAGGTCGCCGTACTGCTGCAGCAGCTGCGAAGCCGTCTTCTCCCCGATCCCGGGGACCCCGGGGATGTTGTCGGAGGTGTCGCCCTTCAGGCCCACGAAGTCGGGGATCAACGCGGGCGGGATGCCGTAGCGGTCGATCACCGCGTCCCGGTCGTAGACCTTGGTGTCGGTGATCCCGCGGCTCGTGGCCATCACCCGGATGCCGGGCTCGACCAGCTGGAACAGGTCCCGATCGCCGGTCACGACCATCACGTCCACATCCCGCTCGCGCGCCGTGCCCACGAGCGAGGCGATCACGTCGTCCGCCTCGTAGCCCGGCACCTTCAGGTTCGCGTAGCCGAAGGCGTCAACCAGCGGCTGCAGGTGGGGCCACTGCTCGGCCAGCAGGTCCGGCCGGTCCCGGCGACCGGCCTTGTACTCCTCGTAGACCTCGTCGCGACCCGACAGGCCGGCGTCCCACACCACGAGAGTCGGGCGCACGCCGTAGTCGGACACGATCTTCACCAGCATCGAGGAGAAGCCGAAGATCGCGTTGGTGGGAAAGCCCTTCGACGTCGCGATCGACTCGGGCACCGCGAAGAACGCGCGGAACACGAGGCTGTTCCCGTCGATCAGGAACAGCTGCGGGGGCGATTCGGCGGCCACCGTTTAACCGTATCGACGGCGGCGGCGACCGGGGCCGGCGGACCGCGTCCCCGCTGCTCGTATCATCGGCGCCGATGCCCACGCCCTCGGCCCAGTTCTCCCTCACGCTCCGCGTGGGCCTCCCCTCCCGCCCCCACGGGCTGCTCGGCAAGGTCACGGCCGCGATCACGAGGACCGGCGGCGCGATCGTCGCGGTCGACACCGTCGAGGCCGGCGGCGAGCGCACGCTGCGGGAGATCACCGTCGCGTGCTCGAGCGTGGAGCACCGCGGCCACGTGATCTCGGCCGTGCAGGCGGTGCGGGGGGTCGAGGTGGTGGAGATCACCGACCGCACCTTCGAGGTGCACCGGCGGGGCAAGATCCACACCGGCCTCAACATGCCGGTGAAGACGCGCGACGACCTCTCGATGGCCTACACACCCGGCGTGGCCAGAGTGTGCTCGGCGATCTCCGAGAACCGCCAGAAGGCGTTCAAGTACACGATCAAGGCAAACACCGTCGCCGTCGTCTCTGACGGCACCGCCGTGCTCGGGCTCGGCGACATCGGCCCGGAGGCGGCGATGCCGGTGATGGAGGGCAAGGCGATGCTCTTCAAGGAGTTCGCCGACGTCGACGCCTTCCCGATCTGCCTCTCCACCAAGGAGGCGGACGAGATCGTCGAGACCGTGGTCCACATCGCGCCCACCTTCGGCGGCGTCAACCTCGAGGACATCTCCTCGCCGCGGTGCTTCGAGATCGAGCAGCGCCTCCAGGAGGCGCTCGACATCCCGGTCTTCCACGACGACCAGCACGGCACCGCGATCGTCACGCTGGCCGCCCTGATCAACGCCTGCCGGCTCACGGGCCGGCGGATGGAGGAGCTTGGCGTCGTGATGGTGGGCGCGGGGGCCGCGGGGGTCGCCGTGGCCAAGATCCTGATCGACGCCGGGGTGACCTCGATCGTCGCCTGCGACCGCTTCGGCGCCATCCACACCGGTCGCGAGGACTACGAGGCCGGCTCGATGAACACCCCCAAGCGCTGGCTGGCGGAGCACACCAACTCGCGCGGCCGCGACGGGGCGCCGCGCGACGTGCTGGAGGGGACCGACCTCTTCATCGGCCTCTCGGGCCCGGGCATCATCTCCGCGCCCGACCTGGCCCGGATGAACCCGGACCCGTTCGTATTCGCCATGGCGAACCCCACTCCGGAGGTGCGCCCCGAGGAGGCGGCGGCGCACGTGCGGGTGATGGCCACCGGCCGCTCCGACTACCCGAACCAGATCAACAACGTGCTTGCCTTCCCCGGCGTGTTCCGGGGCGCGCTGGACGTGCGCGCGACCGCGATCACCGAGGAGATGAAGCTCGCCGCCGCGCGCGGCATCGCCGGGGTGGTGACCGACGACGAGCTCGACGAGGACTACGTGATTCCCAGCGTGTTCAACCGCGACGTGAGCCGGGCGGTGGCGAGCGCCGTAGCGCAGGTGGCGGAGCGCTCCAACGGCAGCGAGGCCGAGCAGCCCACCGTGGAGCGGGCGGCGGTCGGCCTCACGACCGGGCGCCGCTGAGCGCCCTCCGACCTACGATCCCGCGGTCTCGCGGTCCTGCACCGCGTGCTGCTCGGCGCGCAGCTCGGCGACGGTCTTGCCCCCGGTGCCGAACGGCCCCTGCAGCTTCCAGCGCGAGTCCGCCTTGGCGGGCCACACTAGCCAGATAATTACGCCGATGAAGGTGAGCAGCAGCCCGAAGGCGAGCCCGAGCTTCTCGCCGTAGCCCTTGCGGTGCGACAAGTATGACGCCACGATCGCCGACGCCAGCCACAGGTAGGTGAGCCACAGGGCGCGCGCGCCGATGACCGCCAGCTCGAGCTTCATGCGCCCAGGTACGCCTTCTGAACCTCGGGATTGGTCATGAGCTTGCTCGACTCGTCCTCCAGGGCGACGCTGCCGGTCTCGAGCACGTAGCCGCGCTTAGATACCCCGAGGGCGTAGTTCGCGTTCTGCTCGACCAGCAGGATCGTGGTGCCCTGGCGGTTGATCTCGGCGATCGTCTCGTAGATCCGCTCCACCAGGATCGGCGCGATCCCCATGGAGGGCTCGTCGAGCAGCAACAGCTTCGGGTTGGCCATGAGCGCCCGGCCGATCGCCAGCATCTGCTGCTCGCCGCCGGACATGGTCCCCGCCTTCTGGCGCTCGCGCTCCTTCAGGCGCGGAAACAGCGCGAAGACCCGCTCGATGTCCTTGTCGATCTGCGAGCGGTCCTTGCGCAGGTACGCCCCCAGGTCGAGGTTCTCGCGCACCGTCATGCGCGGGAACACGTGCCGTCCCTCGGGGGACAGCGCGATACCCATCTCGACGATCTCCTGCGGCGGGACCTCGCCGATCTCGGTGCCGTCGAACTTGACAGAGCCCTCGCGCGGCGGGGTGAGGCCGGAGATCGAGCGCAGCGTGGTCGACTTGCCGGCGCCGTTCGAGCCGATGAGCGTGACCACCTCGCCCTCCTCGACGCGGAGCGACACCCCCTTCAGCGCCTGGATGTTGCCGTAGAAGGTGTGGACCTCGTTGACATCGAGCAGCGCCACTACACGGACTCCTCACCCGGCTCGCGCCTGGCCGCGCCCGCCTCCGCCTCCTTTTCGCCCTGCTTGCCGAGGTAGGCCTCGACCACTCGCTCGTTGGCGCGCACCGCCTCGGGGGTGCCCTCCGCGATCTTCTGACCGTGGTCGAGCACGGTGATGTTCTCCGAGACGCCCATCACCACCTGCATGTCGTGCTCGATCAGCAGGATCGTGAGGCCGCGCTCGTCGCGCAGCTTGTGCATGAAGTCCGTCAGCGCGGCCGACTCCTGTGGGTTCATGCCCGCCGTCGGCTCGTCGAGCAGGAGCAGCTTGGGGTCCGACGCCAGCGCGCGGGCGATCTCGAGCCGGCGCTGGTCGCCATAGGAGAGGTTGACCGACAGCTGCTCGTGCTGGCTCTCGGGGATGCCGACGTAGCTGAGCGTCTCCCGGGCCTTCTCCTCGACGGTCCGTTCCTCCTTCGTCACCCACGGGACGCGGAAGATCGAGCCGAACAGCCCGGCGCGCATCCGGGCGTGCTGGCCGACCATCACGTTCTCGAGCGCGGTCATCGTTCCGAACAGGCGGATGTTCTGGAACGTGCGCGCCATCCCATCTCGCATGATCAGGTCCGGCCGGCGCCCGGTCACGTTCCTGCCGTTGAAGGTGACGCGCCCGTAGGTCGGCCGGTACAGACCGGTGAGCATGTTGAAGAACGTCGTCTTCCCGGCGCCGTTGGGGCCGATGATCGAGACGATCGCGCGCTCCGGGATCTGGAAGGTCACGTCCTCGACCGCCACCAGCCCGCCGAACACCTTGGTGATGTTCTGGGCGCTGAGCAGTGCGGCGCCGTCGGTGGTGTAGTCCCTGCTCGGTCCGCCGTCGCCGGTCTCGTTCATGCGCGCGCCTCGTAGGCGGACTCGCCGGTGCCGAGCTCGGTGTCTCCGGTGCCGATGCCCTCGGTCAGCTCCAGCTGCCGTCTTCGTTCGGGGATGAGGCCCTCGGGCCGCAGCACCATCATGATCACGAGCAGGAAGCCGAAGATGCCGAACGACAGCTCGGTGAGGTCGAAGTCGAGCCCGATCTTGGACGGGTAGTCGTTGAAGACGTCGGGAATCAGGTTGTTGTTGATGAAGGACAGGACGATCGCGCCCAGGACGACCCCCTCGATCGACCCCAGGCCGCCGAGGATCACCATCGCGAGCACGAAGATCGAGAACGAGAACTGGAACTGGTCGGCGTTCACCGTGTTCAGGTACGAGGCCAGGAAGGCGCCCGTGAACCCGCCGAGGGCCGCGCCGGTGCCGTAGGCGAGCAGCTTGGTCTTGACCAGCGGCACGCCCATCGAGGCCGCCGCCACCTCGTCCTCGCGTAGCGCGATCCACGCGCGCCCGAGCCGCGAGTCGCGCAGCCGGTAGTTCACGAACAGCGCGATGAACACGAGCCCGAGGGCCACGAAGTACCAGGGTCTCAGCTCGAGCGATTGGAACGGCTCCAGGAACGGCAGGTCGATCTTGTCGATCGGGGTGATGCCCTGGCGGCCGTTGGTGAGCTTCTCGCCGCCGATCGTGATCTGGTCACCGTTGATGACGATGCGGCCGATGATCTCGCCGAAGGCGAGCGTGACGATGGCGATGTAATCGCCGCGCAATCGCAGCGTCGGTAAGCCGATGAGCATGCCCGCAATCGTGCAGACGATCACGGCGATTATCGCCACCAGCAGGAAGTTGAAGTGGATTCCGGGCAGGGTCGACGCCGGCTCGCCGACGAAGAGCGAGAATCCCTCGCCGCCGCCGGCGCCGGCGAAGAAGCCGGACATGAACCAGCCGGCGGTGAGCGCTCCGAGCGCGAAGAAGGCCACGTAGCCGAGGTCGAGCAGGCCGGCGAAGCCGACGATGATGTTGAGTCCGAGGGCCATGACCGCGTAGGCCAGCGCCAGGGTCGCGTCCTCGATGAAGCCGCCGCCGGACTCCTGGAAGAAGGGCAAGATGATCGCCCAGGCGATCAGCGCGAGCACGGTGGCACGCTGGACGAGCACGTTCTCGTGGAAGACCGTGCGCACGACGATCAGCGCCCACAGCACAAACGCCATGAACAGGCTCATCTCGATCTCGCTCGCTATCCAGAGCGTGACGGGCAGTGCGACGGCCAGAGCGACGAGCGTCCGCGTCTCGACCTGCGTCCGGCGCGCGGTGGCGACCACGCCGCTCATCCGGCCTCCCTCGTCTCCTCGCCGAGCAGCCCCTGCGGGCGGAAGACCATGATCAGGACGAGATACGCGAAGACGATCGCCGGCGTCCACTCGCCGCCGATGCGGTTGTCGGAGATCTGCTGGATGATCCCGATGATGAAGCCGCCGAGCACGGCGCCCCACAGGTTTCCGATGCCGCCCATCACCGCCGCCGTGAAGGCGATCAGGCCCGCCTGGAAGCCCTGGAAGAACCAGATCGTGGTCTGGTAGAGCGCGTAGATGATGCCGGCCGCGCCGGCCATGATCCCGCCGGCCAGGAACGTGAGCGAGATCGTGGTGTCGACGTTGATGCCCATCAGTCGCGCGGCCTCGGGGTCCTGCGCGGTGGCGCGCATGGCCCGGCCGAGCCGGCTCTGGCCGATGAAGGTCACGAGCAGGAAGACCAGCGGGATCGTGGCCGCGACCGCCAGCACGTCTCCCTGCGACACCGACACGCCGCCGATGCTGAAGAGCTCCTTCTGGGCGTTGATCAGGTCGGAGATGCCCTCGGGCGACCCGCCGATCCAGAGGATGCCGACGTTCTGGAGGATGAAGCTGAAGCCGACCGCCGTGATGAGCGCCGCGAGCTTCGGCGCGGTGCGTAACGGGCGGTAGGCGACGCGTTCGATCATCACGTTGAGGCTGCCGCTCGCGATCATCGCGACCACCAGGGTGAGCAGCAGGCCGAGGATCAGGCCGCCGGTGCCGGTCGCCGCCGTGAGCCCGAGCGTGCCGAAGAGGCCGGCCGATACGAGCGAGCCGATCATGAAGACCTCGCCGTGGGCGAAGTTGATCAGCTCGATGATGCCGTAGACGAGCGTGTACCCCAGCGCCACGAGCGCCCAGATGGCGCCGTTGGAGAGGCCGTCGACGACGTTGTTGCCGAGGCGGGCGAGGCTGCCGTCGTCGCTCAGGTCCTGGATGCCGTAGACCACCGGCATCACGAGGAGGAGCGCGATTAAGCCGTACTCCCCGATGTAGCCACGCACCCGGTCCCAGGTGTTGGTCCTGACCGGTAGCCGGCCCGCCTCAGTGCTCGCCTCCAAGTTCCTCCCCTCGTCCTTGGTGCGGATTCAACCAGAGCGAGGGGCGGACCGCTAGGTCCGCCCCCCAATTGCGTTCACTGTTGTGCCTCAGCCTCTAGCTGGCGCCCGCGGCCTGGATGGCCTTCTTGAACTCGAGCTGGCCGTCCTTGACGCCGTAGACGCCATAGTCGGTGATCGTGGTGTCCCCGTTCTCGTCGATGTCGTAGGTGCCGAGCACCGACTCGCGCCCCTTCGTCTGGAAGAGCGCGTCGATCATCGCCTGCTTGTCCGAGCAGTCGCTGCCCAGCTGCTCGCAGGTGTCGAGGACGAGGCTCATCGCCTCGAAGCCGTAGATGGAATACGGGTCGGGGTTGGGCTCGTTGTACGTCTTCCGGAAGTCCGAGAAGAACTTCCTGCCCTCCGGCGGATACTCGTCCGGCGACAGCACGGGCACCGTGCACGTAAAGCGGGCCGCAACGTTCGCCGGGATGCCGCCCTCCGCCGGGTCGGTGAAGCCGGACTCGCAGATCCCGTCGGGCCCGTACAGCTTCGCGTTTGGCGCCGCCGCGGCGACGTCCTTGAAGAGCTGCACCGCACCGTTGGCGGTGATGCCCGCGAACACGAAGCAGTCGGCGCCTTCGGACTGGATCGTTGCGGCCTGCGACCGGAAGTTCGGCGCCTTCGGGTCAATGCCCTCGTTGGCGAGGATCTCGAGGCCGACGTCCTGTGCGGCGAGCTCGACGTTCCGCGCCAGGCCCGCGCCGTAGACCTCCTTGTCGTTCAGCATGTACGCGTTACCGCAACCGTCGGACTCCAGGAGGGTGGCCATCGCGGCGCCCTGAATGGTGTCCTTGGGGACGATGCGCAGATAGTGGCGGTTGCCCGTGGGGTAGTACTTCTCGGGCTCGCCCTCGTCGGCGCCGGGCTCGTCCGTGGTCAGGCCCACCGCGGTGTTCGCCGGGCTCAGCTGGGCGATCGGCACCTCGTTCAAGATCGGGATCGAGATCGCGCTCGCGCCCGAGTTGAACTCGCCCATGTAGGCGATCGCGTTCTCGTCCTGCGCCACCCTGCGGGCGTTCGCGGAGGTCGCCTCCGGCGTCCACGCGCCCGCCTGGGCGGTCGAGTCGTCAAGCGAGGTGTACTTGATCGTGAACTCGCCCGCCTTGTTGTTCCTCTGTGAAAGCGCCAGCTTCATGCCGTCCACCATCGCGGTGGTCTGCGGCCGGGACGCGCCCTGCAGCGGGAGCGACGAATAGACGTTCAGCGTGTCTCCGCCTCCGCCGCCTCCGCCGCCGTCGTCGTCGTCGCCGCCGCAGGCGCTCACCGTGAGCGCGAACAGCGCAAAGAGGCAGCTGGCCACTGCCAGCCAACGTACTCGCAACATGTCCCTCCTATGGAGATGGGGGTCCGACTGCCGCGGCATCCTAGACCCGGATGGGGCGTGCGGCCAATCGGTCGCAAGCGGCTTAACGCGGAGAAAATCTGGCGCCCGAACGCTCAGCGGAGCATGCGCTCGAAGACGAAGCGGCCGTCTCGGAGGGTGTAGAGCGCGAACCCGCCGGCCTCGACGTCTCCGGTGGCGCGCACGCGGTAGGCGCCGAACGCGGCGTGCCGGACGCGGAGGTCGCGAGCGGCGGCCACCACGCCCTCGCGGTCGGGCCCCGCCCGGCGCACGGCCTCGAGCACCAGGCGCATGGCCTCGTAGCCGTAGAGCGCCTCCGGGCGCGCCGCGGACGGGCCGTAGGTCGTGCGCAGCCGGCGGAGAGTACGCCGCCCCGCCGCGGGGAGGGTCGCCGCCGGCCGGATCGGGGAGTAGGCGGTGACCCCGCGGGGCGCGGCGGGCACGGGGCGCCGCGGGTCGCGGGCCAACAGGCCCGCGGTCGCGTAGACCGGCGCCCCGGGCAGGTGGGCGTCGATCGTGGCCAACATCCGTCCGCTGCCGGGACCGGCGACTCCCGCGTAGACCACCCCGTTGGGGCGCTCGGCCGCCAGCGAGCGGACGATGTCGGGGATCTCGTCCACCGCGCCGCGGTACTCCTCCGACGCCACCGGGTCCGGCCCGTCCCGCCGCGCCCGCGCCGCGATCTGGGCGGCCAGCTCGCGACCGTAGATCTCCTGGTCGTACAGGATCGCCAGCCGCGTCACGCCGGCGGCCCGCGCCTGGGCCAGCAGCGTCTCGGCCTGCGACAGGTCGCTCGGGACGAGGCGAAGGAAGGTGCGCTCGCCGCTCGGGTAGTAGCGCTCGGGCCCCGCCCGCGGCCGGCCGGGTGGCCTCCGGGTCAGGCTCGTCAGGCCGTCGCCCGGCGACACCTGCAGGATGCCGGCCTCATTTGTGATCGGGACGGACACGGCCGACCCGCCGTAGTCGAGCTCGCCCAGGTACGCGATCGTCGTGTCGTCGTCGGCCGCCCGCTCGGCGTTCTCGCTCACCCTGTCGGGTTGCCATACCCGCTCGCCGGCGGTGCTCGCGTCGAGCGTAACGAGCCGGATCCGCCGGCCGCCGGCACGCCCGCCGGCGTCCCTGAGAGCCAGTCGCTCGCCGGCGGCGACCGCGGCCGCGGCCGGCGCGGAGACGCCGTGCCGCGGTAGGCTCGCGTACACGGTCAGCGTGCCGCCCGCGATGCGCGAGCGCTCGTCCCGCTCGCCCAGGCAGCCGCCCAGAACCAGGCAACCGCCGACGCAGAGCAGGAGCGTCAGCTTCGCGGTCAAGCCCGCAATTCTGACGGGCGCCGTTTCGGGCTATCTTCTCGCGCGTGCGGATCGGGGTGCTGACCGGCGGAGGCGATTGCCCCGGCCTCAACGCGGTCATCAGGGCGATCGTTCGCCGCGGAATCGACGGCTACGGCCACGCGATCGTCGGCTTCCGCGACGGGTGGCGGGGACCGATCGACAACGCCTACGAGGAGCTCACGATCGAGTCCACGCGCGGGATCCTGCCGCGCGGCGGGACGATCCTGCGCAGCTCGCGGACCAATCCGTTCAAGCACGAGGACGGCCCGGAGCGGATCCGGGAGAGCATGGCGATGCTCAACCTGAACGGCCTGATTGCGATCGGGGGCGAGGACACGCTGGGCGCCGCGGCCCGGCTTCACGGCGACTACGGCCTATCGGTGCTGGGCGTGCCGAAGACGATCGACAACGACCTCGGCGGCACCGACATGACCTTCGGTTTCGACACGGCCGTCCAGATCGCCACCGAGGCCATCGACCGCTTACACACCACCGCCGAGTCGCACAACCGGGTGATGATCGTCGAGGTGATGGGCCGCCACGCCGGCTGGATCGCGCTTCACTCGGGGCTCGCCGGCGGGGCCGACGTGATCCTCATCCCGGAGCGGCCGTTCAACGTGGACGAGGTCTGTCGCCTCATCCGCCGCCGTCACTCGCGCGGGCGCTACTTCTCGATCGTCGTCGTGGCCGAGGGGGCGACGGCGAGCGAGCAATCGACCGAGACACTGGCGGCCACGGAGGACGAGTTCGGCCACCGGCGACTGGGGGGAATCGGCCAGCGCCTGGAGCGGGAGATCGAGCAGCGAACGGGCTTCGAGACGCGCGCCACCGTGCTGGGGCACATCCAGCGCGGGGGGACGCCCACCGCGTTCGACCGCGTGCTGGCCACCCGCCTCGGGCTCGCCGCGGTCGACGGGGCCAACGGGGGCCGCTGGGGAACGATGCCCGCGCTGCGCGGCACCCGGATCGAGCTCGTGCCGCTGTCGGACGCGGTCGCCGACCTGCGCACGGTGCCGGTCGAGGACTACGAGGCGGCGGAGACGTTCTTCGGGTAGGGGGTCAGATCTTGCAATCGCGCATGGCTGCGCGATTGCAAGATCTGACCCCCTAGAAGCCCGCGCCGCGCTCCTCGGGCGGAGCGGACTCGCGGCCGAGGAGCTGGTCGACATAGGGCTTGACCAGGAGGACCGCCGCCACCCCCACGACCAGCAGCACGGTCAACAGGAAGGCGTCGAAGGCCTTGATGCCGAAGGACCAGGCGGCGATCCACCAGACGAGCCCGACCGTGAGCGCTACGAGAATCGCCACCGCTCAGGAGCCGGTTCGCTCGGCCACGGCCTTGCGCACCTTGGTCATGGCGTTGAAAGCGCTCTTCATCGCCCGCTCGGCGCCCGAGTCCTGGGGCGGCAGCATCCCCACCTGGCGCCCGAACTCGGCGCCGTCGTAGTACACCGTGTTGCTGACGATCTGGCCGTCCTCGATCTCGAAGAGGTCGAAGCCGCGGACCTCGACCGGCTTGCCGGTCGGGTCGAGCCCCTGGAACCGCGCGCCACTGAAGGTGCCGGTCATGCGCCATTCGACGGCCGCCGAGCGGTCACCGGCGATGAGGCGCGCCACGGTGAACTCGGCGTCGGGCACGGCCCCGAACAGATCGCGAAAGAAGCCCTCGATCTCCGGGCGGCCGCGCATGACGCCGATCGGCACCATGTCCTCCACCCCGTCCTCGCGCCAATGCTCGCCGATCGCCCGCACGTCGCGGCGGGCGAGCGCGTCGAAGTAGCCGCGCACGTGGTTCTCGACCGCCTTGCGCTTGGAGACGCGGCGAGGCTTGGGCCGCTCGGCCCCCTCGGACGCGGCCCTCTCTTCGGTCTTCGCCTCGGCCATGGTGGCGGCACCCTACCAGCCATCGGGGGCCGGTCCCCGCGATGCGCCACGGCGGCGTCGGCCCTGGGGGTGTGCCGATCTACGGCCGTGCGCGAGTCATCAATCGCCACCCCCCGCGGGCCGCTGGGGCGTCGCCCGAACTCGCCTCGCCGTCAGGCCGAGCCTCGAGCCAGGGCGGCGGCAAACTCGGCCGTGATGGCTCCGACAGCCGCGGCGCCCCCCTCGGCGACCGCGCGCACCACGCGGCTGCCGACGATCACCCCGTCGGCGATCTCGGCCACGGACCGCGCCTGGTCGGCGGTCGAGATGCCGAACCCGACCCCCACCGGCAGCGCGCAGACCTCGCGAACCCACCCCACCGTGCGATTGAGGCGCGGCGCGACCTCCGAGCGCTCGCCCGTGGTTCCGGTGAGCGACACCACGTACACGAAGCCGCGCGCATCGGCGCCGATCTGCGCCACCCGCTCGCGGGTGGTGGTGGGGGCCACCAGCGGGACCAGCGCGAGCTCCTCGGCATCGCACGCCGCGCGCACCTCGCCGGCCTCGTCGTGCGGGAGGTCGGGGACGATCAGCCCCGCGGCCCCCGCGGCCGCCGCTCGCAGCGCGAACTGCTCCGCGCCGGCCGTGAGGACGACGTTCGCGTACACCAGCAGCACCACCGGCACGCGTTCGGACAGCCGCTCGCAGACCCGCAGCGCGCCGTGCGGTGTCGCCCCTGCGGCCAGCGCCTCGGTGGCGGCGGCATGGATCACGGGCCCGTCCGCCAGTGGATCCGAGAACGGGATGCCGAGCTCCACCAGGTCCGCCCCGGCGTCGGCGGCGGCCAGCCCCGCGGCCGCCGACTCGTCCAGATCCGGGTAGCCGGCCATCAGGTAGGGCATCAGCGCCGCCCGCTTGCCGTGCTCCGCGAACGCCGCCGCGATGCGGCCGCGGCCGGTGGCCGCCACCGACATCTAGCCCAGCACCTCGGCCAGGTCCTTGTCCCCGCGTCCCGACAACGTCACGAGGTCCACTCCCGGCGACGGGTTCGCGAACGCCCACGCCAGCGCGTGCGCCGGCTCCAGCGCCGGCACGATGCCCTCCAGCTCGGACACGCGCCGAAACGCCGCGAGCGCATCGGCGTCTGGCACCGCCACATAACGCACGCGCCCGCTGTCTCGCAGCCAGGCGTGCTCGGGGCCCGAGCCGGGATAGTCGAGCCCCGCCGAGACCGAGTGGGCCTCCAGGATCTGGCCCTCCTCGTCCTGGAGCACCGCCGACAGGGCGCCGTGCAGCACGCCGCGGGCCCCGGTGGTGAGGGGCGCGGAGTGCCGGCGCGTCTGGAGCCCCTCGCCGCCGGCCTCGACGCCGATCAGCTCGACCCCCGCGTCGTCCACGAACGGGACGAACGTTCCGATCGCGTTGGAGCCACCACCGACGCACGCCAGGACGCGGTCGGGCAGCGTTCCCGCCTGCTCTAGCAGCTGGCCCCGGGCCTCGTCGCCGATCCGGCGCTGCAGGTCGCGCACCAGTGCCGGGTAGGGCGCCGGCCCCACCGCCGACCCGATCACGTAGTGGGTGGTCTCCACGTTCGTGACCCAGTCGCGGATCGCGGCCGACACCGCCTCCTTCAGCGTTCGGGCCCCGACGTCCACGCCCACCACCTCGGCGCCCAGCAGGCCCATGCGCTGGACGTTCGGCGCCTGGCGGCGCATGTCCTCGGTGCCCATGTACACCACGCACTCGAGCCCGAGAAGCGCGCTCGCGGTGGCCGCCGCCACGCCGTGCTGGCCGGCCCCGGTCTCGGCGATCACCCGGGGCTTGCCCATCCGGCGCGCCAGCAGGGCCTGGCCCAGCGCGTTGTTGATCTTGTGGGAGCCGGTGTGGGTGAGGTCCTCGCGCTTCAGCCACACGTCACCGCCGGTCAGCTCTGACAGCCGGCGCGCGCGGTACAGAGGAGTCGGCCGGCCGACGGAGTCGCGCAGAAGCGCGGCGAGCTCGGCCTCGAAGGCCGGG
>Ga0081538_10002462_pt1 | contig 18088 bp, 9 predicted proteins | sample TabmetS5T2R1_FD_71022 | JGI IMG/M metagenome (GOLD analysis project Ga0081538, IMG submission 71022) | Tabebuia heterophylla rhizosphere microbial communities from the University of Puerto Rico - S5T2R1 | ecosystem: Host-associated > Plants > Roots > Rhizosphere ... | reverse complement strand
ACCACGGTGATCATGACCGCGCTGCCCAGCGCCGAGGCGGTCGACGACGCCCTCGCCCGTGGGCTGAACATCCTGCTTGGCTGCGGAGTCGCCGTCGCCGTCGGATTCGTGCTTCTTCCGAAGCGTGCCGGCGACCGCTTGCGCGACGCCCTGCGGGCTGACGTGGCCGCGACCGGCGAGCTCGCGCGCAGCGCGCTCGAGACGTACCTGGGAACGCGCCCGTCGGGCGACCTCACAACCGGCGTCCAGCGTCTGCAGGGCGCACGCGCGGCCCGTGCGGCCGCACTACACGATGCCCTTAGCGAACCTGGGGAGCGCGGAGAACGTGGGCGCGCGCTCAGCCGGGAGTTCTCCGCCGCCGGCGAGTTCGTCGACGAGGTCGCAACGCTCGCCACGGTGGCCCAGGAAGCCCGCGGTGATCGCGTCCCCGAGCTGGTTCGCGCGGAGCTCATTGCGTTCGGGGACGCGGTGGCGACGGCGGCCGCCGGGTACCCCGACTCGGCCGCGTCCCACCCGCGCTTGGTCGAAGCGCACCGAGCACTCGCCGCGCTTCAGTCGGCTTTCGCCGCCGTTCGTGCCCGCCGGGCCACGGTCCCGTACGCGACCGACGAGGTCGTGAGGCTGACGATGACCCTTCACGCCGCTCGCGGATCTGTAACCGCGCTCGACGACCTAGGCGCCGCCGCTCAGAGCGCCGGCCGCGGCGAGACGTCCTAACGGGATCCGTGGTGATCTCGCGCTCTCTACCGACCGCGCACTGAGCGGTGGGGCAGCCTCGGCCAGGTCACCCGCCGGGCGATGCCGGGCAGGATTGCAACCAGGAGCTATGAGCCGTACGGCGCGCCTGATGCCTGCGGCGGCCACCGGCGGAAAAAACAACCGCGGCGCCGGTTGGAGCGGCGGGCCAGGCGGCCATGGCCGATGCCGTTGTCCTTCAGGGGGCGAGGGCGAGTGCGTGACGACCATGCAGCCAGCGCAGCGCAATCGGCTTCCATGTCGCCACCGGCCACGGCCCGCAAGGCGCCGATGATCCTCGCCACCACTGGACTCCGGCTGTAGGCTGGCCCCCGCTGACGCCGCCGTCGGTCGCACCCGAACTGCTCGCGTCGATTAGCAGCGCTGTCCGGCTTCGCAGCCGCTCCTCGTCGAGGCTGGCCTGTAAATAGGCGTCGCGCGTGGGAACATGGTGGCAACGGTTCCACTGCTGCGCGGGTCGACGCGGACCTAGCCCCCCCCGCGAGGTAGCACCAACGACCAGGGGAGCGGTGGCGCCTGCCCAAGTCGGATTTTCATTCCTCGTGGGCGGCGGCCGGCCGCCATGGACGCTGTCGCACAAAGCCATCTCGGTAAGGCCGCTGCACGCTCGCGGAAGTACACGCCAGGGCAGCCGTGCGCCACGACGTGACGACGAACCCTCTGCGTGTGACGGACGAGGTGGCCGCTTTGAGAGCCCACCCTTACAAACGATCCAGCGAGCTCGCCGGGGGACGTTCCTATAGATGTCAAGTCCGGCGTCGGGTGATTCCGATCGGACCGGCGCCGCAGTAGATGGTTGTGGTCGTGCGGGTTGGCTGCGGTGAGGCTGCGAGGTCGGCGCGCAGGGCGTTGTAGGCCTCGCGGGCGATGTAGCGCTTCAGGCAACGCATGATCTCGGCCTTGGTCTTTCCCTCGGCGGTTCGGCGCTTCGCGTAGGCGCGCGTGCGCGGGCAGTAGCGCAGGCGGCAGACGGCGATCAGGTGCAGGCTGCGGTTGGCTTGGCGGTCGCCGCCGTAGTTGAGCCGGTGGCGGGTGGTTTTGCCGGACGACGCGGGGACCGGACTTGCGCCGCAGAGGGAGGCGAACGCGGCTTCGCCGCGAAGCCGTTCGATGTTCTGTCCGGCGGTGACGAGCAGCTGGCCGGCGTGGCCGGTTGAGATCCCGAGCAGCCGGGTGGTGCGCGGGGCGGCCGCGCGGACGAGCTGCTCGAGCTGGCGGTCGAGAACGGCGATCTCGTCGTCGAGCGCGTCGATGCGCCGGGCGATAGCCCGCAACGCGAACTTGGCCGCGTGGCTGGGCCGCCGGAGCTCGCCGACCGAGGGCCGCAGCCGGCGGCACAGCGTGGCCTTGCCGCGGAGCGTCTTGCGACGGGAGAGCTGATCACGGAGCTCCTGGGGGGCGGTGAAGCTGAGATCGCGGAGCTGAACAAGGGCGGCGCTGCGGGACTTCACCGCGCTGTGACGGGCCGCGCGCAGCAGCCGGATCGACTCGACGATCCCGTCGGTCTGCTTCGGGACCGCCTCGGCCTTGCCGGCCAGGAACAATCTGGCCGCCATCTCGGCATCGATCGGATCGCTCTTACCCCGCCGGCGGCGAGTGTGCGCGTGCGGCTGATTGACCTCGACGACCCGCACGCCATGCTCGCGCAGATAGCGGACTAGGGCGGCGGCATACGAACCGGTCGACTCGACCGCGATCACCTCGACCTCGCCGAAAGCCCGCAGCCAGTCCAACAGCTGCGCATAGCCGGGAGTCGTGGTCGGGAAGCTCGCCGTGGCGAGCAGAGCGCCGCGCGCGTCCAACGCGGCACCGTGATGAGTGTCGGCGTGCGCGTCAACCCCGCCGACGACAAGCGTGTCCTCCTGCTTCATGCTGTCCGTGCCGTCCTTTCGATCCGGAAGGGCGGTCCGGTCGGGAAGGGCGGACAGAACAGTGACGAGGCACTTGTCGCGAGCAGGTTCCTATCAGGTCACGCGCCGCCCGACCCGACCGCCCCTATGGGCGATCTACGGCGGCCAGCCCGGAGCCGACAGGTCCCCACGAACGACACCCCAAGGGTCAGTTTATGCGCAGGTCAGACCCCGACCCGACCGCCTGACCCCATCTTCACTGTTTGTGCGACAACCTCCGGCCGCAGCGAGCATCTGCTGGGCCTCGGCTCGGACACTCGCGTTACGCGCGAAGCGCTACGCGCTGATCGCCCGCCACGCCCACCCTGCGAGCGCCGTCCCGATGAAGCCCCGAAGGAGCTGCACAACGACGCCTGCGAGCCCGGCGAGAAGGTGCAGTTGGCCTGCTCTCACGAGATCAGTCAGTGCGCTACCGGACCGCGAAGCGCCGCACCGAGCTCGTGTTCCCGGCCCGGTCGAGGGCCCAGATCGTGGCCTCCGCGTCCTCCGGGAGGCGCAAAGCGTCCAGCTTCAGCGACCAGCGGGCGGCGCCGGCCGCGATCAGCGCGTACGGATGCGCGCAGTCGCTGACCGGGCCGAGCTCGCCGTCCGGACCGAGGAAGCGGCAGCCGCGCTCGACCGGATCCGTGACCGCGACCTGCACCCGCGCCAGTCCGCTGCACCCCGCGTCGTCGGCACGGCCCGCGGTTGACAGCCGGCCGCCGGCCAAGGTCGGCGGGCGCTCGACACTGAGCGTCGGGGCCGTCGAGTCGCCGCATCCGGCGACGCCGGCCGGATCGGTCACGGCGTCGAGCGGAATCGCGTCGACGGCGGTTCCCAGCCCTCGATGGACGGCGCTCGCGGTGGCCGCCGGCGCCGCTTCGCGGCGCCCGCCACCGCCCTGGAAGGCGAGGTCGGAGATCTGCACCTGACCCCTGCGCCGTCCCCGGACGCCGAAGCGGAGCTTCACCGCGCGCAGCTTGCGGAGGTCCACACCGTCGAAGCGTCGCAGCGGGACCCGCACGTCGGACAGGATCAGCTGGCGCATCGAGTCGCCGAGCGCCGGCTCCAGCGCCGCGGAGAAGCGCTCGGCCGGGAGGTGGGCCTGCTCGCCGTGGCGGTCGACGAGCACGACGTCGTAGCGCTGGGTGGCGGGACCGCCTTCGTTGTCGACGGCGGCCGGGTTGCGCGGCGAGAGCGTCGTCACGGAGCGCAGCACCAGGTCGCGGAAACGGTGCACGTTCTCGAACCGCGGCGGGATCGTCGTGCTGAGAGTGGAGTGTCCGCTCCACGTCGCGACCAGCTGCGGCGTCCAGGAGCGGTTGACCCACAGCGGATCAACCCGATTTTGCGGCGGGACAACCGGCCCGCCGAGGAATTCGAGCAGCTGCTCCGGGTCCCATTCCGGAGCGGGGCCTGGGCACGGGATCACCGCCGGGCCCAGTGGCAGGCCCGGTGGCACGCCCGGCGGCAGGGTCGCCGGCGGGATCAGGGTTGGGTCGCAGAGCTCCAGCGAAAGACGGTTCGCCCGGATCGCCCCGCCCAGCGCGTTGCGGCGCGTCGGCTCGCTACCGCCGGGGCCGATCACGGTGCGCCGCTTAGGGCCGATCGCGGACGTGCGAACGAGCGCGTCGCAGGGGACCGAGGGCCCGCGCGGGCAGGCGCTTGGGGGGTAGGCGGCGCCGGCGGCGATCTTCCCGAAGCGCCGCTCGCCGCCCGCGAAGTAGCGGATGAAGGAGGCCATCAGCGCCATTCCCAGGCGGCGCTGATCGGCGGGATCGAGCCGCACCGTGTCCGGACTCGCCGGGTCGCACGCACTGTCGAGCGCGGTCAGCGGGTTGTCGAGCGCATCGTCGGTGCCGCTCCAGACGGTGTTGAAGAAGTTGTGGTTCGTCCCCTGGACCAGCCACTGGAGCTTCGTGTACCGCCGCCCCTGCGGTGCGTACTTGACCTGCTCGAACTCGTGGCCGCCCCCCAGAGGGAACACGTCGCCGTCGCATGCCGGCAGCAGCTCGGCGAGGTTGGCCCCGCCGTTGCGGAACGGATTCGCCTCGGGTTTCTCGCCCCCGGCGACGGAGATCACGCCCTTTAGCGGGTAGACCGTCGAGCGCTCCTGGTTGAAGGCGATGTATTGCGCCACGGCCTCGGCGCCGCGCGAGTGACCCATCAACGCGACGCGCGTGAGGTCCAGCCGCCCCGTGAGCCTGGTGCCGATCGTGTGGCCGGGATCGCCGGCGCCGCTCGGGCCGGCGCCGTTGCTCCAGCGGCGTATCAGGTCGAGCGTCGCGCCGATCACCTGGGTCCGCGCGGCGATTCCCCGATCCGGGTCGTCGGTGTCGAAGGAAGCGATCACGTTGGCGCTCGGTGAGACGACCGCGTACCCCCGCGAGGCGAGCAGCGAGGCCAGGTATCCGTAGCCCGCGTAGTTTCGGATCCGGGTCTGGAGCTGCTGTCCGTCCGGACCGAAGACGTCCGGGCACTTCACCTCCGCAGACCCGGCGTCGGGTGAGAACTCCACGCCGCCCGCGTCGATGCAGGTCACGTGGCGCCCATGGAGAAACAGCACCACCGGCCACGGCCCCGGGCCGGTCGGGAAGGTGACCGACCCCTCCAGCGGCTGCGTAAAGCTCGCCGAGGTCCCGTCGAGCTGCGGGACCGTCAGCGCGATCTCGCCCGCCCCGTACTCGGCCACGTTGACGCCGAGCTTGCCGGGCTTGAGCGGGTCAGGGACCTTGGCGGTCGCGGCAAAGCCCAGGATCGCCGCGACCAAGGCCACGCAGGCGACCGCGACCGAGACGCATAGCCCACGCGAGACGCCCATAGCTCCCCCCGGCACGGGCCGATACTACCGCCCGCCGAGGGATCCCTCAGACTCGAAGCGCTACGGTGGGCAGAGCGGGCCGCTGACCGGCAGCAACGGGCGTTGGCGCGCACTGAGGGTAGGGTCGAATCGGTCCCCTTAAACGTGCGCCGTTGGCGCATCGCCAGTCGACACGACCGGCGCGCCGCTTGGCCTCCACCCCAGCCATCAAGATTGAGAGGTCACGGGGGCTGGGAAACCGATCGGCACCGGTCCGCTCCTTACCTGACTCCGTACCTGACTTTCCGCGATGCCAGCGGGCTCGTCGCGCTGCCTGGCGAGCCTCTATTCAAGGCTGCTTTGTGGTGTTTCCACTGTCTGGAAAGGCCAACGCTGCCCCTCGCTCACCCCCATACCCGCCGCGGTGCCTATTGCCCCTCTCTCCTTGATGCCGCCGTGTCAGCGATCGGGTGACGCACGCTCGCGACCGACGAACTGCGAGCGTCTGGTCAGTCCGTGATCCGCTCTCGCGCAGAGCTGCTTCTGTGGACGAGCAGGACCGAGACCTCGCTCCCAGATTTGTCGAAGCCAGCGGCCCGCCGACCTCGTTGACCCGCTCGACGAGCTCCAGGGCGTCTGGCATCACCGGGGGACGTTGCCAGGCAGGTGGCCTCGACGCGCCGCCCGGCGGCCATAGAAGTGCATCGGGCACGATCGTGCCGACCGAAGGTGTAGACCGTGGCGTCGCGCCGCTTCAGTGGGACCCGGCTGCCGTTGCCGCGCATCGAGAGCACGCCGGCTTGAGCGGGCGCTCGTCGGCGTCAAGATGTCCGACCTCCGCGCCCCGTCTCGCCAGGCCTGGCGCGCGAAACGCGTAAGCCGTCTTGTCGCCTGAACACGCTGGGATCCTGGGACGTCGTGGTTGTGCACCTCGACCGCGGGATCAAGCGCCCGGGAGGGTTCTCCCAGGTTCTTAACGCGCTCGTCTCCGCGGCGGATGATTGCGAGGTTCTGGTCGGACGCTGGCGCTTCCCGGCCCCGCGGCGAGGGCCGTGTCCCGGTCGTCGGCGTGGCCCTTTACGCAGACCGTATGAAATTCGGACAGCTTCGGCGCGCCTGGCTGAGACGTCCTTGCCGGAATGTTGAGTTGCGCCTAGGGTGCCGCTAATTCGGTGATACCGGTACCGGCGCCACTGATCCTGCGCGGGACAGCGCAAGCGTCCCTGCGCCCCGGCGAGGAGGACTATATGAGGGGCCTGATCGCCGATCGCAGTCCACGCCTGGGCGCGTCACTCATCGTCGTAGCTGCGCCCCTGTTGCGGGCGCTGCGCCTGCCGCCGAGGCGACGTTCCCCGGCAACCGCGGGCCGATCGCCTTCCAGCGTGTTGTCGACCTCGGGGACGTCGTCGTCGAAGCTGCGCTCGTCGACGTGATGAGCGGCTGGGAGGCTCGCGGGGACGGTCACGAGCGGCGATCGAGGGGGCAACACGACGCACGGCAGTGCGCGAGGGACGGGTTCCCCTTTCGGCGACGTGCCGCGGGAGCCCTGCGCGGCGCCCGCGCGTCGCGCGGGGTGATCCCGGCCCGGGCCGGTCGGGCCGCTATGAGTGCCCCGACTGGCTGCCGGGCCGAGTTGCGGGGCGGTTTGTTGCTGCTTTTCTGCGCTGGGCTCTCGTCGGCCTGCTGGCGCCCGCGGCCGCTGCGGCCGCCGTGGCGGTTTCGGTTCAGACCGTGTCGTTCGCCTACCTTGTCTACGTGGGCGCCTGGTCCGTGTTGGGCGCGGTCGCCTGCACGATTCTCGTCTGGACGGTGAAGTCTTGGCGCACCCGCGCCGCCCCCGCCGACGATGGCTTGTTCGGCGACGATCTCGAGGCCCCGGGCTCCTTCTCGGTGACGGTTCCCGGCCAGCGCGAGGAGGCGGAGCTGGAGGCGACCGTCTCGCGCCTGGTCACGGGTGGCGATCGGCCATCCGAGGTGCTGGTCGTCGTGGGAAGCGACGATGCCGGGAGGCGCGAGGTGGCGGAACGTGTGGCTGGCCGCCATTCCGGGCTCGTCAAGGTCGTGGTCGAAGGTGCAGCCTGCGACGTCATGACCGGCGAGGTGCGCCGCGCGCGTGTTTCGCCGGGGGCGGTGCTGGCTGGGACCGCTCGGGCCACTGGGAGTGCCCTCGACTGGGGGGCAAAGCAGGTGGCGGGGCGGTTGGTCCCCGCCCTGGTGCGACGAGTTCTCGTGCCGGCTCTGGTCGGCGTCGCTTGGCTGGCTCGCGGCCTCGTCCTAGGGGGCCTCGTCGGCCTGCTGGCGCTCGCGGTGGGCGCCGCTCGGCTGGCTCGTGACCTTGCCAGACGGGCGCCGCGTCGGGCCCTCATCGGCCTGCTGGGGGTCGCCGCGGTCGCGGCCGCCGTTGCGGCTTCGCTGCAGACCGTCTGGTTTGTTTACCTCCTCTACCTGGGCGTGTCGCTCCTACTGGGCGGCATCGCGTGGACGAACCTCGTTTGGATGGTGAGCGCTTGGCGCACGCCGGGCTCTCTGGCCGACAGTGGCCTAGGCCGCGCCGATCTCGAGTCCACGCTCTCGTTTTCGTTGATCGTTCCAGCCCGCCACGAGGAGGCGGTGCTGGAGGCGACGCTCTCGCGCCTCGTCAAGAGCGATCATCCGGACTTTGAGGTGCTGGTCGTCGTCGGAAGCGACGATCCCGGAACACGCGATGTTGCGGATCGCGTGGCCGGGCGCCACCCCGAGCTCGTAAAGGTGGTGCTCGATGACAGCTGGCCGAAGAGCAAGCCGAAGGCGCTGAATACCGCGCTCCCCTATTGCACGGGCGCGATCACGGGCGTGTTCGACGCCGAGGACGTGGTGCATCCCGACCTCCTTGCGCGCGTCGACCAGTGCTTCCAGGGGACGAATGCGGACGTCGTGCAGGCCGGCGTCCAGCTGATGAACTTCCGCTCCAGCTGGTTGACGGTCCGGAACGTCCTCGAGTACTACTTCTGGTTCCGCAGCCGGCTTCACTTCCAGGCTCGGCAGGGGTTCATTCCGCTCGGCGGGAACACCGTCTTCGTCCGCACGCGAGTGCTCCGGGCCGTGTCGGGCTGGGACGCCAATTGCCTGGCGGAGGACTGCGAGCTGGGAGTGCGACTGAGCGCCTTCGGCGCCAAGACGGTCGTCTTCTACGAGCCTGAGCTCGTGACGCGGGAGGAGTGCCCGCCGACACTTGGCGCATTCGCGCGGCAGCGGACACGCTGGGACCAGGGCTACCTCCAGACCTTGTCGAGGGGGTATTGGCGACGGTTGCCGCTCCGGCAGCGCGCGCTCGGGGCTTACACCCTGGCGATGCCGTACCTGATGGCGGCCGTGTGGCTGACGATCCCGGTCGCGATCGCGACCGCGGTCGCCGTTAAGGCGCCGGTCCCTATCACGCTCATCTCCTTCCTGCCGGCGCTACCAATGCTCTCCACGCTCGGGGTCGAGGTCGCCGGCCTTGGTGACTTCTGCCGAACGTATGGCGAGCGCGCCTCGGCGCGCGACTACGGTCGCCTCGTCCTGGGCGCACTCTTGTACCAGGCCGTTTTGGCCTTCGCGGCCGCGCGGGCCGTCGCCCGTGAGGCGCGCGGGGATCGTGGTTGGGAGAAGACGGCGCATTTGGGCCTGCACCTCGCGCAGCCGACCGGTGACGAGGGCGGGCGAACGGACCCATCGCTACGCGTGCCAGCGCGGCCGCGAAGGCGTTCATGGGCGGGCGCTCGCCTTCTCGAGCGTCGAGAGGTCGGGCCCGCTCTAACCCAGCGCCTTGCCAGCACCAACGGCACGGTCGAAGTGAAGGCCGATGCAGCGGGCAGCGGTCCGATCGCCGCCTCCACTAAGGAGGCACCGTTGCCCACCCCCGTAGAGGCGGTGTCGAGCCACCGAGCACTCGGAGCTGGCAACGGTCACGGAGAGGGGCCGCACTGCCCCAGCGATGATCTGCCTGGAGCCGTCCGGGGCCAACCACTTTGGGTCCAGCTCGACGCAATGTCGACGGATGGCTCGGCCTCGCCATCGCCGCCCCGTGCGGCCGAGGGGGCCCGGGTGCCACGAAGCCGGCGTGGAGATGCTCGCGCCGTCCTGCGACGGGCCGTCGCCCGGCGCGCCGAACTCCTGGTGCTAGTCGCCCTGCTCGCGGGCGTGGGGATGGTGCAAGCAACGAACATGCTGCACTGGCCCGACATGCACTTCGACGAGGGCACCTACGTCAGCAACGCGTGGGCCGTCGAGCATGGAGCCCTCGCGCCCTACACCTACAGCTATGCACACCCGCCGCTGAGCTGGCTGTTGATCGCCGTGTGGACGTGGGCGCTCGGGATCTTCGGGGATGGAACCTACTCGATAGACACCGGCCGCCAGCTCATGTTCGTGGTGACGCTTGTCAGCTGCTCGCTCCTGTTCACACTGGCCCGCCGGCTCGACATGGGCCTGGCCTTCGCCGCCGGGGCGGTGATCCTCTTCGCCCTCTGCCCGGTCGGCCTCTTCTACCACCGCACGGTGCTGCTCGACAACGTCGCGATTGCGTGGGCGCTCGCCGCGTTCGTGCTGGCCTTGACGCCACCACGCCGTCTCTGGGCATTCGCCGGCAGCGGCGCATGCTTCGCGGTCAGCGTGCTGTCTAAGGAGACGGCTCTCATCCTCCTGCCGGCACTGCTCCTGGCCGCAGCCCGGAACGTCGACAACGGCACGCGGCGCTACTGCCTGACGCTCTTCGTCTCCTTCCTGGGACTGGTCGCACTCGCCTATCCGCTCTACGCGACATTGAAGGGGGAGCTACTCCCCGGCTCGGGCCACGTGAGCCTCGTCGGCGCGATCGTAGAGCAACTGGTCACTCGCGAAGCCACTGGAAGCCTCTTCGATCCCGACAGCACATCGCGGGCGACGGTAATGGCCTGGCTCGAGCTCGACCCCTGGCTCCTCGGGTCGGCGCTCGTCCTGTCCCCAATTGCACTCGCCCATCGCACCACCCGGGTCGTCGCGGTCGCGTACCTCGTCCAAGTCGTGATGATCCTGCGGCCGGGCTACCTGCCAAACATGTACGTGATTGGACTTCTGCCCTTTGCGGCGCTGATCGTTACAGGGACCGGCGACGCTCTATGGCGGAAGTTTCGAGCATCAACGTCCTCGGCCCCAGCGGCGATCGCCTGCGTGGCTGCTGCCCTTCTGCTCGCGGTGCCCACGCCCGCGGTCCTAACGCGCTGGGCGCACGGCGCCGAGACAGCGATGACCGCGAGGCCCGATGAGCCGGCGCGTTCAGCGAGACGCTGGCTCGTCAATAACGTTCGCCATGAGAAGCGCCTCATCGTCGACGATGAGTTCTGGATCCATCTCGTCGAGCATGGCTTCGATGCTGAACCGGTGCGAGGCGGCTTCTACTCGCGCAAGGTCGTCTCCTACTGGCCGCTCGATTACGACCCGGCCGTGAAGCGGCACTTCCCGAATGGATGGCGGGACTTTGACTACATCGTGTCAACAGAGCCGATCCGGGCGACGACCGAACGCACTCCGGAGGCCGCCCTGGCGCTCAATCACTCGCGGCAAGTCATCCAGTTCGGTAGCGGAGCGGGGCGGATCGAGATCCGCGCGATCACCGGAACGCACCGATCCGATTAACGCGGGCACCTTCGGCAGCGCCAGTGGCGCTTCAATGGGCCAGACTGAGGACGGAACCGAGATCGTGCTGGCAGAGGCGGAAACCAAGAGCGACAGGGACTACCGCGACCCCTTCAAGAGAACCAACCTCACGGTCGCGCACTAACGGCACGTCCAAACGCGAATTCTCGGTTCATCGCGTCCGTCCCGGAGGAGGCGGTCGCAAGCGTCATATCGCATCGCGCCCTACGAACCGAAACCCGTGCTTTGCGCGACACCATCCATCCGACGCGGGACTGCGACGTCGGTCGCCCGCCCGCAGCGACGGCCGCTGCTTTCTCGTCCATGCGGTCGTCTCCGTGGGCGCACAAAGGTGACGCTCGGAACGAGCGGCATGCGTGCGCCGGCACGCGATGGGCTACCTCGCCAGTGCTGAAATTGTGGAGATGGAGAAGCGGTCGCGCCCGCGTCTCCATTCAGCCTTCAGGCGGCGCGCTCGATGTCGACCGGCAAGCCAGCGAGATGCAGCTGGCGCCGGCAGTGAGACGCACCGTCGGTAAACAGATCCACGTCTCGGTGCACGGCGCGGACTGCCTGATCCTGTCTGCTCGACGTCGTTCAGGGGTGCCCCTCGACCGCTGCGTCGATCTGCGACGTGGGCGTCAGAGGAGCGTGAAACCATGGCGGGGATGGCCCCCTTCCGGCTCCAGTTCCCGGTCGGCGAAATCCCGGCGCTGGCCGCACGATTCAACTTCGATTCCGACCGCCAGGTCGCGACGGCGGGCGCTTCGGCGCGCGAGCGCGGCTACTACACCAAGCCAGAGCTGGTGCTCGTCTGCGAGTGGAAGACCGTGCGGAGCAGGAGCCGCGTAGCGGACAACACCGCCGCGTTCGTCGAGGGCATCACCCGAGTGGCTTTCGCGACGGAGGACGAGTCCGAGCGGATGGCCGCGCTGTGCGCCCTCAGGGGTGTCAGTCCGCCTACCGCATCGGTGCTGCTGCACTTCGCGTTCCCGGGTCGATACCCCATCATCGACTGGCGGGCGCTCGAGTCGCTCGGTCAGCCTCGCCAGGCCGCCTACACGATCGACTACTGGCTCGCCTACATCGCCGCCTGCCGCAACCTCGCATCGCAAGCCGGAGTAACTATGAGAGTGCTCGACAGGGCGCTGTGGCAACACTCACGCGAACGGCAGCGCTAACTCCAGCAGCTGGGCGTGGGGATGCGGCCCCGGCCCTCTGCATCTGTGGAACCCAGCGCCCGACTGGTCGGTGCTCCCTGCGTCGACGAGCAGCACTGGCGACCCGCGCGCCTGCTCCTTGTCCCGAGCAGGCAGGCGCCGCGGCTGACGCTGCGTGATCGCTTTGCGGCGATTGCGATCATGCGGCCAGGATCTTCCGGCCGGCTCGCGAGGCAGCGAACGCGGAGGCGGGTCTCCAGCCCGCGACCTTCGGCGTTGCCCACTGCGCCCCCGCGCCTACCGGCTGATCGCCATTGCCCGCGACGTCGGCCAGCGCTCCCCGGCGCCATGACCCTCGGTTCCGGACAGAGGCCAATCTCGTCTGTGCAAGGGCGTTTCGGCCTCGCTCAGTTGTCGCGGAACCCGACCACCGCGGGATCGTCGACGGTCTCCATCGCGTCCTCGGCCCGAGTGATCGCCAGGACGCTGTCCACGGGGGCGCTGCCCTTCACGAGCACCACCCGGCGTCCTTCCTGTCGTCCGCGGCGCACGGCCGTGACGAGCTCGCGGAGGCCGCTCGAGTCCATGAAGCTGAGGCCGCGCAGATCGATCAGCAGCAGCCGCGGCTGTTCGGCCTCGACCGTGTCGAGCTCCTCGCGAAGGGCCGTCGCGGTGTCGCAGTCGAGCTCGCCGCGGAGCGCGACCCGCACATCGCCGTTCCGCCTTTCGACGTCGATGCCGAACACCGGCTCGCCGGATGGCACGGCCGCGGGGGCGCCGGGGGGTTCCTCGGGCGCCACCTCGGGCAGCCACTCGAGCCACCTCGGCAGGTACCAGTTCCAGTCGCCGAGCAGCTTCATCGAGGCGGGCAGCAGCACGCCGCGGATGATCGTGGCGTCGATCAGCACGGCCGTGGCGAGGCCGATGCCCATCTGCTTGAAGTCGATGTAGCTGAGCGTGGCGAAGATCCCGAACACGCCGACCATCACGACCGCCGCGGCCGTCACGACGCCGGCGGTGCTCTTGATCCCGTGGGCGACGGCCGCGTCCGTCGTCATGCCGCGGTCGAACGCCTCGCGCACGCGCGTGAGGATGAAGACGTGGTAGTCCATCGAGAGCCCGAACAGCAGCACGAACAGGAACAGCGGCAGCCACGAGATGATTCCGCCGACCGACTCGAAGTCGAGCAGGCCCTCGAGATTGCCGTCCTGGAAGATCAGGACGAGCACCCCGTAGGCGGCGCCCACGGAGAGCAGGTTGAGCAGGATCGCCTTGATCGGGATCACGATCGAGCGGAACGTGACGAGCAAGAGCAGGAACGCGAGGCCGAGCACGAACAGGAAGATGAGCGGCGCCCGCGTCTTCATCAGGTCGTTGAAGTCGACAGACGCCGCGGTGATCCCGGTCACGAACGCCTCCGCCTCGGGCACGGGCTCCAGGCTCGCCGGGATCACCTCGTCGCGCAGACTGGCGAGCGCCGCGTTCGAGGTGTCGTCCGTGCCGTTGCCGGCGATCGGGATCGACATCGCCGCCACGGTGCTGTCCGGGTTGATCGTGATCGTAACCGGCTCGCTGAAGCCGCCGCTCGCGGTCGCGCGGCTGCGGATGCGGGCGAGCGCGGCCCTCGTCGGCCCGCTCTCGACGTTCGGCGCGGTCACGACGACCTCGGCTGCCAGCGGGGCGCCCGGGAACGCCGCCTGGATGCGGTCGTAGGTCTGCATGACCGGCAGGTCCTGCGGCAGGCCCTTCACCCCCGAGTTGACCGTGTGCAACCTGAGCGCCGGCAGCGCGAGCAGGACGAGCAGCGCGGTCGCCAGCATCGCCCACAGCAGCGGGCGGTGCAGCACCCGCTCGACGATGGCCGACCACAGCCCCCTCTCACCGTGGTCCTCCTTGCGCAGCCGCTTGAGGAACGGGACGTGGCCCTTCTCGATCCGGTCGCCGAGCTTCGACAGAACGGCCGGCAACACGGTCAGCGAGCCGACCATCGCGACCGCCACGACCAGGATCGTGCCGGTCCCGAACGACATGAACTCCGCGCTGCCCGTGATGTACAGGCCGGCCATAGCGATCATCACCGTGCAGCCCGAGATCAGCACCGCGCGGCCCGACGTGGCCGCCGCCGCCATCAAGGCCCCGTGCTCGGAGCGCCCCTCGGCCCGCTCCTCGCGCTCGCGGCGGATGTAAAACAGCGAGTAGTCCACCCCGACGGCGAGGCCGATCAGCAGGACGACCGAGAAGATGGCCTCGCTGAAGGGGAGCACCCCGCTAATCACTGCGACCAGCCCCAGCGTGATGATCACCGCCGAGATGCCGAGCAGCAGCGGCACGAAGGCGGCCACCAACGCGCCGAAGGCGAGGAAGAGGATCACGAGCGTGATCGGCACCGACAGCGTCTCCGCCCGCTGGAAGTCCTCCTCGAAGCGCTCGCTCAACGCCTTGTTGGCGCTGGCGCCGCCGAACTGCTCCACCCGCAGCTCGGGATGCGCATCCTGGACGCGCGCCACGGCGGCGAGGACATCGGTGACGTCCTCCTCCACCTGATCCTCGTCGCCGCGCATCTCGAACGTGAGCAGCGCCGAGCGCCCGTCCTCCGAGAACTGGGACCGGTTGCCCGGCGCGAGCGGCGACTCGATCTCGCGCACGAAGTCGAAGCGCCTCAGCGCCCGGTCGACCTCCCGTACCGCCGCCCTGAAGCGGGGATCCTGGGCGGTGACGTCCCCGCGGCCCTGGACCAGCACCTGCTCGCCGACTCGATCGGGGAAGCGGTCGGCGAGCAGCTGGTCCGCCTTCTTCGAGTCGCCGCTGCCGAGGTCCTCGTCCGGGATCTGCTCGATCCCGACCTGGGTGACGAGCACCAGGCCGAGCAAGACGCAGGCAAGCCAGCCGAGGATCGCCTTCTTGCGGTGCCTGGAGCTCCAGTGAGCGGCTCGTGCTGCGAGGTTGGGGCGGGCCATGATTTCCTCCTCGCGTCGGCGCCTGGCCGCAGACCGACCCTCTCACTCCGAATGGGATAGGTCAAGCCGTGTGTCGACGCGACGAGCGGTCGCGACGACGGTCAGCTCGAGCGTGGGCCCGCTTGCGCGGGTGTCGGCGCGCGTAGCGCACCGTACGTGGCGCGATCATTCCGGACATCGTGGAGTCGTGGTCGGGCGAGCACGTCGCAGCGGTGGTGGTCACGGCGGTGGCCGCCGGGCTGCTGGTGACGGGCGCGCGGCGCTGGGGAGATCGCTGGGCGCTCCCGTTGGGGCGTGGGCTGGCGATGGTCATCCTCGGCGCCTACATATGCGAGCAGATCGCCTACGCGGCACGCGGCGAGTGGAGCGTGCGGGTGAACCTGCCGCTACACCTCACCGACGCCGTCACGCTGACGTCGGTCGCGGCGCTGTGGCGCCCGGATTCGGCGCGGCTCGTCGAGCTCGTCTACTTCTGGGCGCTGACCGCGTCGCTGCAGGCGGTGCTCACGCCCGATCTCGGGCAGACGTTTCCGGATCTGCTGTTCTTCACCTACTTCGCCACCCACTCCGGCGCGGTTGCCGCCGCGTGCCTGCTCGTGTTCGGCGCTCGTCGCGTGCCGGGCCCCGGCGCGGTCTGGCGCGTCTACGCGATCACGCTCGCCTTCGCCGTCCTGGCCGCGATCGGGACCGTGCTCACGGGCGCCAACTACATGTACCTGCGGCGCAAGCCGGCGCCCGCCTCGCTGCTGGACGTGATGGGTCCGTGGCCGGTCTACATCCTCGCGGGTGCCGCGCTCGGACTGCTCATGTTCGTTGCGCTCGCCGCGGCCGCGCGACTCATCCGAGTTCCTCCCGGTGCCGGGCGCCGACCGCCCGGCCTGACCTTCCCGGCAGGGCCGGCACCGGGCCAGACGCAATGAGAGCGGCGATCCTGGCCCGTGCCGACACGGCGCTCAGGAGGACTCCGGCGGCGAGCGGGCCGAGGGGGGCGGCGGACAGCGCGATCGTGCTGCATGAGCATCCACGCGGCGCGTACGGAGCGGCGCTCCCGCCGCTCCGCCACGGACGAACTCCAAGCCTGCGGACCACCAGTCGGCTCACGCCTGCTCTGGCCGGCAATGCGGGAGCGGACGGCTCGCTATCCCGGACGGCCGGAGCTCGACGACCACCAGCCGTCCAGGAGGAGGCGCGCCGGGCTCCCGCATTCCGCTTTGCGGAACGGGAGCCCGAGCTCCCCGATCTTCGCCTTCCGCTCCCGCCGCAGGTCCTCGTCGCTCTTGGCCGGTCGGCTCGGCGGCGGAATGACCCACCCGCTCACCGACCCACGCAAGCGCTGCCCACGTGCGAACGCGCCCGGGAGCCGCCGCGACCCGGGATCACCGCGAAAGGCGCATCACCCGGCCAGCGAGCCTCGCCCCAACCCGTGCCACTGCGGCCTCCTCGAGTAGCGGCAGGCCTGGCATGAGTGTGGCCGCGGGCGTCGGTCTCCGGGACCGAGTCGGGCTCGGCACCAGCAGGGTGACGCTGCGGAGAAGCGGCGGGCATGGGCGAGCAATCTCGTCCAGCAACTTCGACGTCGCCGCGGGCCGGTGAGCCACCACCGGTACCCGACTGGCCGCCCCGGACGACATCCTCGATGATCGTCGCATCGCCCTCCTACGGGCTCCGCGCGCCCGCCGGATCCACGGCCATCTGGAATCCTGGTCGCGAGGAACCATCACCCCACGACCGGTGGCTTGCGTCTCCGTCTGGCGCCCTGCTGTGCTCGGGCCTACGCCTTCTTGGCCGGCGCGGCGCGACGCAGCGCGCCTGCCGCCGGGGTGTAGATGCTCTCGTGCCCGTCGTCCCAGCTGATGCGATAGCGGCGCGAGGCCGCCCCACGCACAACCTCTTCGATGACCCCCATCCGAGGCGGCCGTTCGGTCGACTCGGACTCGACGATCACCCGGTCTCCAACCTTCAACTCCATCGCCTCAACTCCTCACTCCCCTCAAAGCGTAATAGCAAAAGCGGGCCGCGAGCCGGGAGTCGCGGGCTTCGCCTGGATACGACCGTGGCGCGACGCGACATCGCGGGCTAGCGGGACGACGAGGTCCGACAGCGCGGCTCGCCCGCACGCTCTCCCCTTGCGCCGGGAATGACGAAGTCGCCCGCGAGTCCCATCGAACGGCTGCTCTTCCTCCAGCGATCACGAGCCGCGGGCCAGCGGTGACGCCTGCTCGTCAGACCAGCCGCAAGTCGGGCGTCGCTTGTCCCTCCATACATTCTCTAGAGATGAATTTCTACAGATGAATTCCGGCCGCCCGCGACGTGGCGCGCCCGTGAACGAGCGACGCTCCGAAAAGCGCGTCTAGTGCTGCGTCTTGGGGCCCAGGCGCGTGCGCCTGGAGAGCTATATGCGAACGTCCGGGCTCCTGCCGGCTCTTCTACAACTACGGGTGTGCGCAGCCGGAAGCGTCGCCTTCGCCTGCCTGCTCGTCTCCTGCGGTGGCTCGGGAGACGCGCTCGCCCCGGAGGCGGGCAACCTCGTGGCAAACCTGCGCGTGAGCGTGAAACCGGAGGGGTCCGGTGGTCCCGAGCGGGTCCGGCTGGTCGAGTGCGCGGTTCTGGGGGAGGACGCGATCGATCCGCGCTGCCGCTTCCTTGGGGGACTCGAGCCTCGCGATCTGGAGCCCGTTCCCCGCCGGACGGCCTGCCCGCAGGTCTACGGCGGGCCCGCGACGGCGCGGGTCACGGGGAGGCTCCGCGGGGTGCGTGTGTGGGCGGAGTTCGACCTGAGCGATGCCTGCGAGATCGCCCGCTGGCGGCGCAACGCCGCGCTGCTGGGGGCGCCGGGTGTGGGCCACGGCGGCCCGTAGGTCCTCGCTGGGTCGTTAAATGGCGCTTCATCGG